>WNGA01004125.1_pt1 | contig 32609 bp, 33 predicted proteins | sample 5400061 | NCBI WGS metagenome assembly WNGA01 (sample SAMN13153366, study PRJNA577476) | soil metagenome | isolation source: 100 cm soil or saprolite under grassland replicate 2 | place: USA:California | collected 2016-06-15 | reverse complement strand
TCGTGGGACAGGTATCGACGCGCTCGAAGGCGCAATACGAGGCGGCCTTCCCCGCTCCGAATCGTCGGCCGCCGAGGCCTCGCCGTCAACCAGCCCCGAGGGCAACTTGACAACCGATCCTCCATAGGGAATCAGGCCACCACCTTGACCGGGCAGTCCACCTCGAACCACACGGTGGTGCCCTTCGCGCGCTCGACCCCCCACCGGCTCGACACCTGCTCCACCAGGTACAGGCCCCAGCCGGATTCCTGGTAGATCGTCGGGAGCCGCACCTCGTCGAACCCCGGGCCCGGGTCGCTGACCTCGACGCGCACGCCGTCGTGGTCCAGGCGGATCACCAGTCGGACCCACCCGGTGGGCCCCTGGCCGGTGTGGCGGACCCCGTTCGTGACGAGCTCGCTCACCAGCAGGCGGATGTCGTCGAACACCTGGCCGTCGATCCGGTCGGAGAGACCGTCCACGGCCCCGCGCGCATTGCCCGGCGCGTTGACATCGCAGGGCAGCCGGACGTCGATCATCGGAGGTCCCCCTCGTCGCTGCCGGCCACCCCCCCGCCCGGGGGGTCGGACGCACTCTTCTCGCGTGGGGCGTCCTCGGAGCGCTCGTCATCGGGCGGGTCGACGAACACGATCCTTCGGTCGAGCAGGGCGATACGGAACACTCGGTGCACGGGCGGCGGGCCGGGGATGACCTCCAGGCGGCGGCCGTCCCGCCGGGCCCGCCCGTCGGCGGAGAGCACGACGCGCAGCCCCGTGGAGTCCAGGAACGACACCTGCCGGAGATCGATCACGAGCCTCGACGGCTTGCGCTCCTCGGCGGCCTCGAGCTCGCGCTCGACCTGGCCGGCCGTCGACAGGTCCAGCTCGCCCGTGAGCGCGAGGACGGCCTCCTCGCCCTCCCACCGGGTCTCGACAGACAGGTTCTTCATTTCTGCATCCTCTGCGGCCTGCCTTCGGCAGTCCGCGTCGGCCAGGGGGAATGCAGCGGCCTGATCCGCTCCGCTTCGCTCCGCGGGGCCGCTGCCCCCCTGGACCCCCTGAAGAGACCACCCGCACTCGAGAGACCACCCGCACTCATGCCACAACCCGCAGGATGACGAAGGCCACGTCGTCGCGGCGGGCCGACGGCCGGGGGGCCAGCACCTCGCGCTCGATGCGGTCGGCGATCTTGGCCGCGGTCCGTCCGGCGCACCCGGCCAGGACGTCGGCCAGGCGCCGCTCGCCGGTCCCCTCCTCGAACCCCGGCGAATCGGTCACGCCGTCGGTGTACACGACCATGACGTCGCCCGGACCCAGGTCCACGGTCTCGTCGGAGAGCTCCGGGTCGGGGAACAGTCCGAGCAGGGTTCCCGGCTGTCCGGCCGTCTCCAGGGAGCCCTCGGCGCGGAGGATCGCCGGCAGCGGATGCCCGCCGCACGACACGGTGAGCCGCACGGAGCGGGCGTCCGGCCGGATCCGCACGTAGGCCACCGTGAGGAACCGGCCCTCGGTGGTCTGGCGCATGACCGCCTCGTTCATCGTGTCGAGGATCTTGCTGGGCCGCCGCTCGCTCATCGCCGCCGCCCGCAGCGTGTACTTGGCGAGGCCCATGACCGCCGCCGCGTCGGGACCCTTGCCGCACACGTCGCCGATGGCGAGGCCCCAGGAGCCGTCGCCCGTGTCGAAGATGTCGTAGAAGTCGCCCCCCACCTCGTTGCCCTCCCCGGCCGGCAGGTAGCGGGCGGCGAGCTCGATGCCGGGGATCTCGGGAAGGGCCGGGGGAAGCAGGCTCTGCTGCAGGGTCCGCGCGATGTAGTCCCGCTCCTCGTAGATCAGGGCGTTCTCCACCGACTGGGCGCCGCGGCGGGCCAGGTCCTGGGCCAGCGCCAGGTCCGCCGCGCCGTACGTCCGTCCCGACTCCGCCCACACGAACGTGACGGCGCCGACGGCCCGGCCGCGGGCCTTGAGCGGCACGATCATCAGCGATTTGATCTGGAGGTCGATCAGCAGCCGGCGAATCTCCGGATCCTCCACCGAGGAGTCGATCAGCTCTCGTGAGACCTCGGGCCACAGCTCGGGCTGGCCCGTCCGGATCACGTTCGGCACGCCGGTCGGGTCGTCGGGATCGGGGGGGAACCGCTTGCGCAGGTCCCGGGCCAGCTGGACCTTCTCCGGATCGACATGAGCGACCGCCACCATCGCGATCTCGTCGTCCTCCAGCATGTCGATCGTGCACCAGTCGGCCAGGTCGGGCACGGCCAGCCGGGCCACCTCCGCCAGCGTCGTGTGGTAGTCGAGCGAACGGGACAGGATCTCGCTGGCCTCGGCCAGGAACCCCAGCCGGGCGTTGGCCTGCTCGGCCTCGGCGCGGGCGTTGCGCTCGGCCTGGTACAGGCGGGATCGCTCCAGGGCCTGGGCGGCCTGCCGGGCCAGCGCGAGCATGAAGGCGCGGTCCTCGGGCGGGAACTCCCGGGGTTCGACGAACGACAGGGCGATCCCGCCGATCGCCCGGGACTCCACCACCAGGGGCACGGTGGCCACGGCCTCGTTGTCCATCGCGGAGCCGGCCAGCTCGGGGTACATGCGGTCGCGCTCGGGCCTGGACGCGATGAACACGGGTTCCTCGGAGCGCACCGCGTCGGACATGGGGAGGTTGGCGCCGACGGGGAAGCGGGCCCAGGTCTCGCCGATCTCCGGCCGGTAGCCGACCACCCGGATGATCTCCAGCTCGTCCCGGGGCTGGGTCAGCAGGGCGACGACGCCTGCCGACGCCCCCATCGCCGCGACGCAGCGGTCCACCACGATCTCGGCGACCTCGGTCGGCCCCAGGGCCTCCGACAGCGCGGCCGTGACCGCCTGCAGCAGCGCCGTACGCTGGGCGGCACGCTCGGTGGCCCGGCGGGCCTCGAGCTCGGCCTCGTACAGGCGCGCGTTGTCGACCGCGAGCGCGGCGTGCCGGGCCAGCTCCATGGCCTGGGCCAGGTCCTCCTCGTCGAAGTGCCGCCCGGACCGCGCCGACAGGAACGAGATCGCGCCGATCGTCCGCCCCCGGGTGTTCAGGGGCACGCACATCCAGGAGCAGATGCCGATCTCCTCGGTGATCCGCCGGGCCGTCTCGGGCTCGGAGGAGTCGGAGGCGACGAGCTCGGCGTCCGCCTCGGGGTACAGCACCGGCTGCCCGGTCCTGATCACTTTCGGAACGCCCACGTCCGCCCGGGGGTTCAGGCTGACTCCCTCCTGGAGGGCGTCCGCCTGGGACTGGTGGCCGGGGTCGGCGTGGGCCAGCGTCAGCCGCCGCATGTCGCCGTCCTCGGTGAGCCGGTAGACCACGCACCAGTCGGACATCTCCGGCACCGCGAGGTGCGCGAGGCGCGACAGGGTGGCGTCGTAGTCCAGCGAGGACGACAGGATCGAGCTGGCCTCGGCCAGGAACCGGAGGCGCTCCCGGGCCCGTTCCGCCTCCCGGCGGGCGGCCCTCTCGCTGGCCAGCGACGCCGATCGCTCCTCCTCGACCCGGTTGCGCTGGATGGCCATGGCCAGCACGTTCGCCACGGCTCGCAGGAAGTACACGTCGTCGGGCGGGAAGTCACGTCGGTCGGTCGACAGCGCGGCCAGGACCCCCCATGGCCGCCCCGTCCCCCGGACCACGACGCTGATGCCGCTCACGACGCCGTGGCGGCGCAGCACGGACTTCTGAGAGAACCGGACCTCCGCCTCGAGGTCCTCGACGATCACCGGCTCGTCACGCGAGAGGGTGAACCCCGGCAGGCCGCTCGGCCCGGTGGCGGCGACCGCCCCCACCGGCTGGTCGATCCAGCCCTCCCCCGCGCGCATCACCAGGGTGTCGCCGTCGTCCTGCAGCTCGAGCAGCTCGCACAGGTCGACGCTCAACGTCCGGCACACCATGTCCACGACCCGGTCCATCAGCGTCGGGATGTCCGCCCCCGTCAGGGTGAGCCGGCCGAGGTCGGCGACCGTTTCCTGCTGCAGGGCCCGGGCCCGGAGCTCGAGCTCCGTCAGCTTGCGCTCGGTGACGTCCACCATCACCCCCTGCCACAGCGGCTGGCCACCGCCCTCCGCCGGGATGATCACGGCGTCGTCGCGGACCCACACCTCCCGTCCGTCCCGGGCGACCAGCCGGTATTCCGAGTGGTACGGCTCGCCGCTCGCGTTGTGCTCGGCGTCCTTCGCGATCTGCTCCGCCCGGTCCTCGGGGTGGAGCAGGCGCTGCCAGACGTCGGGCTCCGCCATCCATTCCTCGGCCGTGTATCCGGTGAGCGTCTCGACCTGCGGCGAGATGTACAGGCACCGGCTCGGGTTCCCGATTGCGTTCGTGTACGACACGACCGGCGTGTTCTCGACGAGCGTCCGGTACCGGGCCTCGGCTCGGTGGAGCTGGCGCTCCGCCTCGGTCCGCTCGATGAATTGCCCGATCTGGCTGCCGATCGCGTCAAGCGTTCGCAGCAGCTCCTCGTCGGGGTCCTCGACCTGGCCGGACACGAACTCGACGACCCCGAGGAACTCCTCACGCAGCCACATAGGGAACGCGACGGCCCCCCGGAGTCCGGCGGCCGCGGCCACGGCGTACCGGGGGAAGCTCGAGTCGGCGGCGAAGTCGGGGAGGTGGGTCGCGGCCCTGCGTTCCCACACCCCACCGGGGAGCCCCTCACCCCGACGGAAGGCCATGGCGCGGGAGGCCTCCAGGAACTGTTCGGCGGCGACGTCGCTGCTGTTCCACGTCTCCACGACCCGGAGGGCATCCGAACGGGGGTCGACGGTCCAGATCAGTCCCACGCTCCACCCGAGGGCCCGGGCGGTTCCCTCCAGGAGGTGGGGCGCGGCCTCCTCGAGCGTGGCCCCCTCCGCGAGCGCCATGGTCACGGCGTGCTGTGCCGCAAGACGCCGCTCGGAGCGCCGGCGCTCCGAGATGTCGACCGAGACGCCGATGGCCCCGGAGATCCGCCCCTGCTCGTCTCGGACCGCGGAGATCGTCACGAACGCGGGGAAGGCCCGGCCGTCGCGGTGCCTGACCATGAGCTCGCCCCGCCAGGGCTGCCCGGAGCGCACGAGGGCCAACAGGTAGTCCGCCTCGGCCAGGCCGCCGACGGGCGTCGTCACGTCGGTGACGTGGCGACCGAGGACCTCGTCGCGAGACCAGCCGTACATGACCTCGGCCTCGCGGTTCCAGTAGGTGACGACCCCGTCGAGATCGGTCCCGACGACCGCGGCGGGAACGTGGTCGAGCACGGAGTGCTCGAACGTTCCCGGGACCCCGGAAGAGGGGGCGCTCGCCGTGTCGGTCATTTTGTCGAGCAAGCATAGCGAGGGTTGCCCTCCCGAGGTACACCGAAATCCCTCCGGTTTCGTTGCCCCCGAGGGCACTATCCTGGCTGGGTGGTCGACACGGTACGGCTGACCAGGTTCAGCCACGGCGCGGGGTGCGCATGCAAGCTTGGGCCCGAGGATCTGGGCCGGGTGCTCGACCGGCTCGGGTCGCCCGCGCTCCCGCCCGAGGTGCTGGTCTCGGCGGACACCGGGGACGACGCCGCCGTGTACGCGCTGCCCGACGGCCAGGCGCTGGTTCAGACGCTCGACTTCTTCACGCCGATCGTGGACGACCCCTACGACTGGGGCCGGATCGCGGCCGCGAACGCCATCAGCGACGTGTACGCGATGGGCGCCCGCCCGATCCTGGCGCTGAACATCGCGGGGTGGCCCGTCGACGACCTCCCCCTCGAGATGCTGTCCAGGGTCCTGGAGGGCGGCGCGGCGGTCGCCGGGGAGGCCGGCGTGGCCGTGGTGGGGGGGCACACGATCACCGATCCCGAGCCCAAGTACGGGATGGCGGTCACCGGGCTCGCCCCCGTGAAGCGGATCGTCCGGAACTCGACGGCCCGGCCGGGCGCCGAGCTGTTCCTCACCAAGCCGCTCGGGCTGGGGATCATCTCGACCGCCATCAAGCGGGGGATCGCCACCGGCGAGCAGGTCCTGCTGGCCGTCGACACCATGACCGAGCTGAACCGGGCCGCCTCGGAGGCCATGGTCGAGGCCAGGGTCGACGCTGCCACCGACGTGACGGGGTTCGGCCTGCTGGGGCACCTCCGGGGGATGCTGGCCGCCTCCGGGTGCGCGGCCGTCGTCGACGCCGGCGCGGTCGAGCTGCTGCCCGGCGTGCTCGACTTGGCCCGCACGGGCGTCGTCCCGGGAGGGAGCGTGCGCAACCACGAGTTCCTCGGGAGGTTCGTGGCGTGGGGCGATCTCCCCCGCGACGAGCAGCTGGTCCTGGCCGACGCGCAGACGTCCGGCGGCATGCTGATCGCCAGCAGCGACCCGGCCCGCCTGCACGACGCGGCCGCGGAGCGGAACGTGCCGCTGCAGCCCGTCGGCCGGGTCGTAGAGGGATCCCCCGGCCGCATCACGGTCACCGGCCGGCTGGCCGCCTGAGTGAGGGAATCTGCGCCGAGGGCGGTGTTGTTGCAGGAGCAAGGTGAATTCCACCTACTTGCTAGACTTCCGCCGCCGGAGGCGATGATCGACGTGATCCAGCTCGAGCGCAGGTTCTTCGACGAGATCGTGGCCCACTGCCAGGGCGGATACCCCGACGAGGCCTGCGGGCTGGTCGCAGCGAAGGAGGGGATCCCGGTGCGGGTGATCGCGATGCGCAACGCCGAGGCCAGCCAGGCCACGTACCGGCTCGACCCGGAGGAGCAGTTCCAGGTGTTCGAGGAGCTCGACGCCGAGGGCCAGGAGCTCTTCGCGATCTTCCACTCGCACTCGCACTCCGAGGCCTATCCGTCGCCCACCGACCGCAGGCAGGCGCTGTACCCCGAGGCTCGCTACCTGATCCTGTCGCTCCAGGACCGCTCGAAGCCCGCGCTCCGCGGGTTCCGGATCCTGGACGGCGACGTGACCGAAGAGGACGTGATGATCGGATGACCGCACGTGACGCGAAAGCGCCTTCCCGGCGCTTCACCGAGGACGAGGTGGTGCGCTACGCGCGGCACATCATCCTGCCCCAGATCGGCGGGGAGGGGCAGCGCCGGCTGCTCGACTCCAGCGTGCTGTGCGTGGGCGCCGGCGGGCTGGGCTCGCCGATCGCGATGTACCTGGCGGCGGCGGGCGTGGGCAAGCTCGGCGTGGTGGACTTCGACCGCGTGGACCTGACGAACCTCCAGCGGCAGATCCTGCACGGGACCTCGGACGTGGGCAGGCCCAAGGTGGAATCGGCCGCCGACACCCTGCGCGAGCTCAACCCGGGGGTCGAGGTCGTTCCCCATGACGCGGTGCTCACCAGCGAGAACGCGTTCGACGTCCTGGGGGGGTACGACCTGGTGATCGACGGCAGCGACAACTTCCCGGTGCGGTACCTGGTGAACGACGCCACGCAGCTTCTCGGCAAGCCGCTGGTCTACGGGTCGATCTACCAGTTCGAGGGCCAGGTCACCGTGTTCCTGCCGGGCGACGCCGGGCCGTGCTACCGGTGCCTGTTCCCCCAGCCGCCCCCACCGGGGTCGGTGCCGAACTGCGCCGAGGCCGGTGTGTTCGGGGTGCTGCCGGGGATCGTCGGGTCGATCCAGGCCACCGAGGCCATCAAGATGATCACCGGCATCGGCGACCCGCTGGTGGGACGCCTGCTGATCTTCGACGCGCTCGAGATGGACTTCACCACCGTGAAGATCAAGCGCGACCCGACGTGCCCGGTGTGCGGGGACGCGCCGACCGTGACCGAGCTCATCGACTACGACCAGTTCTGCGGCATCGCGCCGGGCGGCGTGCCCGAGGAGGCCGAGCACGGCGTCCCGACGACCGTGGGAGGGCGGCGCTGATGGCGGCGACCGTCAAGCTCCCCACCATCCTCCGCAAGCACACGGATGGGCAGGCGGCGGTCCAGGCGGACGGCGCCACGGTGGGCGACGTGCTGCAGGACCTCGAGTCCCGCTACGCCGGCGTGACCCGCACGATCCTCACGGACGACGGAGCGGGCCTGCACCGGTTCGTGAACGTCTACGTCAACGGCGAGGACGTCCGGTACTCGGGCTCGCTGGCCGCGCCGGTCGCCGAGGGCGACACGATCTCGATCCTCCCCGCCGTCGCCGGCGGCTGAGCAGCAACGCCGCCTCCCGGCGGGGCGCGAACGCCTGGGATAATCGGCCCCGATGCGGGCAAACGACATCCTCGACGCGATCGGGAACACGCCGCTGGTGGGCATCCCGCGCATGTCGCCGAAGCCGGAGGTGCGGCTGTGGGCCAAGCTCGAGGGGCAGAACCCGACGGGCTCGCTCAAGGACCGCATCGCCAAACGGATGATCGAGGAGGCCGAGCGCGCGGGGGACCTCACCCCTGAGAAGGTGATCCTGGAGCCGACTTCCGGGAACACCGGCATCGCGCTCGCCATGGTGGCCCGGCGGAAGGGGTACCGGCTGACCGTGGTCATGCCCGACAACGCCAGCGAGGAGCGCATCAGCCTGCTCGAGCTGTTCGGCGCCGAGATCGTGTTCTCGCCGGCCGACAAGGGCACGAACGGCTCGATCGAGGTGGCCCGGGCCATGGCCGAGAGCGACCGCTTCTTCATGCCGTTCCAGTACGGGAACCCGGCGAACCCGGCCGCGCACCGCGACGGGACCGGCGAGGAGATCGTCCGGGACTGCCCGGAGGTCACCCACTTCGTCGCGGGTCTGGGGACCGGGGGCACGCTGATGGGCGTGGGAATGCGCCTCCGCGAGCACGACCCGGACATTCGGATCATCGCGGCGGAACCCGAGCTGGGTGAGCTCGTGTATGGGCTCCGGTCGCTGGAGGACGGGTTCGTCCCGCCGATCTTCGACGAGGCGGCGCTCGACCGGAAGTTCCTGGTGGACTCCCGCGACGCGCTGGCCGCGACGCGGGAGCTCACGCGGCAGGAGGGGATCTTCGCCGGCATCTCCTCGGGCGCCGTGATCCATGCGGCCCGGCGGATCGCCGCGGAGCTCGACGAGGGCGACATCGTGTGCCTGCTCGCGGACGGCGGGTGGAAGTACCTTTCGACGAACGCCTGGGCTGCCGATGCAGAACAGGCCGAGAAACAGGTGTCGGAGGCGCTGTGGTGGTGAGGGAGACCCGTGGCCGATAGCCGGCCGATCGGCGTGTTCGATTCCGGGGTCGGCGGGCTGACGGTGGCCCGGGCGATCATCGACCTCCTCCCCAACGAGCCGCTGGTCTACATCGGGGACTCCGCCCGGTACCCGTACGGGCCGCGCCCCCTCGAGGAGATCCGGCGGTTCGCGCTCGACATCGCCGGCGCGCTCGTCCGGCGCGACGTGAAGATGCTGGTGGTCGCCTGCAACTCGGTCGAGGTGGCGGCGATCGCCGACCTGGCCGCGGCGCACGACACCCCGGTGGTCGGCGTGGTCGACCCCGGGGCGCGGGCCGCGGTCCGGGGGACCAGGAATGGCCGGGTCGGTGTGATCGGCACGGAGGCCACGGTGGCGAGCAGGGCGTACGACCGTGCGGTGCTCCGCATGGCCGCGCTGCCCGGGGAGCTCGCCCATCCGCCGTTCGACGGCGAGGGCTTCCGCGTCGAGCTGTTCTCGCGGGCCTGCCCGGTGTTCGTCGAGCGGGTCGAACGGGGGGACACGTCCAGCAAGGAGCTCCAGGAGGCGGCGATCGAGTACCTCCGGCCGCTGAAGGAGGCCGGCGTCGACACGCTGATCCTCGGCTGCACCCACTACCCGCTGCTGTCCGGCCTGATCTCGGTGGTGATGGGACCGGACGTGTTGCTGATCTCCTCGGCCGAGGAGACGGCCAGGGACGTCTACGCCGCCCTTCTGCGTGACGGCCTCCTGCGCAGCGACGACGGGCCTCCCGCCCACGAGTTCCTCACGACCGGGGACCCGCGGTCGTTCCGCGAGCTCGGACGGCGGTTCCTGGGTCCGGAGATCGAGGTCGTCAACAGGACGGCGCCGTGAGGGTCACGGTCCTGGGGTCCTCCGGGGCCTACCCCGCGGCCGGCGGCGCGGCCAGCGGCTACCTGCTGGAGCACCAGGGCTTCTGCGTGGCGCTCGACTTCGGGACCGGAGCGATGGGGAACCTCCAGCGCCACATCGAGCACACGCAGCTCGACGCGATCGTGCTGTCGCACGAGCACATGGACCACTGCCTCGACCTATACCCGCTGTTCATCGCGCGGTTCTTCGCGGCCGAGCCGCTGCCGGCCCTGCCGCTGTGGACGCCGCCCGGGACGCTCGACCGCATCGCGGCCCTCGAGGACGAGGAGGGGCAGCGGCAGATGCGTGGCGTCTTCGACGTGCACGAGGCGGAGGCCGGCGGGGGGTTCGAGGTGGGTCCGTTCGGGTTCGCGACGCGCCTGCTGCCGCACTGGGTGCCGAACTCCGGCATGCGCATCTCGGCGGACGGGGAGGTGCTGTGCTACACGGGCGACACCGGTCCGAGCGAGGAGGTCGAGGTCATTGCCCGCGACGCCGATCTGCTGATCATCGAGGCCAGCTGGCAGGACCAGGACCTGCAGAGCGGCAAGCAGCCGTTCCACCTGACGGCGCGCCAGGGCGCGGAGCACGCGAAGCGGGCCGGGGCGCGACGCACGATGCTGTCGCACTTCTGGCCGGGATCCGACCGGAACGTCTCGCTCGAACAGGCCACGGAGGCCTACGACGGCGAGTTGCTGCTCGCGCAGGAAGGCCTTGTCGTGGAGGTCCGAGCGTGACCGCGGCCGACTTGGCGGGGGCCCGGATCGACGGGCGTGGGCCCCACGACCTCCGTCCCATCAAGCTCGAGCTCGGGTACCTGCAGTGGGCCGAGGGTTCGGTGCTGTTCGAGATGGGGCAGACCCGGGTCCTCGCCGCGGCGTCCTACGAGCCTCGGGTTCCGAGGTTCAAGATGGGGACCGGGTCCGGATGGGTGTCGGCCGAGTACTCGATGCTCCCGAGGGCGACGGAGACCCGGTCCCCGCGGGAGGTCCAGCAGGGGCGCCCCTCGGGCCGGACCCAGGAGATCCAGCGCCTCATCGGCCGGTCGCTCCGCGCCGTGACGGACCTCTCGGCCATGGGGGAGTGCACGATCTGGATCGACTGCGACGTGCTGCAGGCCGACGGCGGGACGCGCACGGCCTCCATCACCGCCGGGTACATACCCGCTGCGGGAGGAGGTCGCCGCCGTGAGCTGCGGCCTCGTGGAGGGCGAGACGCTGCTCGATCTGTGCTACTCGGAGGACGCCCGTGCGGCGGTCGACTTCAACGTCGTGATGACCGGCTCGGGGTCCCTGGTGGAGGTCCAGGGAACCGCCGAGGGCGAGCCGTTCTCCCGGGCGGAGCTGGACCGGCTGGTGGACCTGGCCTCGGACGGCATCGGTCGACTGGTCGAGGTCCAGCGGGCCGCGCTCGCCGGGTGACCCCTTCGCCACCCGACCTCGACGACGACCCCCGCGGCGCCGGCGAGCCGCCCACGGTCCGGGCCTCGGCCGCTCCCGGGTTCCCGGAGGAGCTTGCCGTCGCCTCCCGCAACCCCTGGAAGATCCGGGAGATCCTCGCGATCTGCTCCACCTGGCCGGTCCGGTGGGTGACCGCGGAGGAGGATCCCCGGGAGTGGCCGGTCGTGGAGGAGACGGGGAACAGCTACGTCGAGAACGCCGCCCAGAAGGCCCGGGCCGTCGCGGCGGCGATCGGCATCCCCGCACTGGCCGACGACTCGGGCATCGAGGTCGATGCCCTCGGCGGCGACCCCGGGATCCACTCGGCGAGGTACGCGGGCGAGGGCGCCACCGACGAGCGGAACCTGGCCAAGCTCCTGGATGCCGTCCGGGACGTCCCCGAGCACCGGCGGACGGCCCGGTACCGCTGCGTCGCGCTGGTCGCCTGGCCCGGGAGGTGGTTCGCCTACGCCGAGGCCACCTGCGAGGGCCGGATCACGCTGCGGCCGCGCGGCTCGGGCGGCTTCGGCTACGACCCGGCCTTCGTGCCGACCGGCGAGTTCCGGACCATGGCGGAGCTTCCTCCCGAGGAGAAGGACCGCATCAGCCACCGGGGCCGCGCGTTTCGCGCCCTGCAGCGGGCGTTGCGGGAGGGACGCCGCGGCCTCCGCTCGTGATGCGTCGCCGTGATTCCGCTGGGCTCGCCGCTGGTGTGGCAGGATGCGCACCCATGAGCGACATCGACCCGGAGTCGCTGCGGCACGTCACCGTGTTCTCCACGGTGCCGCCCGAGCAGCTCTCGCGCTTCGCCGAGGCCGCGACGATCACTGAGCACGAGCCGGGGAGCTTCCTGGCCGAGCAGGGGGTCGTGGGGTACCGGTTCCACCTGCTGCTCGACGGCGAGGCGGAGGCGGAACGGGGCCGCCGGGTGGTCGGCACGGTCAGCGCCGGGGAGTTCGTCGGGGAGATCGGGTTGCTCGGCGGGGGGCCGGCCACGGCGACCGTCCGGTGCACCAAGCCGACGCGGTGTCTCACGCTGCGACGGGAGCGGTTCTGGGAGGTCCTGGAGGCCGAGCCCGCCATCGCCCTGCGGATCCTCGAGGTGGTCTGCCGGCGGATCGTCGCCGAGTCCCGGGCCGGGGCGACCCACAACCTGGCCGCGGGGTAGGGGCGCCGCGGCCGGGCGGGTCCTCAGCCGGTCTCGCGGAGCTTCACCAGCTGCACGACCGTCCCGGGGCGTTCGGCGATGCCCTCGCGGACGGTGACCTCGTCCATCAGGGCCATCATCATCTGGATGCCGTGCCCGTGGACGCCCTCCGCCTCCTGGAGCGGCACGGTCCGCCGGAACAGCCCCTGGTCGGCGATGCGGACCTCGATCCGCTCGGCGCGCTCCACCCAGGTGATCTGGATCAGGCCGGAGCCGGAGTGCAGCACCGCGTTGGCGCAGGCCTCGGAGGCCGCGAGGACGAGGTCGTCGGTGTCCTTGGGAGGAGCCCGGCCGCACTCGCCCGGGCCCGGACGAACACCCGGACCTCGTGCAGCGAGCTGGGATGGGATGGGAACGTGCGGACCACGACCCCGTTCTCAGGACTCGTCCTCATGGCCAACGATCTCGACGTTGTCGAGCTTCTGCACCGGGATCAGCTCGAGGATCCTGCGGACGAGGCTGCCCGGGGACACCAGGATGAGGTTCCCGCGCCCCTCGAGCCCCTGGGCGGTGCGGACGAGCACCTGGATGCCGGTGGAATCCATGAAGGCCAGCCCCGCCAGGTCCAGGGTCAGGTCGCCGCCGCTCTCGATCTCCGGTTTCAGCATGTCCGACAGTGCGGTCACGTTCGACGCGTCGAGCTCGCCGATCAATCGAAAGCCGCGGGGCGAATCCGTCTTCTCGATGTCCAGCAACATGAGCCCTCCCGATTCCTGCACGATGTGGCCGCGCGTATTGTCGTACACGGTGGGGCAGGCTCGCGTGCGGCGCGGATGGCTTCGGTTGCCGGGGAACGTGGCATGCCGATGGGTGCGTCGAAGCGCCATGACCCGGTTCCCGCTCCGTTCCCTCGCGACGGTCGCGGTTGCGCTCGCGCTGCTCGGCGTGGCGTGCGCCCGAACCTCCGCCGGCGGCGGGGGGACGTCCGGCGGACCATCCGGGGGCGTCTCCTCCCCGACGCCCGGGATCACGCACCCCACCGGGGCGGACGACCTCGTGTTGCGCGTGGAGCAGGTCGGCGGGTTCGTGCCGCCGACGGTGACGCTGGTGCGCCTTCCCTCGGTGTCCCTGTTCGGGGACGGGCGGCTGATTACCGAGGGGGCGCAGACCGAGATCTATCCTCAGCCCGCCCTGCCGCCGCTGCTCGTCCAGCTGCTCACTGAGGCCGGGGTGCAGCGGATCCTGGAGCTGGCCCGCGACTCGGGGCTCCTCGAAAAGGACGCCAGCTACTTCCAGGGGGGAGTGGCCGACGCCCCGACCACGGTGTTCACGGTGAACGCCGGCGGCGGGCGCCACGTGGTGCGGGCCTCGGCGCTCGGCTTCGACCGCGGGCCGGGGTCCGGGCACGTCCTCCGCGGCGACCTCGCGGCCCTCCGGGCGCTGGAGCGGTTCCATGGCCAGCTGGCCGATCCCGCCGCGGTGCTCCCCGCGGGATCCATCGGCGATTCCCATCCCTACGAGCTCGAGGCGCTCCGGTTGTTCGTGTCCCCGGGTGCCCCGTCGTCCAGTTCAGGGCCGGACGAGCCGGCGGTCGTGTGGCCCCTGTCCACGCCGCTGGCGGAGTTCGGCACGGCGGTCCCCGACGCGGGGGGTCTCGGGCCGGTCCGGTGCGGGACGGTGGACGGCGCGACCCTGAACGAGCTCATGCCGTCGGTCCGGCGGGCCACCCAGATCTCCCCGTGGACGAGCGACGGCGAGGCTTTCGAGATCGTCTTCCGGCCGCTCCTCCCCGACGAGTCCGGCTGTCCCTCGTAACACAAGCTCCACACCCCGGCGGTCGTTCCTTCGCGGAGTCAGGCATGGGCCTGCTCCGCTCCGGGAAGTAGTCCGGGAAGGAATGTCGCCCTGGGGACGCTCCACGAGTCGTCGCCGAGCCGCGCTGCCCGCCTCGGGCAAGGCGCTGACGGCAGTGCTGGTCATCGCCGGCCTGCTCGGTTCGGGCACGTACGCCGTCCTCCGGCCGGTGCGCTCGGGGGCCGACGCGTTGCAGGCCGTGTTCGACGACACGAGGATCCCGAAGCGGGCGCCGCTGCCCCGGACGACCTTCGTCTACGACAGGAACGGCAAGCTCATCGCGGTGCTGCACGGCGGCGTGAACCGTATCCCGGTTCCCCTGCAACGCGTCCCGGAGGTGCTGCGCAACGCCGTGATCGCCGCCGAGGACGCCGACTTCTACTCCGAGGAGGGCGTGAACTTCGGGGCCATCATGCGCGCCGCGTACGTGAACTTCGTCCGGGGCGAGGTGGTCCAGGGCGGCTCGACCATCACCCAGCAGTACGTGAAGGACGTCTACACGACCGGGAAGCGAACGGTGGCCCGGAAGGTCCGTGAGGCCATCATCGCGCAGAAGCTCAGCCGGCAGATGACCAAGAACGAGATCCTCAGCCGGTACCTGAACGAGGTGTACTTCGGGCACAACGCATATGGAGTCCAGGCCGCGGCGGACGCGTACTTCGGCGTCGACGTGTCAGAGCTGAACCTCCAGCAGTCGGCGACGCTCGCGGGGATCATCGCCGCCCCGTCCCGCTTCGACCCGATCCGGTTCCAGGGGGCGGCCCGGGACCGCCGGGACTACGTGCTCGGGCGGATGGCGCACCTCCGGATGATCACGGCTCACAAGGCCCGGTATCTCATGTCCCGCCCCGTGAAGGTGCACCCCGCCCCGCCCGTGCCCGTCCGGGCGCCCTCGTTCGTCAACTTCGTGAAGAGCCGGCTCGAGGGCCGCTTCGGCGTGCGGCGCACGTTCCAGGGCGGCCTGCGGGTCACGACCACGCTCGACCTCGGCCTGCAGCGGGCGGCGGACCGGGCGGTGCGCTGGCACCTGTCCGCGCCCGGCGACCCGTCCGCGGCGCTCGTGGCCATCGACCCCCACACCGGCCAGGTGCTGGCCATGGTGGGCGGCGGGAAGGACGCCACGGACACCCACTTCAACCTGGCGACCCGGGCCCGCCGGCAGGCGGGGAGCGCGTTCAAGCCCTTCACGCTGGCCACCGCGGTGCACCAGGGGATCTCGCTGCGCTCCAGATGGTCCGGGCCGCCCTCGATCGTGATCACCGACCCCCGGTGCCGGACCGTCGACCCGAAGACCAACGTCGAAGGGCCGTGGGACGTCTCGAACTACGCGGACGAGTCCGCGGGGACGATGACCCTGCTCGACGCCACGGCGAACTCCGTGAACACGATCTTCAGCCAGCTGGTGCTGGATGTCGGGCCGGACGAGGTGGCCGCCATGGCCAACCGGATGGGGATCCAGCACCACCTGTCCCCGGTGTGCTCCATCACGCTGGGGACGCAGACGGTCACGCCGCTCGACATGGCCGCGGGGTACGCGACGCTGGCGTCGCGCGGCGTGCGGCACCACGCGACCGGGCTGCTCTCGGTCACCGGTTCCACGGGGAAGACGCTGACCGAGCCCGACGGCGGCCCAGTGCGGGTGCTCACGAAGACCGAGGCCGACCTCGTGACCTACGCCCTCGAAGGGGTCGTGCAGCACGGGACGGGGACGGCCGCCGCGCTGGCCGGCCGGCCGGTGGCCGGCAAGACCGGCACCGCGCAGAACTTCCAGGACGCGTGGTTCTGCGGCTACACCCCGCAGCTCGTCACGTGCGTCTGGGTCGGATACCCCAAGGGAGAGATTCCCATGCACGACATCGAGGGGTTCCCGGACGTCTTCGGCGGCTCCGTACCGGCGCTGATCTGGCACGACTTCATGACCGACGCGATGACGGGGAGGCAGGTGAAGGACTTCCATACCCCCGACCTGAACGGCTACGACACGAAGCCGCCGCTGTCGGTTGGATCCGGGAGCCCCCCGCCCTCCGACGGCGACAAGGTCGGCGCCCCGACCGCCGCACCGTCGACGTCGCCGTGAGAACCGAGGACCGGAGGAACGAAGCGGGCGAGGTCCGCAGGAAGGACGAGACCATGTCGGCCGAACCGATCGGAAACGGAGATGGGCAGGACCCCGGGCGCCGTCGGCCGTCGATGTCGCCTCGGCGACTCGAGGGACCACGGGGCGGCCGCCGGGGTCCGACCGCCGCGGTGGTCGTGGAACAACCCCCGGCCGTCGACACCTCCCACGTCCTCGTCTCGGGCGACTCGTTCGTCGGCCGTCCGCTCGGGGGCCGCAGGCCACAGGATCTGGTGGAGCCGACCGAGGTGCGACTCCGGCTCGCCCACGTCGGACCCCTGTCCGTGTTCACCATGACCCTGCTGTTTGGGGCCCTGGCCATGGCCGGGGTGGTCGCCGGGCTCGCGGTGCTCTACGGGCTGCTCCAGGCCACCGGCGTGCTCCACTCCATCGAGAAGCTCGTCAACACGAGCGGGGTCGGGCACCACTTCCACTTCGACGGCGGATGGATCTTCACCCGGGTCGTGTGGGTCGCGGCGGGCATGGTGGCCATCGGGTCGATCATCGCGGCCTGCCTCACGTTGCTCTACAACTCGATGGCCGACCTGACCGGGGGGTTGGACGTCACGTTCGCCGAGCACCCCCGGACCGTCCTCACGGCGAACGAGACGCCGACGTGGGTGACCAGGTTCCGGGGACTCCGGCTGTCCCCCGAGGAGCGCGCGGCGCCGGACGGCGCCGAGCCCGTGGAGCGAGAACCCCGGGTCGGCTGAACGGTTCGCCGGGCCGTCCGTCAGGAGGGCTCGGCGGCGGGAGGAGCCGGCCCCGGACCCGGGCCGTCCCCGGACGCCCCGCGGCGGAGCATCCGCCACGGGCGCCAGGCTCGGATCCCGAACGCCCCCCACCCCAGGACCACGGTCGTCGCGGCAAGGACCGTGCCGGACGAGCCCAGCAGCCCCGCGCCGAGCCGGTTCCCCACGAGACCAACGAGGACCAGCGCCGCGACGCCGATCGCGGGGGCCAGGGCCGCCCGCTCCCACCATCCCCCGTCCACCAGCGCGGCCGACCACCCGAGGCCGGCCACGAACAGCAGCGCGAGGATCCCGGCCGTCCACCCCGAGAGGGTCCCCTGGGACAGCGGCGTCAGGCTGACCGCGGCGGGCCGGGCGGAGTGGACCCGGGGGCCGTCGAGCAGCACCACGTTGGGAGTGATCGGCCACGCGCCGCGCAGCCGGTCGATCGGCGGGGAGAAGGGGTTCTGAGCCTGCAGGAAGAACACCACGGGATCGGCCCCGAGGTACGGCCCCAGGTACTTGAAGTACCGGCGGGAGATCTTGTCGTAGCCCTTCTGGTGGGGGCGCAGCGTGGGCCGCCCCTGCCGCAGCCGGGCCGGATCGCCGAGGTACACGAACGTCCTGCTGATCACGTTCGGGGGGACGGCGGCCCGGACCAGGCCGAAGTTCTCGTACAGCGCGAGGCGTGGCTCTCGGGTCAGGGGGTTCATCACGAAGATCACGGGCCTGTCGATGCGTGCCTTCTCGAGGTACCGCCCCGCCGTGAGCGCCTGCTCGTAGGCGTCCGGGTCGATCGAATGGGAGCTCTCGGACCAGGCGTGGTATCCGGTGGCAACGGTGTAGCCGAGACCCGCGAGGACGAGCGCGGCGCCGGCCAGTCCGCCGACCGCGCGGACCACGATTGGACCCCTCGACGTGAGCAACCTGGCCACGCCGGTCACCGCAGCGGCCGCCATGATGGGGATCCCGAACGCGAACCCCACGACCCGATGGGCGGGGACGGACTCGTGGAGCTTCACGAGCGCGACGACCGCCGCGAGGGCCGAGAGCCCCCAGATCAGGGCCAGCACCATCCCCCGGCGCCGGGTCGGGTCCTTCGGCCACCACAGGGCGACGATGCCGGCCGCTGCCGCTGCGCCCAGGACGGCGAAGCGGTACCGGGGGGCGAACAGCCCGAGCTTGGCCAGGCTCACGGAACGGGGCACCGCGGGGGCTCCCCGCGGGTGGCTCGGGGTGACGAGCACCGCGACGACGACCGCGACCACCGCGACGGCGATGGCGACCGCCAGCCGGGCAGCGGGCGTCCGGACGAGAGGCGTCCGGTTCCGGCGCCGGGCCAGGACCGACTCGGGCAGGCTCGCCGCGACCACGCAGGCCAGGATCAGCCCGAGCAGCAGCATGAAGACGGAATGCGTCAGCACGCCGCCGGCGAACAGCACGGCCACGGCCCCGATGCTGGCCCGTCCGCCCGAGACCGCCAGGGCGACGGCCGCGATCGCGACGGCGATCCCGTCGACGATGAGGTTGTCCGCGTAGCCCACGCCGGTGAGGAACACGTTCACGGATGCTCCGACCGTGATCGCGTAGACCGGAAACGCCCAGGGCGGCTCCCGCAGGGGCCCCACCGCGAGCGCCCCGGTCGCGAGGCCGATGACGACCGCCATCACCGCCGGCGCCACGAACGAGAACCGGAACGGGCTGACGCCGACCACCGCGTGGACCAGCGACGCCAGGACGGGCTGCCCGACCCGGCCGGCGTCCACCTTGTAGGACGTCGGTGCCGACCCGGCCAGGGACCCGACGCCCTCGCCACCGACGAGGTTGGCCCGCCACACGTACTTGGGGGTGTCGAACCCCAGCGGCACGCGGAGCTGCTCGTGGCTGTACAGGTGGAGGAACGGCGCGGCCAGCACCACGGCCGTGACGGCGACCAGAGCCGCGGGGACGAGGATCCGCAGGGCGTCGCCCGCCGCGGCCATCCACGGGCCTCGTTTCGCCGGGCCCGTCGGCTCGGGCGCGCGTGCATCGGAGCCCGTCGGGACCCCGGCCTTCGGCGCCTCGGACCCCTGCCGGTCAGCGGCCTTCTGCGGGGAGTCTGGCGACGCGGGGGGATCCTCTGGGGACGGCGACACGGGTCGGTTCTCCTCGGGATTTCACGCGGGCTCCCCCGTCGGCGCGACCCCGGCCGCGACCGCAGGTTCTTCGGCGGAGGACTACCGATCCTGCCCAGCGCGGAGTCTACCCCCTGGGCGGCCCCCAACGGGACGAACGGGGAAAGGCCGACGACGGTGACAGGAAGGACCGAGAAATCGCGGCCTCACCGATATACTCGCCCGGTCCGTTCCCCGAAGGCCTTCCCCGACCCGGCGCCCATTTGAAGACGACCCACGCCTCCCTCGCTTCGCTCTTGCTCCTCCTCGCCGCGGCGTGCACGGGCTCGCCCGGGCCCGATGTCTCGGGGTCATCCACCACCGGAGGTCCCACGCCACCGGCGACCGGGATGACCTGTCGGGGCAAGCCGGTGACGATCACAGGGACGCCGGGGGACGACTTCATCCGGGCAACCGACGGCCCGGACGTGATCGCGGGGCTGGGCGGCGACGACCAGATCGACGGCAAGGACGGGGACGACATCATCTGCGCGGGGCCGGGGGACGACGTGGTCCTGGGCGGCGACGGGCGCGACCGCATCCTCGGCGGCGCGGGGGACGACGGCCTGTTCGGCAAGAACGGCCCCGACACGATCTGGGGCGGGCCGGGTGACGACATGATCACGGGCGGCGGTCAGCACCCCGACGTCGACGTCCTGTCAGGGGGGACCGGGAACGACCAGCTGTCCGGCGGCCCGGGCAGCGACGTCGAGCACGGGGACGGGGGGGACGACGTGGTGCGGGGCTGGGGCGGGAACGACCTGCTCGACGGTGGGGACGGCGATGACGTGCTGAACGGGGAGCCCGGCAACGACCGGCTCCTCGGCGGTCCCGGGAACGACCGCGTCTACGGCGACGTCGGCGACGACACGATCTCGGGGGGCGGCGGAGGCGATCTCCTGGACGGCGGGCCGCACACCGACCGCATCGACGGTGCGGGGACCGCCACATGCCTCGAGGGCGAGCACGACACCGGGTGCCTGCCTCCGACCCGGGCGGACGCCACCGCATCGGCGCGCATCCCCACCTGCCGGGGCCAGGCGGCCACCATCGTGGGGACCCCGGGCGACGACGTCCTGACCGGCACTCCCGGCCGCGACGTCATCGTCGGGCTGGGTGGCAACGACGTCCTCGACGGCGGCGACGGCAACGACGTGATCTGCGGTGGCCCCGGCAGCGACACCCTGTACGGCGGCCACGGCAACGACGGGCTCGTGGGAGGCGCAGGCGACGACGGCGTGTTCGGCGGGCTGGGCAACGACCTCGACCTCGGCGGGGTCGGCAACGACGACATCGAGGACGGCGGCGGCCCACGGTTCGAGCACTTGTTCGGGGGTCCGGGCGACGACGTGATGATCGCCAACAGAGGCGAGGGGAGGATGCTCAACGGCGGATCGGGGGACGACGTGCTGTTCGGCGGCAACGGCCCTGACACCTTCGTGGGTGGCGACGGCCGCGATCACGTGTACGGGGACGACGGGGATGACCACATCGACGGCGGCCCTGGCAGCGACCGGCTGTACGGCGGCCACCAGCCCGACGTCGTCCTCGGTGGCCCGGGCGACGACGTCCTGGACGGCGACCGCCGGGGCGACAACGTCCTGAACGGGCAGGGCGGCGACGACGTCTGCCTGTACGGCGACACCGTCACGAACTGCGAGTCGGTGCCGCCGTTCACGCCGCTCGCGCTGCCCGGCTGACACAGCAGCTCGCGCGCGACCCGACGGCCCCCCGACCTCACGACCACGCCTCCAGGAGACGGTCGGCCGTGCGTTGCCACGACCACTCGTCCACGATGAACGCGCGAATCTCGTGGCCGAGCTCGTGCCGTTCCTCCGGCGGCAGCGACAGGATGCGGTCGATGCCGGCGGCGATCCGGCCGGCGGACCCCGGCCCGGGTTCGTAGGTGAACAGCCCGGGGCGGCCGGCCGCGAGCTCCAGCGCCGCCCCGGTCTGGCCGAGCCCCGTGTGACCGGCCACCAGGGGGAGCGCCCCGGCGGCGGCGCCTTCCGAGGTCACCATCCCGAACGCCTCCGAGAGCACCGACGGGACCACCAGGATGTCCATGGCGGCGAGCGCGCCGGGCGCGTAGCGATGGTCGAGGCGGCCGGTGAACGTCACGGGCGCCCCTGCCGCCTGCCCCTCGACGTCGGCCGGGTCCAGCGCCATCGCGCCCGCCTCCCGGAGCCACGCCCCGGACCCGGCGTCTCCCGCCCGCAGGGCAGTGGCGAGCGCGCTCAGCCACTCCCGGTGCAGGCCGAATCCCACGACCAGCACGGCCGGACGGTGCCTGGCCTGGCGGGCGGCCGCGAGGAGCAGCTCGACGCCCTTCGCCGGGATCAGCTTGCCGAAGTACCCCACCACCGGGCCCTCGTGCCGGGCGAGCCCCCGCAGGCGCCCCGCCGCGTCGGGGTCGGGGACCTCCTGGTCGTACCGGTGGGCCAGATCGGCCAGCGCCGCCGCGTCGCGGCGCTCGACGGCCAGCTCGACCTCCTCGTCCAGGGAGGCCGGGCGGCCCCGTGCGGTTTCGGGGTCGGTCTCCAGGGCCGCCGCCGTTCGGAGGAGGGCCTCCCGGCGGGGCATCGGATGGAACCGGTCGGCGTCGACGCCGGGTGCGACGGGCCGGAGGAGGGGCCCGATACCCGGGACCACCTGCTCCGCCCGGGCCAGGACGTCGGAGCTGGATCCGACGACGGCCCGGGCCCCCGCCAGGCCCTCCCGGGCGAGCTCGACGTACCGCCGCTGGTGGCCGACCGCGTACTCGAGGTCGCTGCCATGCACCTTCGCCAGGTACCCGCGGGTGCCGAGGGCCCGGCGCGCCACCACGGCCCCAGGGATGGCGTGCCCCCCAACGACCACCTCGCTGCGGTGCCAGGCCGCGGCGGCCCGGAGCGCCTCCACGTTCCGAGCGAGGTACGGCTCGAGCTCCTCGTCCGACAGGTCGACGAACCGCTTGACCTCGAAGCCCTCGTACTCGTCGAGGACGAAGACCGGGAGCAGCCGGCCGATCCGTGGCCGGAGCAACACGCACCTCCCGGGCGAGGGCGGCGATGCGTCGTTCGCGGTGAGCGCCGAGGGGCCATCTGGGCCAACGGACCCCCAGGCGTCGATCCACGGGTACCGGTCGGGATGGGGCTCCTGGCACACCACGAGCACCTCGTGCCCGGACGACCGCAGGACCTCGGCCACCCGCGCCGTGAACACGTTCGACCCCGATCCCTCGAGGAGCCATCCGTGCCACAGCAGAACCCGCACGACAACCCTCCCTCCACCCGCGCGTCCCGGCGTGCCCCATAGGCGGGCGTCCGGACCGCAGGACTGTACGGCCATTCTCGGGACGAACGCCCTCCCGGGGCCGGGCGGACTCCACTCGACCTCGCCACCGGCCGATAACTCGGATCAAGACCCCCGCGGAGGCCGCAGCCTGATGCAGAAACCTGACCCCGCCCTCGATCCCGAGCCGTCCGGGATGGGCGAGTCACGATCGGTCGCGCAGCTCAAGATGCTGCACAGCCTGGCCGCGAAGCTCAACCGCCTTGCCGACGTCCGGCAGATCGGCGAGGCCATCGTGACCGAGCTCCGGAGCCTGATCGACTACCACAACAGCAGGGTGTTCGTCCTGGACGCCGACGGCGAGACCCTGCTGCCGGTGGCCTTCCGCGGCGAGCTCCTCGAGTACCAGGGCGAGACGTTCGAGGCACTCGTCACCAAGGTCGGGTACGGCCTCACCGGGCACGTGGCGCTGACCGGGAAGTCGTACTACTCGCCCAACGCGAACGACGACCCCTTCGCCAAGACGATCCCGGGGACTCCGGACGTCGACGAGTCGCTGCTGGCAGTCCCGCTGACCCACGGAGATTCGGTCATCGGCGTGGTGATCCTGTCGAAGCTCGGGGTCGACCAGTTCGACGACGACGACCTCCGGGTCCTGGAGGTGCTGGCGTCGCACGCCGCGGTGGCCATCGAGAATGCCCGGTTCCTGCAGAGGGAGCGTGAGGCCGCCGCCGGGGCACGGGAGAGCGAGGCGCGCAAGACCGCGATCCTCGATTCGGCGCTGGACGCGATCATCGTCATGGACCACGAGGGGCTGATCTCGGAGTTCAATCCCGCCGCCGAGCGAACGTTCGGCTACTCCCGCGACGAGGCCGTGGAACGCGAGATGGCCGAGCTCATCATCCCCGAGCGGTGGCGGGAGGCACACCGGGCTGGGCTGGCCGGGCACCTGGCGACCGGGCGGACCGCGATGATCGGCCGGCGGGTCGAGATGGCGGCCCGGCGAAAAGACGGCTCCGAGTTCCCCGTGGAGCTCGCCATCACCAAGGTCGATCTCCCCGGCCATCCCCTGTTCACCGGCCACATCCGCGACATCACCGAGCGCAAGCGGGCCGAGGTCGAGATCGAACGGGCGCTGCAGGCCGAGCGGGAGGCCGGGCAGCGGCTGCGGGACCTCGACGACATGAAGAACACGTTCCTCCAGGCGGTGTCCCACGACCTCCGGACACCGCTCGCCGCGATCATGGGGCTGGCCATCACGCTCGAGCGGCCGGACATGGGGCTGTCCCCCGAGGTCCGGAACGACCTCAACCGCCGGCTGGTGGCGAACGCCCGCAAGCTGTACCGGATCTTGTCGAACCTCCTGGACCTCGAACGGCTCAGCCGCGGCGAGCTCGAGCCAACGATGCAACCCACCGACCTCGGGGCGCTGGTCGAGCGGATCGTCGAGGAGGCCGACTTCCTCGGCCGGCGCGTCGTGGACGTGGACTCCGGGTCGGTGATCGCCGAGGTCGATCCCACGAGCGTCGAGCGCATCGTGGAGAACCTCCTGGTGAACGCCGCCAAGCACACGCCGGAGGGAACCCACATCTGGGTGCGTGTCTCCGCGGAGCAGGAAGGCGTCGTGATCGTCGTGGAGGACACCGGTCCCGGCGTCCCCGAGGCCGCCAGGGAGGCGATCTTCGAGCCGTTCCAGCAGGGGCCGCAGCACCATCCGTCGCCGGGGACCGGCATCGGCCTGTCCCTGGTCGCGCGGTTCGCCGAGTTGCACCACGGCCGGGCGTGGGTCGAGGACCGGCCCGGCGGCGGCGCCTCATTCCACGTGCTCCTCCCGACACCGGCCCGACCGACGTCGGCCTGACCGCGGGAAATATCACTCGGTCCACGCAGGCGTTCGCTGGAGGGCTTCGGCCGGTGGCGCCGGCCGATCCGGGAGGGATAGGGTGACGATGGTGCGGCCGGGGGCGGCCGCAAGGATGGGAGGCGGTCATGACCAGTCACGAGCATCCGAACGTCACGCTCGCTCGGCAGGGCTACGAGGCCTTCTCGAGAGGCGACATGGCGTGGATGGACGATCACATGGCCGACGACGTGATCTGGCACGTCGGCGGGAACAGCAAATGGGCCGGCTCGTACCAGGGGAAGGCCAACGTCCTCGAGTTCTTCGGCCGGCAGGCGCAGGCGATTGGGCAACCGCCCACGGTGGACATCCACGACGTCGTGGGGAACGACGACCACGTCATCACCATCGGCACGGCGTCGGCCACCGGGCCCGACGGTTCGAGTGCCGAGTGGAAGTACGCGCAGATCTTCCACTTCCGGGACGGGAAGTTGACCGAGGCCTGGGGGATGGCCGAGAACGACGCCGCGGTGGACCCGTTCCTCGACGCGCTCCCCGACTAGACCCCCTGCCACCGAGGCCGTTGGCCAAATAGGATGCCCGGGCAGTCCACATCGAGGAGGAGCACATGGTGAAGGTGGGCATCCTGGTCCGGATGGAGGCGAATCCGGGGAAGGAAGATGAGGTCGTCGCGTTCCTCGAGGGTGCGTTGCCGCTCGTCCAGGAGGAGCCGGACACGGTCACGTGGTACGCCATCCGCATCGGGCCCTCGCAGTTCGGCATCTTCGACACGTTCGAGGACGACGCCGGCCGGCAGGCTCACCTCTCGGGCAAGGTCGCCGAGGCCCTCATGGCCAGGGCGTCCGACCTGTTCGTGCGGCCCCCGGACCTCCAGCCGGTCGACGTCCTGACGTCGAAGTAGCTCGCGCGCCGCGGCGGAACTCGGGCTGTACCCGGGCCCCTGCCCGGATGGACCCCCCAATCGCCTGGGCCCAGCGGCCATGACCAAAGGTCGCGTCGAGCCGCCCGGGAAATGAGCCTCACGGCCTATTCCCTCGATTGCCTTCACGAGGCAAACTGGTCGTGTCCCGGAGGCCCGACCCGGGAGAGGGGGGGTTCGGCAATGCAATCCATCCGTATCGAGAAGCCCAAGCCCAGGAGGGAACGTCCCTCGGCGAAGGTGCTGCCTCTGGATCCGCGCGACCAGGACGTGGTCCGCGCCAAGGCACAGCAGCCTCGAACCGACCGGCGATAGCCGCGCGGAGCCCCGTCGCCGGTCCGGCGGCAGCGGCTTCGATCGACGCTGCTCCAGTTTTCCAGGCGTGTCGGGTATCACGGCGCGGTAGTGGCGCCCGGCACGGAACTCGGGGCCGAGCGGGCCTAGGGTCAGCTCATCGGAATTCGGACTCTCCAGAAGGAGGACGAGATGAGCGCCAAGGCAGACGCACTTCGGTTCCCGGGAACGGGACCCGGTCACCGGTCCCAGTGGTACGCGATCCTGGCCGCGGCGCTCGTCGCAGTGGCCGTCGCCGTCACCATGTTCGTCCTGACCTCCCGCACCACCAGCACCGCCCCCGAGCACGCTCGCCCGGCGAACGGGAGCCAGCCGGTGTCCGGGAGCACCGCCGGCGGCGTCCGGCCGGACAGCACCGTGATGCAGGTCGGGGGAACGAGCATCTACCGCTTCCACCCACTGCCCGGCGCGAACACCTTCTTCGAGCCGGCGGCCGGCACCGGCTCGGGCGCGAGCTCCGACGGCGGCCGCCAGGGCGCAGGGGACCCGAGGGTCGGGGGCTCGGGGGTGTACCGATACCACGGGCTTCCGTAATCAACCGACGGCAAGGACACACCGAGAGAGCCGGCAGGCCGCGTGCCGGCTCTCTCTTCTCGTGAGGCGCCCTCGGAGGGCCGGCCGCGCGCCGATGCCATACTCCTGGTCCCGTGGGAAGGGTCCTCGCCCATGCGCTGCCGCTGGCGCTCGGCGCTGCGGTGAACACGCGGGTCCTCGCCTCGGAGGCCGCATTGTTGACCCGTCCTCCGCGGCCGCTCCGGAGCGCGATCGTCTTCGGTGCGGGGGCCGCGGCGCCGCTCCTGGTGATCGGCGCGATCGCGCTCGTGTCCGTGCACGTCACCGTCTCGGCGATCTCCGACGAGCAGGCCCTGCTCGCGTCGGCCGTCGCAGACATCGTCGTCGGCGCCCTGCTCGTCCTCGTCGCGGGCTGGCCGCTGTGGTCGACGCCCGCCAGCGAGAACGGGGATCCCTCGGTGGACGCGCTGGCGAGCGCACGGCGCGGATGGCCGCGGACGTTCCTGCGGGGTTCGGGCGTGATGACGACCGACATCAGCACCCTGGCGATGTTCGCCGCCGCGGCCAAGGACATCGCCGTCGGTCGCCTCGGACTGGACCTGGAGGCCGCCCTGTTCCTGTTGGTTCTCGGCGTCACGCTGGTGACGGCCTGGCTCCCGCCCCTGCTGTTCGGGACCAGTCAGGGCTTCGCGCAACGACTCCTCCCTCCCATCGGGCGGACGGTCGATCGGCACGGGCGAACGATCGGAGAGGTCCTCCTGACCGCCGTCGGCGCCTACCTGGTGATCCGCGGCTCGGTGGCACTCATCTGACCGGCGCGTGGGTCGCGCCGGAGCAACCTCTGCTCACTGCCGAGCACGCCAAGGCGTGCGTTATCGGGAGTTCTCCGCCAGGGTGCGGAGGCCCTCGATCAGGAGATCGAGCCCGAAGTTGAATTGCTCCTCGATGTCGAGGGCGATGAGATAGGGGATCGCCTCACTCAGCCGGGGGAGATCCGCCGACGCCACCAGCCGGGCCATCTCCTCATGGCCATGCGTTTGCCCCTCGCCGCCCGGGCCTCCGACCATCAGGCCGAGCTCCATGGTCACGGCACCCAGGATGTAGCCGCCGAACACGTGGAGGGCCTTCGCGGAGTCGGCCTGGGACAGGCCCGCGGAACGGAAGAGATCCAGCGTGTACTCGTAGACCTGCAGCGAATCGGGGTTGGTGACGGGCTTGCCGCGTTCGGTGAGCAGCGTCATGACGTTGGGATGGGCCAGCAGCAGGCGCCGGAACTCGTGGGCGGCGAGGCGAGCCGCGTCCGCCCAGTGATCGGCCCGAGGGATGCGGAACTCGCCCAGGACCTCCTCGGTGATCCCGTCGAGGATGTCCTCCTTGTCGCGGACGTGGTTGTACAGGGACATGGCCTCGACCCCGAGCTCGCGACCGACTCGGCGCATGGTGACCGCGTCGAGGCCTTCATGGTCCATGATCCGGAGGGCGGCCCGGATGATGCGCTCGCGGGTGAGCGGCTCCCTGCGGGCTGGCTCCTCGCCGTCCGACGTCGCCGGTATGCCGGACGTGGGGTTCGCGGAGCTTTTGGCGTCGTTCACGGTGTGTTCATCCCCTCGGGTTGACGCTTACACCGTACGTGAGTTAACTTACGCCGTCAACATATAGCGTAAGTGTAAGCCGGTAAGCCCGCGGGAGGTCTGAGCCATGAAGCTGAGTCCCGAGACCCTGGCCCGATCGAGCAGTCGCCACCCGTGGCGCACCCTCTCGGTCTGGCTCGTCGCGATCGTGAGCATGGGGTACGTGAGCAGTCTCCTCCTCGGCGGCGTCCTGAGCCAGGACTTCGACTTCACGAACCGGCCAGAGTCGGTGCGGGCTCAGGAGGTCATCGACCAGAAGTTCCACACGAACAGCGATCAGGACACCGAGCTCGTCATCGTCACGTCGGCCTCCCTCGCGGTGGAGGACCCTCGCTTCGAGCAGGCGGTGAAGGGGCTGCAACACGATATTGCCGCGCTGGACGGGGACATCATGGCCGGCCCGCCGGTCACGTACTACGACGTCGCGAAGCGGTCTCCCGAGCAGGCCGCGGGGCTGGTCTCTCGGGACCACCGGGCGACCCTGATCTCGGTCACGCTCGAGGACCGGGACAAGTTGACCGTCGACGAGCTGCGGTCGGTCGTGGCGAGGAGCGCTCCGGACGGCTTCACCGTGCAGATCGCGGGCCAGGGCGTCCTGTTCGCCGATTTCACGAAGATCGCCGAGGAGGACCTGCGGAAGGGTGAGTCGATCGGCATCGGCATCGCCCTGATCGTGTTGATCGTTGTCTTCGCGGCGGTCGTGGCGGCCATCGTGCCGGTCGTGATGGCCCTGTTCGCCATCACCATCGCCCTTGGGCTGGTGTCCCTGATCGGCCAGCTCTTCGACTTCAACCTGTTCGTCACGAACATGGTGACGATGATCGGCCTGGCGGTGGGCATCGACTACTCGCTGTTCATCGTGTCCCGCTACCGTGAGGAGCGGAAGAAGGGGTTCGCCAAGCTCGACGCCATCGGGGCGGCCGGCGCCACGGCGAACCGGGCCGTGTTCTTCAGCGGCATGACGGTGGTCCTCGCGCTGCTGGGGATGTTCATCATCCCGACGACCATCTTCCGGAGCCTGGCCACGGGCGCCGCCCTCGTCACCCTGGCGGCGCTGGCTGCGTCGATGACCCTCCTCCCGGCGATCATCAGCCTGCTCGGCGACCGCATCAACTGGCCTCGGCTGTCCAGGCGGGCCCGCCTCGACAGCGGCCACGACCCGAGAGGTGGCTTCTGGGATCGCACGACCAACGCGGTCATGGGGCGGCCGGTCGTCTTCCTCGTGGCGAGCGTGCTGGTGCTCGGCGGGCTCGGATCCTTCTACTTCCAGCTGCACCGGGGGACGTCGCAGAACGTCAGCCGGCTGCCCGACGACTTCGAGTCAAAGCAGGCCTTCCTCACCCTGGAGCGGGATTTCGCCGGGGGCCAGTCCAATCCGGTGCGGATCGTCGTCACCGGAGACGTCGACGGTTCCGGGGTCGGTGCGGCGATCGAGGAGCTGCGGCGCGACATCGCGGACACCGAGGTGTTCGCGCCCCGGACCGACGTCGTGCACAGCGGCGACGGCACGACGATCGAGGTGGACGCGTTCTTCAGGGGCGACCCGAACAGGGACTCCGCGTTCCAGGGGATCCGGGACCTCCGGAGCGAGATCGTGCCGGCCGCCTTCGACGGCGTGCAGGGGGTCGAGGTCCTGGTCGGGGGGAACCCCGCGCGATTCACCGACTTCCTGGACACGATCGACCGGTATCAGTGGTTGGTCCTCGCCGTGGTGCTGGCGCTGTCGTTCATCCTGCTCACGGTGGTGTTCCGGACGATCGTGGTCCCGGTGACGGCGATCGTCATGAACCTGCTGTCGGTCTCGGCCGCCTACGGGGCGCTGACGCTCGTGTTCCAGAAGGGCGTGGGCATCGGGCTCTTCAACGCAGTCGGGTTCCAGTTCCAGCGAGCCGAGGCGATCGAGGCCTGGCTGCCGCTGTTCCTGTTCTCGGTCCTGTTCGGTCTGTCCATGGACTACCAGGTGTTCCTGGTCACCAGGATCAGAGAGGAATACGACCGGACCGGCGACAACAACGAAGCAGTGGCGTACGGACTGCGCACCACGGCGGGGATCATCACGGGCGCCGCGCTGATCATGGTCGCGGTCTTCACGGGGTTCGCCGCCGGCCGCCTGGGGCCGCTGCAGCAGATGGGATTCGGCCTGGCCGTCGCCATCCTCATGGACGCGACGATCGTGCGAACGCTGCTGGTGCCGGCCACGATGCGGCTCCTCGGCTCCCGGAACTGGTACCTGCCGAAGTGGCTGGAGTGGCTCCCCCGGATCAAGGCGGAGGGCAGGGAGCCCAGGCCCGTAGCGCTCGAACCCCCGAAGGTTCCAGTCGGCGCGCAAGCCGAGAAGTAACGGCACGTCGGGGGCGCAGCTCGCACCCCGAGCGTCGTCGAGGGATGGACCACCCGGCTCGTGCGGCGGCGTGGCACATCGTGATGCTTCCGCGGGCATATCCTTTATCCGTGGGGGCGGGGCGACGTGATCGCTGACCGCCCGCCGCGCGGGGATCGGGGGTGAGGGTGTGAGTGGCCGAGGATGGCGGGCGCTGCCCGTCCTGGTCATGGCCGCGACGTCGATTCGGGCTCTGGCACGCCCCGCCGGCATGGGCGGCTCCCGGTGACCTGGATCCGTCGTTCTCCGGGGACGGTCAGGCGTACGTCGACGTCGCCGCCGGGCCGGACTACGGGATGGCCATGGCTCGCCAGCCCGACGGGCGCATCCTCCTGGCGGGAAGGACCGGGCTGTCGGACCACGGGAACTTCGGCGTGGCCAGGCTCAAGGTCAACGGCCACCTGGATGCCACCTTAGCCCGGCGGGGTCGACCGTCGACACGGGCGTGACCATCGACGAAGGCGGACGGGTCGTCGGTGGTCGGGTCGGTCGGGGGGCCGTGCGCCACGAACCTCCTCGCCGCCAGGCTCCGGCAGGACGGTTCCCTCGATCACACCTTCTCGGGCGACGGCACGTGGACCCTGAACCGCGGGAAGAATGATTCCGGGCTGGGCGTCGTCCTCGATCAGCAGGGGAGGGTCGTGATCGGCGGATACTCGGGATCCTGTCCCGACCGGACGGGGAGCGAATGCTCGTGGTCCGTCTCACGCCGCACGGCGTTCCGGATCCGTCGTTCTCCGGTGATGGCGTCGTGCTCACGGACTTCGGTCCGGCCGGGGACGAAGCCGTCGGCATTGCCGTCCACAGCGGACGGATCGTGGTCGCGGGACTCACCAGGCTCTCCTCATCGAGCGGAACCGACACGCGGATCGCCGTGGCGAGATACCGGCCGGGCGGGGCGCTGGACGACGCCTTCGGTGGCGGGGACGGGAAGGTCGCGCTCGACGCCAGCAGCGACTACGACGTCGCGGACGGCGTGGCGGTGCAGGCGGACGGAACGATCGTCCTCGGGGGTGGCGTGTCGGTTCCGGCCCGGTTCTACGCTGCTCGCCTGCTGGGCTGACAGGAGGCCGCAACGTTCGCGTCCCGTCATTGGGACGGGCGTGGGTGTCAGCGCAGCCGGAGGCACGCGGGCTGGCTCCACGTTCGACCCGGGGTGATGATGCCCATGCGCGGAACGACGTCGGAGGGGCCCGGCCCGCGGGGACTTCAGCGGTGAGCCTCCCCGAGTGGGTGGAGATTCGCCCCAGGCGGATTCGCAACGCCGCGCTCCTGGTGCTGGGAGCCGGGGCCTTCGTGGCGACGGGCGTCTGGATGATCCTGTACAGCCTCTATCTCTTGCCGGTCGGGCTCCTGTCGATCGGATTCTTCGGGGCTGCCGCGATCATCGCCCTGCCGCGTCTCCTGAGGAGACGGGTCTCGCTCGTCTTGACCCCCGCGAGCCTGGAACTCGTGTATCCGCAGGGAACGGCCCGTATCTCCTGGCTCCAGATCGATGCGATCGGGCTCGTCAACCTGGGACGTCAGAAGCTCGTTGGCCTCCGTCTGCACAATCCTTCCGACCTGGCGACGGGGCTGCCCGACGCCCTGGCTCGCGCCTTCGCCGGAAACCTGCCAGTGCTGCGGGCGGGCGCCTTCCTCGCCTCAGGCCTTCCCGCGCCCCCCTCTGGAGTCTCGACGAGATGGCGCCGGCCATTGCGCGACTTCGTCGGCGCCCGGTCCCTCGACGACGTGCTGGCATGGAACCGCGCGCACCTCGGGTTCGACCTCTGTTTCTCGTGGGCCGACCGGGACAGGCCGGCGGACAGGTTCGCGGATCTCCTCGAGCGGTACCGCGCCGCAGCCTCGAACAGGTGACCATCGCTTCGTCGAACCAAGCCTCCTTCAATCCTCCGGCAGGAAGAAGTGGTCGGCCATCCAGTTCGCTACCTTCCGGCCGATCTTGGCGCCGTCGTCGGTCGCGTGACGGAAGTGGATCCCGCTCCACACCCGCGCGTCGGCGATCTCGGGAACGACGTCCCTGAACCGTTGGTAGTAGTGCGTGGTGTGGGTCACCGCGCTGTCCACGGAGAACGGCACCTCCTGGGTCCCGAAGAACCTCGCCAGGGCCTGGGCGAGACCCGCACTGCTGCAGGCGTGGCCGGACGGATACTCGGGATGGTTGGGCGTGGCCACCAGGGGAGTCCAGGACAGGTCGGGCTCGGTTGCCGGGTTGCCGTCGGTGTCGGCCCGGGCGATGGCGCGGACGGGCCGCCAGAACAGGTAGAGGTACTTCGAGTCGTAGCAGGCGATCTGGCC
>WNGA01001832.1_pt1 | contig 32610 bp, 36 predicted proteins | sample 5400061 | NCBI WGS metagenome assembly WNGA01 (sample SAMN13153366, study PRJNA577476) | soil metagenome | isolation source: 100 cm soil or saprolite under grassland replicate 2 | place: USA:California | collected 2016-06-15 | reverse complement strand
CAGGCCGCGGAACAACAGTCCAAGGGACAGGCCGATGTTGGCGCCAAAGTCAGGCTCCTACAGGGTGCTCACCTGCACTGCACCGTACGCCCCGCAACGAAAGGTGCGGGGCGTACGGTGCAGTGCGGCCGTCTCGCCCCATCGGGCTCCCGGCCTGAACAGGGTGCAAGTGTCGCGAAGACTTTGGATTCCATTTTCATCCTTCGCAGTAAACTGCCTAAGTGAGTTACTGATAAACATGGCTTCTATTGTTCCATGGAAGATTTCAAGTGGCAATTCAGTAAAACTTCGGGAACAATTTTTGCAATGGCTCGTCTAATATCTGACTTTATAAGACAAAGGAGATAACCATGAATACCAAATTTGTTTTTATTGCAATCCTCGCGATGGCACTTTTACTGAGTGCTTGCGGCCCGACCACCATCAATCAGGCTGCGCCTGAAAACGTCCGCACGTTGAATGTGAATGGTGTCGGCGAGGCATTTCTTTCACCAGATATTGCCTACATCTATATTGGTGTGCACACGGAAAGCGCAACTGCTGCTGAGGCTGTAGAGCAAAATAAGACACAGACTACGTCGGTGATCAACGCTCTCAAGACTGCGGGTATAGATGATAAGGATATTCGCACCACGAATTTCAGCATCTGGCCCAACCAGCAATATGCGCCTGATGGCACCTTGTCCGGCACACGTTATGCAGTAGATAACTCGGTATACGTCACTGTGCGTGATCTCGAAGGACTTGGCGATTTGCTGGACTCGGCGATTCAAGCAGGTGCGAATAGCATCAACAGCATTCAGTTCGATGTGGCCGATAAGACCGAAGCCATAAAAGAAGCTCGTGCAAAAGCTGTTGAAGATGCCAAGAAACAGGCAACGGAACTCGCTGGAGCCGCCGGTCTTTCGCTCGGTGATATCCAGAGCATCCAATTCAACGAGGCTTCCCCCTATCCTATGTTTGAAGGCAAAGGTGGTGGCGGAGGTGCGGCAGCGGATGTAGCCGTCCCGATTCAACCCGGTCAATTGACTGTTTCCGTCACGGTCAGCCTTAGCTACGCACTCAAGTAAACGCTTCATGCTTGACCGAAAACCTGCTTCTGAACAAGAGGCAGGTTTTTTTTGCCCCCACCGCCCTTCGGGCACCTTCGCGACACTTGCACCGCACTGCGTACGGTGCAGTGCAGGTGAGCACACTGTAAATGCCCCCAAATTCACGAGAAAAAGCCAGGACAATTATTCAGAGACTCATAGTGAATTTAGGGGAGGCTTGGGAGGGGGTCGGGTTTATAATTTCCATAAATCTTTGTCAGCGTTGCGAAGGATCAAAACCTTCGCAATGCTTATTGGTAAAAAGGAGTCTTTTCATGCTCAAAGTTGGATATATTGGTCTTGGTCTCATGGGGAAATCTATTGCGCAAAACATCTTGAAAGCGGGATTCCCGGTCGTTGTTCACAACCGTTCACGAGGCGCGGTTGACGATCTTGTTGCAGAGGGTGCAAAATCTGCGAATTCTCCTAAGGAAGTGGCAGAGCAGGTTGATATTATTTTTACCAATTTACCCGATACACCTGACGTGGAACTGGTTGTCTTAGGTGAAAACGGGATTATCGAAGGCGCGCATCAAGGTTTGATCTTTGTAGATAACTCATCCATCAAGCCTGCATCGGCACGCATGATTGCAAAGAAGCTTGCAGAAAAAGATGTGCTGGCCCTCGATGCGCCCGTCTCCGGTGGTGATATTGGCGCGCGCAATGCCACGCTTACAATCATGGTCGGTGGCGATGCATCCGCGTTGGAGAAAGCCATGCCCGTTTTACAAGCCATGGGCAAGGCAATCACCCACGTTGGCGATTCGGGCGCAGGCCAAGTAGCAAAGGCCGCGAACCAGATTATGGTCGCGGCACAGATGGTGGCAATGGGGGAATTGCTTGTCTTCTCTAAGAAAGCAGGTGTAGACCCGCGCAAGGTTGTCGAGGCGATCAAAGGCGGCGCGGCACAGTGCTGGACTCTCGACGTCAAGCCGCCGCGCTTATTCACCGGCAATCGTAATCCTGGCTTCAAGGCTTACATGCAATTGAAGGACATGAAGATCATTTTGGATACTGCAAAGGAATATGGTGTACCGATTTCATCGGCTGAGGAACATACAAAATTTTACCGGCAGATGATGGAGCTTGGCATGGGCGAATTGGACAACTCTGCAGTGGTAGGTGTGATTGAGAAACTCGCCGGGGTTGGGATTTTGGATTGATTGTGGGTACCCAAATGGACGCCACCTTAAGCATACAGATTAATCAACTTGCACCAGATTTTGAATTGCCTGATATGGAGGGCAAAATTCATCGCCTAAGTGACTATCTTGGCAAGATTGTCATCATTAACTTTTGGTCGTGCGAATGTCCGCACTCAGAGCGTACAGACAAGGCCATGATGGCGAAGTTCGCGCAATGGTGCGAGGAGGTGGTGCTACTGTCGATTGCGTCCAATGTGAACGAGTCTGCTGAGGCGGTGCGTGAGGCTGCCAAAGCGCGGCGCCTGCCAGCGGTCCTGATCGATGCAAAGCATATCATCGCAGATGTGTTCGATGCACAGACCACTCCTCATGTCTTTGTGATTGACCGGGAAGGAGTCCTCCGCTACCGCGGCGCAGTGGACGACGTTAGCTTTCGCCAAAGGTCTGTGACTCGCTTCTTTCTGGACGAGGTGGTTGAGGCTCTGCTCGAAGGGCATTCCCTAGCTCTGACAGAATCGCCCGCATATGGTTGCACTATCGTGCGTGAAATTTGATAGAATCATGGAGTAGCGCATACATTACTAAATACGAGTAATTTCTACCGAAAAGTTTATCAGTTTATGCAATGAGTGGTAAATTGTGCTAGACCTTACACAACGCGTCAGCCTTTTGAATAAAATGCACCTCTTCAGTGGGATGGATGAGGGTCAGCTCGCAGGGATTGCGCTCAAGCTTCAGGAACGAGGGTATGTTCCGGATGAAGTCATCTTCGAGCGCGGCGCAGACCCAGATGGTTTCTATATGATTTACAGTGGGCGTGTCAATATCAGCCGCACTACTGAGAAAGGTAAGGAATTCCTTGCATCGCTTGTTGCAGGAGATTATTTCGGCGAAGAGGCATTATTCGAAAACCGCAAGCGCTCAGCTACAATCACCGCGGCTGAGGACACGACAATATTGTTCCTTTCGCTCAAGAACTTCGATGATTTGCTGACTGAATATCCAAAACTCAAACCCAACTTTCTAGTCGCAATCAAAAGCCGACAACTGGCGCGCCGGATGCAATTCAACTGGCTAGGGCCGAAAGAGGTTATCTATTTTATGGCCCGCCGACATCAAATCCTTTTATATCAGGCCTTGATAGTTCCTGTGCTTACTCTGGTTATTCCTATTGTTATGATTATTTGGGGATATCTAGCAGCCGCTATTACGCCTATCGCGATAGGCGTGATTATTTTAATCGGAATCATCCTATGGATCATTTGGAATGTCATAGACTGGGGCAATGACTATTATATTGTTACCAATCAGCGCGTAATATTGCTGGAAAAAGTGGTTGGCATTTACGATAGCCGTCAGGAAGCACCGCTTGGCTCGATCCTTTCCGTAGGGGTGGAAACAGATATGCTCGGGCGGAGACTCGATTATGGAAATGTAATCGTCCGTACATTTGTTGGGAAAATCGAACTCGACAATGTAGACCACCCTGTACAGGCAGCGGATATGATCCGGGAGTACTGGGAGCGGGCAAAGGCCAGAGGCGTACAAGCTCAAAAGGACGTGATGAAGAATGCGATCCGTTCAAAGCTGGGATTACCTGTAGTGAACAAACCACAGGATGAACTTCCTCCGCTTGTGGTGGAGGACAAAGACCGACACAAAGATTCCATGTTCTGGGTTGCATTTTCTAACTTATTCAAACTGCGGGTGGAGCAAAGCGGAACAGTCATCTATCGGAAGCATGGGTTTGTTTTATTCCAACAAACCTGGAAGCCTGCCTTGATTATCTCCGCTTTGTTAGGATTTATGCTTAGCCGTGCAGTGATCTTGATACGCTCTCCTGAGCTTACCTTTTTCAAAATAGATATGACTACTGGCCGTATCACACTTGACACGATCATGCTGTCTTTACCTTTGCTCATATTCCCCTTTTTTCTCTGGCTTGTATGGGAGTACGTGGATTGGAGGAATGACATTTTCATGGTCACGCCTGATGAGATCGTCGATATAGATAAAAAGCCGTTCGGAAAAGAGGAACGTCGCTCTGCTCCACTAGATAATATTCTCAGCACAGAATATCAACGCATAGGCGTGTTAGGCAATTTATTCAACTTTGGCACAGTCTTTATCTCGGTCGGTGGTACGAAACTCTCATTTCAAGATGTGCTCGATCCCCCCGGTGTGCAGGCAGATATCAACCGCCGCCGAGTGGCCCGGCTTGCCAAGAAAGCTGAAGATAGCGCTGCGGGCGACCGTGAGCGTATGGCAACATGGATCGCATCCTATCATCAGAACCAGGAGGAATTCGCGGCAGGAGTTCCCCAGCCCGAACAGGACATAGATCTTATGGGAAATCCTGAAGAAAGCGCAGATGATGAATTTTCCGAGTAAAATCGGTGGACTTTCCTTAATAGAGGTAATGAAGCATGACCTTAAGACAAATTGTCAAATTACCGGAACCTGTATTGCGCCGCAAAGCTAAACCGGTCACAAAATTTGATAAAAATTTACAAACCTTGATTGATGACATGATCGAAACGATGCGTGATGCTCCAGGCGTGGGCCTTGCTGCGCCGCAGGTTAACGTCTCAGAGCGTTTGATCGTGATTGAATATGCTGAAGAGGAAGAAGATGAAGAGGCGGAGAACGCCGAGAGCAAGCCGCCCAAGCCCAAACAGCTTTTCGTGATGGCTAATCCTGAAATCGTAAAGGCTTCAGAAGAGATGGTAATGGGCGTGGAGGGTTGTCTTTCTATCCCTGGTTTAATGGGTGAAGTGGAACGACATCAGGCACTTCAGGTCAAAGGTCTTAACCGTCGCGGAAAACCGATGAAGCTTAAAGTAGATGGATGGCTAGCACGCATCTTCCAGCACGAAATTGATCACATCAATGGCGTCTTGTTCATCGACCGCGCCAAGCGTGTGTGGCAACCGGAGCCAGAGGAAGAGGAAGATCGGGTTTGAAGTTTCGCCATCTCACCTCCTCCGATTTACCTGAATTGACTAAATTTTGGGAGGAACACTGGGGAAGCAGTGAAATGGTGGTCCATGGCGTTGTTTTTCGGACTAACCAACTGGATGGCTTTGTTGCCGAAGAGCAGGAACAATGGATTGGCCTAGTCACATTTTTTATTGCGCAAGCTGAATGTGAAATCATCTCCCTGAACAGTTTGCAGGAAGGCAAGGGGATCGCAGCAAGGTTGATTGAAAAAGTGATTGAGGTTGCGAAAGAAGCACAATGCAGACGCGTCTTTTTATCAACCACCAACGATAACCTGCATGCGCTTGGCTTTTATCAGAAACATGGTTTTGAACTGGTAGCTGTTCATCGCGGTGCGGTAAATGAGGCTCGAAAGATCAAACCAGAAATATCATTGATCGGATATAACGACATTCCAATTCGAGATGAGATCGAATTGGAAATGTTGATTAGCTAGCGCCGTCCCACGGGATGCTCCGCGAAGGACGGCGGCTGAAGCAAAAGTAGTCATGTATCTTACGCATTTATCCCTTACCAATTTTCGCAGTCTCACCCGTTTGGTTTTAGAACTACCCCGACGGGGTAACCCACCAAAAGCCGCGCCGATTGCTGGGGAAGATGCAGGCGGTATAAATGTGCTGGTAGGTGGCAATGCTCAGGGGAAAACCAGCATCCTCGAAGCGATTTATTTCCTGGCAGCTTTCACGTCTTTTCAAACGCACTTTGACCGTCAAATGGTTAACTTTCATGAAGCCAAAAATCCGCTGGCAGTCACACGGCTTGTGGCAGACTACCAACGCGCAAGGACTAAGCATCATCTCGAAGCGCGTTTGATCCTTGAGCCGGCAGGCATTAATGGTCAGCGGCTTCGCAAGGAAGTTCTACTCGATGGTGTGAAGAGACAGGTCAGCGATGTGATCGGCCATTTCAACGCGGTTATCTTCGTTCCTCAGATGTCGCAGATCGTTGAAGGCGGGCCGGAAGAGCGCCGCCGTTATCTCAACCTTGCTCTGGCACAGGCTGTCCCTTCTTATGCGCGCGTGTTGAGTGAATACAACCAGGCACTGAGTCAACGAAACGCGTTGTTAAAGGCATTGAACGAACGTGGCGTTGTGGGAGGCTTGTCAAAAAGTGGCAGCGGAGACCAGCTCGAAGTCTGGGATAAGACGCTGGCACGGCTCGGCGCGCAGATCATTTTGTGGCGCATCGAGGCTGTCCAGCAGATCGAACGACTCGCCTCACGTGTCCATCACGAGTTGACGCGCGGCAACGAGGTGCTGCGTCTCGCCTATGAGCCCGCCTACGATCCGATCAAACCAGAGGGGCAATTCGGTCTGAAGTTAGATACAGTCATTGACCGCTCCGCGCTTGATTTAGATGAAATCCAGAGTGGCTTTCTCGAAAAACTGGCGAGTATACGCGGTGAAGAGATCGCACGTGGCACGACGACGATTGGTCCGCACCGTGATGACTTGCGTTTTATCGTCAACAAAGCAGATTTGGGCGATTATGGTTCGCGCGGCCAGATACGAACGACCCTGCTCGCACTCAAACTCGCTGAGGTAGATTGGATGAAGGAAAGAACGAATGAATGGCCGGTGATTCTGCTTGACGAAGTAATGGCCGAGTTAGATGTCCAACGCCGCGCGGACTTATTGAAATACATCGGCGAAAGCCAACAGGTATTCTTCACAACCACCGACTTGAATTTGTTTACCCCCGAGTTTTTGCAAAATGCTGACATCCTGGATGTACAAGAAGGTGTTGTCCAGCCAAGGATGAGGATATAGTCGCTTAAGATATCCCAGCGATTATACGAGTACCTGTCTCAATTTTGCGCTCGCAAAATCCATGAGTGCCACTACGATCACGATAATAGCCACGACTGTCCCAGCCTTATGATATTGCAGCGAACCGAAGAATGTGGTGAGGGTTAAGCCAATTCCGCCACCACCAGCAAACCCAATAATGGTGGCCATACGGACGTTGATATCCCACTGATATATAAGATATGAGACGAAAGGCGGGACAATTTGCGGCAAAATAGCATAGACAATCATTTGCAAGCGATTCGCGCCCGTAGCTGTGACTGCTTCGATAGGGCCGGCATCTATGTTTTCAATTGCTTCTGAGAATAATTTGCCAATCAGGGCAAAGGAGGTAATTGCTAACGCCAGCATGCCCGCAAAGGGACCAATACCGACCCAGAAGACGAAAATGACCACATACAGAAGAGCCTCAATGGAGCGCAGAATGTTCAGCGTCCCTCTTGCCAAGTAATAAATCCAGATGGATAGCTGGCTTCGGCCGGTGAGATTCTTTGCAGCAAGGAAGCTGATAGGCAATGCAATTAGAGCGCCCAAAGTGGTGGCCAGCATCGCTTGGAAAATAGTGACAATCATCTGCTGGATGACAACCTTCAACACATTCGGAGAAAGATCAATACTTATAAAATCCAGAATCAGTCGTCCAAAGTTTTTGCCGGGACTCAATAAACTTCTGAGGCTAATTTCGGTAATATTCCAGCAGTAAGCAAAAACTACGAATCCTAGGATTACATAGAAGGCCAAACGTAAATAGTTAAAAACAGGCCGCTTTTTACTTTCATCCTTTTGCGGTTGGTCTTTCAAGATTGCTTCGCGCCATTTTGCGCTGATATAGTCCACCAGAATGATGACGATTGCCACGACCCATAGTGCAGTTGCGTATTGCTGGTAGCCGCCCATGCGTGTGGTTTCTACCACGAAGAAGCCAATCCCGCCGCCGGCTACAAACCCGATAATTGTTGCCGAGCGCATATTGATGTCCCAGCGCAGTAATGAATAAGCAAGGAATGATGGCACAATTTGTGGGATCACTCCATGGCTGATGGTCTGAATCAAATTCGCACCTGTGGCTGTAATTGCTTCGACCGGACCAGAATCAATATGCTCGATTTCCTCGGAGAATAATTTTCCCAGGGCGGCAACGGAGTGTATCGTGAGGGCGATTACGCCAGCAAAACTTCCCAGTCCTACCCAAACAATGACGATTAATCCCCACACAATGGTATCGATTGCGCGCACCACATTCAGAATGCCACGCACGCCATAATAAATGGCAGTTCCACCGGGAACACGCGACATAATATTATGGGCAGCCAAAAAACTGACCGGAATTGCCAGAATGGTCGAAAAAAGTGTCGCCATTAAGCCCATCGCAATGGTCTCAATCATTGAACCGGCGACAAATGTATTGATCTTGCTATCTGGTGCTGCTAGGCCAAGACGTACCTGCCACCTGGGAGCAGATACAGGTTTAACCCTGCCAATAATATCGAGCAGGTTATCACTTGGCCGAATGATGCCTGCCGTTGGCAGGCCTGCCAGTTTGTCGCTGATATAAGTATACAAACAACTCCAGGCGCAGATCTGATCTTCACCTTTGACGGAGATGGTGATCACGTCGGGGTTGAGCAGATTGGTGGCCACCGTGCGCGCGTCGTTGAAGCGTTCAATGAGCCGGTTCAATCTCACGTCGGTTACTTTCCAGGCGATCACGTAAAGGATCAGACCAATAAGGACGATCGCCGGGTAAATACTCAACTTTTTTTCAAGCACCAGCGCGCGGGCATCTAATACATTCCATATCCAAAACAAGATAAACGGAAGCCATAACCAAGTCGTCACAAGCCCGCCGAAACTCACTTTTCCAATATTCTGGTTTACCAAAGACCAATTGATTAAGAAAGCCGAGAGCGCCGCCATCAGAAAGATCAATAGGCCGCGCCCCTTTGTCTTAAGCAGGGATTGTCCAAGGCCGGGAATGAGCAAAGACGAAAGGATGACCAAGACGGGCGGGATTGGAGAGCTGATGGTTTTTTCCGAAGTTGTCATGATAAGTTGACAGGTAAAAGATAATCGGCCTGATTAGCCGTTGCACTCTGGCTCAATCAAATGATTGAGACACGCTCGGCTTCCTGTCCGTATATGGCCTTAAACTGGTTGTCGTCAATTTGTTTTGGTAGTCCCTGAAATACCAGCTTGCCGTCTTTGAGCGCGATGGCGCTCGTGGCGTAACGGTGCACAAGATCGAGAAAATGCAGGCTGCAGATTACGGTAATGCCTCGTTCTTTATTTAACTGTTCAAGATATTTGAGGATCGAGTGAGCTAGAACCGGATCCAGCGAGGCCACCGGCTCGTCCGCCAGAATCAGTTTTGGCTCCTGCATCAAGGCGCGCGCGATTCCCACCCGTTGCTGCTGTCCGCCAGACAGCGAATCGGCACGCACATGTGCCTTTTCCGCGAGTCCCACCTGCTCAAGGCTGGCTAAAGCTCGCTTATGATCCTCGGAAGAAAATAAGTGCACGGAACTCGAAAAGGTATTAACGTAACCTAACCGGCCTGACAGCACATTGGTGAGAACAGAAGAACGCTTCACCAGGTTAAACTGCTGAAAGATCATGCCGATCTGCCGGCGGACCTTTCGCATTTCAGCAATCGAGACTGAAGTGATATCCTGGCCGTTCCAGAAGATCTTACCGGAGGTCGGCTCGATCAGGCGATTGATACAGCGTAACAAGGTGGACTTGCCCGATCCGCTCAATCCAATGACCGCCAAGAACTCGCCATCTTTGACTTCAAAGCTGACGTTTTTCAACGCTTGAGTGCCATTGGGATAGACTTTTGTGAGATTTTCGATTTTTAACATGATAGTAGAGTAAATCTAAAACTATGGTAAAGGAAAAGAAAAGCCTGGCAGGTGGAAACCTGCCAGGCTCAAAGTGCAATTACTTCACAAGTGTAGCGGGATCGACGCCAGCTTTCTTAAGTATGGCTTCGAACTCGTCATAGAAAGTAGGCTCAACCTGCTGGAACGCATCGTAGTTATACAGGCTCTTGAGGACACCTTTGCCGCCCGGGTCTTCCGCCATAGCCAGCATACCTTCGACGATGACTGCTTGGAGAGCAGGATCCAATGACTTGATGAACTGCATACCATCGTTCGGGATGCGATCAGTTACAGCGAAGACCTTGACCTTATCGGTGATATCGGGATATGTAGCCTGCAGATTTGCAGCCGCATCAGTCAATACATTGATGAAGGTCACACCCGCATCACAATCGCCATTGTAAACGGCGATGGCTACCTTATCGTGAGATCCGGCATTTTGGGTGGCTGCGAAATCCACATCAGGGTCAATGCCATTGGCCTTCAGGATGATGCGTGGGACAATATAGCCCGAGGTTGAGTTCGGGTCAACGAAACAGAAGGTCTTGCCTTTCAGATCGGCAAAACTTTGGATACCCGAATCTACATTAGCGATGAACTGTCCCTTATAAAACGGCTGCAACTCACCGCCCAGCGCCTTATCGGGATCCAAGTCGTTGGTGGCATACTTACGTATGGCAACCAGGGCCGGGACAATACCATATTTCTCCTTAGCCAGCAGGACAGAGAAGGTGTTAAGGAAGCTGACTTGAGCTTTCTCAGCGCCCAAGGCTTCGATGGAGGCTGCGAAGGTCGTGCCAACTTCCATCTTGAAACTGAGGCCAGTCATTTGGCTTAAGCAATCGGCAATAGCTGTGCCTGCCTTCGTAATCTTGCCGGTATCTCCCGAAGGGACGAAGGTGATCACGATTGGGTTATCGGCTGAACCGAGCTCCCCTGCAGCCGGGGCTGCTGGCGCATCCGGCAGTTTTTCACAGACCGGTGGTGGAAGAGGGGTCGGGGTTGGAGGTTCGGCCGTGGGAGCTTCAGTGGGTGCCTCTGTGGCAGCTTCAGTGGGAGCTTCGGTAGGCGGCTCGGTAGGGGCCAATGTAGGCGGTTCAGTGGGTGCCGCAGTGGGATTGGGAGTAGCGGCTGCTCCGCAGGCGCTCAAGGCCATCGACATGATGACCAGGATCGCCAGCATCAAGAACGAAAGGCGTTTATTCATATTTCTTCTCCTCTCAGAAGAATAGATGGGGGATTAGGTAGGGGCAGAATTGACCCCTGTCACGAATTGATAATAATCTAAAACTTTTAGATATTCAAGTTGTTTGTCTTAAAATACACAAATTTTAAGAGACGGATCATTAAGGGGTATTAATCAGTTCTTCCAGGCTCAACTTCGAAGCTTTCACGTATTTCTCAAACTCTGAATACAAAGTATCATCCGCGGGTTGAAGGGTATCAATGCCATAAACTGTTTGCATGGCGGCTTTACCTTCGGGTGTGACCATCAAATCCACGAAGGCTCGTAGTAACACGCGGCGCATTTCTAGTGGAAGCCTCCTTGAGAAGGATACGTTCTCATAGGGAATGATAGCTGGAATGCGCCAGATGACGGTTACTCTATCCAGCACGTCTGAATAACTCGCCTCAAGCGCAGGCGACTGGCGCGCGTCAATGAATGTTGCGCCGAAATCGCAAATATCCGCGTTATAGACTGCACGCACAACACTGGGCTGACCTTCGAGAAACGCCCCGCTTCGGACCGGAACTTTGGCTTGATTCAGCAGTCCGAGAGGCACAACATATCCTGAAGGGGAGGCTTTGTCGCTCCAACAGGGTTTCTTATCCTTGAACTGGATCAATGCATCTTCTGCCTCTGCTGTGTTTTCTCCGCGTGCTTCGTCATAAAAGGGTTGGAACTCACTATCACGATTGACGATGAATTGTGCGCCATATAATGTTTGGTCATTTCGGACGCTTGCCAGCGCGGCAGTAACGTATTGGTTCTCAAATGCAAGCAGGTATCCAAACGGGGAAAGGACCGCGATGTGGGCATTGCCTTTGCCAAAATCCTCCACAAGTTCCAGCTCGGTAGTCGGTGCGACGGCTACGATCTTAAAACCGGTAAGCGATTCTAGCTGTGCAGCAATCGTCTCGCCGGCAGTGAGAACATCTTCATCGTTGCGTGATGATGGGGCTAGGGCGAGGATCAATGGATTTTTATCGGTGCCAAGTTCGGCCGTGGTGGGAGGCGTAGGTACGGGTATGAGAGTCGCTGTGGGAGTAGGTACTTCACTCGGGATAGGCGTCGGCGTCCCAACGATCAATTGAACAGGGGCTGAGCATCCCAGGATTACGAGGGTAAGGATGAGTAGAAATTTTTTCATGTTGTGCTGTTATCCCGCCTGTGATGGAGCGGGGAAACCCTGCTTTCATTCAAGCGATAAAACCATATAATCGCTGGGATGCGTTGAAGTTTATGCCTTAAAATATAGTAAGTTACCCTATAATATCCAGATTATTGCGAAACCAGTACAATTTCGTATCTACAATGATAATGATGTTGTTCTAATTATACAAGTTACAGAAAGGTGTAAGATGAAAAATAGTTTAAATACGTTTTTCCTACTTTTGATTCTGGTTGTGCTCGGGGTGGGCGTATATTTTATCGTGCAGACGGTCCGGGAGGGCGCGCAGGCCGCGACTGCGCCGTTCCAGCAGGTGAATCAGGCAAATCAGGCCTTACAAACGCAGGTCTCGCAAATGATGCATCCCACGCCGACAATTATCCCTGATCCGGCGACTTATATCAACGAAGTGCGTGCACTGGCACGGCTTGAGACCATTCAATACAGTATTGAAAAAGTGATTACCGCCGAAGTAGGACAAGGAACCTTTGGCTTTCTGTTCGGTGATAAATTATTGTTTGTTGCGCACGGCGTTGTCATCGCCGGAATTGATATGACCAAACTACAGCCTACTGACATGCGTTTTGATGGTTCTGTGTTGTATGTTAAATTACCTCCTGCGGAGGTTTTCGTCGCCACACTGGATAACCAGAAATCTTATGTCTACGACCGGCAAACTGGCTCGTTGACAAAAGGAAACGTTGACCTGGAGACGATGGCCCGCCAGGCCGCGGAAGATGAAATCCGCAAAGCAGCACTTGAAGATGGTATTCTTGTCCAAGCCCAGGCAAACGCTGAGACCTATTTACTTAAGTTCTTTAATGCACTCGGCTATAAATCGGTCGTTTTTGAACATTAGGTATAGTGTTTCAGAAATTTGATTGCTTTGCTCTTTCGGGGGCTAAGCCCCCGAAAGAGCATTTTTGGCTTAAATTGCAAGACCCACTTCGGAAGATTGATTCCTGTGTGGGTCTTGTTCTATTGTGGGAGATTAACCTTGGCGTTTGCCAAGACGATGATCGAGCATGAGCACTGCGGTGCCGCGCTCCTCAATCAACCTAAGGTTCGAGACGATCTCAGCAGCATTCTTTTCCTCTTCCACCTGTTCGGTGATGAACCACTGCAACAAAACCTGTGCCGCGTAGTCATTTTCCTTCAAGGCCAGTTCGTACAAAGCGTTGATCGAAGCAGTGACCTTGGCCTCATGTTCGGCAACTTCTTCGAAGAGTTCGAGGGAGGATTTCCAATCTGTTTTCGGCGCCTCGATGGCCTCAAGCATTACACGCCCGCCGCGTTCGACCAAATGGTCATAGAGTTTCATGCCGTGCCCGCGTTCTTCGTCTGCCTGGTTGCGCAACCAATGGGCGAAGCCGGGCAGGTTTTTCTCTTCGAAGTAGGCAGCCATTGATAGGTAAAGATAGGAAGAAAAAAATTCTTTATTGATCTGGTCATTCATGGCATCTTGAACGCTTTTTGTAATCATGGGATCTCCTTTTCGCTAATACCATTATACAATTCCAGCAGTACAAAAAACAACAGTTGGTTTTTTTGCCTCAACACTATTTAGTGAAGGAGTCTGAAGACTCCAACTTCGATGTAAAATCGTGAGATTTTGTACCCCCATTGCACTAACTAAACAGACACGTAGATTTCATTGATCATTTTTAGAAATTCGCTGACCGGGTTTTTCTGAAGAATTTGTTTGCGGGTTTCTCTTGAAAGACTTTGCAGCTTTAAATATTGGACGGCATATTTACGAAATAGCCTTTGGCCGTCCTCTTCACCGTAGAATTTGACGCTTCTTTCGAGATGATCCCCCATCGTTTCATTCAATAATGCGGACGAAACCTGTTCGCGATCGAGGCATGAAAAGATCCACGGGTTGGCAATGGCTGCGCGGCCGATCATGACTGCGTCGCAGTTGGTGTATTGTTTCATACGCTCGATATCTGTGACCTTCTTTACGTCCCCGCTTCCAATGACGGGGATTCTCACGCTTGCTTTCACTTCAGCAATGGCATCCCAGTTTGCCTGCCCGCTGTAACTTTGCTCTTTCGTTCGCCCGTGAATAGCGATCAGCGATCCGCCGTTTTCTTCCACAATTCGTGCAACCAGTTTGTATGATTTGCAATTGTCCCAACCCAGGCGTATCTTCCCGGTGATTGGCACTTTGAGTTTCGTAGTCAATTTTTGAAAGGTGCGTGCAATCTTAAGTGGGGTTTTCATCATGCCTACCCCTGCGCCGCGGTCTGCGATGCTTTTGGCAGGACAGCCCATATTGATGTCAATAATGTCTGGACCCCAGTCCTGTACACGTAGTGCAGCTTCCAGGATGGTATTGGGATCATCTCCATATAGTTGAAATGTGACTGGCCGTTCCGCCTCCTCATAATATAGCTTTTTCGCAGGCTGTTTTGATTTGCTCAATATCTTTTCGACCTTGACGAACTCGGTATAGCTCATGGCTGAACCGAGCCCGCGGCAAAGCGAACGGAAAGGCCAGTCTGAGTAGCCGTCCATGGGCGCGAGGATAGCATTGCCAAAAATAGGGATTTCGCGAATAGTAAAAGTAGGTGCAATTATCTTAGATTCGTTCATCAGCGTCGCAAGTATAACAAGGATTTTCCATATTAAAGGTGTAGGTCACGCTCAAAGCGTGACCTACTTTGTGTTAAATCGGAGTGTATTTACTTATGCGGTCTGGGGCTTCTTCAGCATATCCAAGAAATGCTTACGGAACTTCACTACTTTTGGCGCAACCACAGCTATACAATACGGCTGGTATGGGTTGTTCGCAAAGTATTCCTGATGGTAACCCTCAGCCATGTAGAACTTCTCAAATGGGGTCACTTCGGTGACGATGGATCTGTTCCAAATGTCCTGTTCGTTCAGCTCCTTGATAAGACTTTCTGCAGTCTCTTTCTGCATATCGTCATGGTAAAAGATCGCCGAACGATACTGGGTGCCCATATCTGCGCCCTGGCGATTCAAGGTGGTAGGATCGTGAATAGCAAAAAAGACATTCAACAGATCGCGATAAGAGACAATTTCCGGATCAAATTTTACTTGAACGACCTCAGCATGCCCGGTCATGCCGCTGCAGACATCACGATATGTTGGGTTTGTCGTCGAACCGCCAGAGTAACCCGATTCAACCGATTGCACACCTTTGATCTCATCAAATACGGCTTCGAGACACCAGAAGCATCCCCCGGCCAGTGTCGCGGTTTGAAGATTGGTTGTCATGATAAAGTCTCCTTTTCTAATAGACAACAAGCTTGTTCGCCATATAAGACTACCGGTAAGGTGAAAATATTATTAAGAAAGTATTACAGTTCGGTTTATAATCAGATTGGCGATAAATAAGCCTGTTTTCATCCGATGCAACATTATATCCGAGGGACAAGGATTCTATCTATGGATAACCTGCATATTGAAGAGACAAACGAATATGGCACAGACCGCGGCCGGGGAAACCTGCTGGGTATTGAACCTTACATGCTTGCCACAGACTATGCTTCGAAAAAATCCTTTCAGTCCAAACTCGACGGTTATCTTGCTTTTGCACGCCGCAAAAAATGGTTAAATGCTCGGACGATTGTCCTGTGGCCTGAATATATTGGTACGTTCCTGCTCGCGGCTGGCGAGGGCGCGGATGTCTACCACGCCTCTACATTGGCAGAGGCCTCGGCGATCATCGCTAAAAACCACGCCGATGTGTTCAATGCCTATCTAGCCGCCGCAACTGAACAGGATAAACCAAAAGCCGCATTGATCCGTACAACGGCGCAGACGATCGCTGAAATTTATCAGACCTCATTTTCAGAACTCTCGCGGAAATATAAAGTTACGACCATAGCTGGCTCTGTGGCCCTCCCGGAGCCTCAAATTCTGAACGGGAAAGTGGTCTCCACAGCTGGCGCGATTTACAATTGCACGGCTGTCTTTGGCCCGAATGGAAAAACGCATCCGCATATCTTATGCAAGGCTTTCCCAACCGCGCATGAACTCCCGTTCACCACACCTGCACCCGTAGGAAGTATTCCTACCTATGAAACCCCCGCCGGAAGAGTAGGCGTGTTGATTTGCGCTGATTCATGGTTTCCCACAGCTTATGACCAATTGTTGGATGACAAAGTTGATTATGTTGTGGTTCCCTCTTATGGAACGGGTGGTCTGGAAAGCTGGACTGAAACCTGGGAGGGCTATGACGGCTGGCCTGCACCCACGGATGTGAATCCAAACGATGTTGGAAAGATCACACAGGGACAGGCTTGGTTAAAATACGCGCTAGCCGGGCGTATTGGCGAATGCAAGGCAAAGCGAGGTATCAATGTTTTTCTGCGCGGCCAAATCTGGGATCAGATGGTGGGTGGCGGGCGCGCGACAATTGCCAGCAAAGGGAAAATCAAAATCGAGGAACCGAGCGCGGGGGCCTCGTTTTACAATCTTTGGCTGTAACGAAAACTGTGTCGTTTTCCGAAACGGGGATTTTTAGTTGTGGCATAACCGGATGGTTTCCTTCTGCTATAATCCTTCCCATGATTCTAGTCACAGGCGCCACGGGATTCATCGGGCGTGCGCTCGTCCGTCAGCTCTCAGGGCTGGGACATCCCACGCGTGCACTGATCCGACCCTCGCCGCGCACACCACGTTTACCCAAAGGTGTTCCCGTGGAAGTCGCTGTAGTCAGCCTGGCAGACGAACGCGGTTTGCGCGCTGCCTTGCGTGATGTGGATACCATTTTTCACCTTGCCAGCGCCGAATGGCAGGGCAGCCAGGGTAATCTGCTTACCGCAGATATTCGCGGCACGGAAAACCTTGTTCAAGCCGCATCGGATGCAAGTGTAAACCGCCTGATTTACATCAGCCATATTGGCTCGGCGCGCGCGTCGGGTTATCCCGTCTTTAAAGCCAAGGGCATTGCCGAAGAATATATCCGCCGTGGAAAAGTCCCCCACACTATTATGCGGACTTCGCTTGTCTACGGGCCTGAAGACCACTTTACAACGGGTCTTGCCCGTATGTTGCGTGCCTCACCGGGTATTTTTCCGATTACATCTGGCAAGCGGACTGTGGTTCAACCGCTTTGGGTTGAAGACCTGGTGATGTGCATGCTGTGGGCAATGGAAAACCCTGATACTGTAAACCAGACCTATGAATTAGGCGGCAGCGAATTCTTCACCTTGCAACAGATTGTTGAAACAATTATGGATGTGACGCATACACGGCGCTACCTGCTCTCTCTATCTCCCATCACATTACGTGCTCTAACCGTCTTTTTGGAAAGCATGATACCCAATTTTCCTATTTCATCTTTCTGGCTTGATTACTTCGCCGTCAACCGCACCTGCGCGGTAGACTCTATGACGCGTATCTTCGGCCTCATGCCAGCGCGCTTCACTTATCGCATCGATTATCTCATTCGCAAGCCGTGGTATCAGCGAGCGTGGCAGAGCGCCAGGTCAAATGTTTCCAGCACATTTGAAAATGTCTTAAGATTTCTCCGCTCTCGAGTCTCACGTTGATTCTATTTTATAGAATTTGGAATGAGGAAATTTGTACACCCCACACGTTTCATCCAGCCTCTCTCCGTTAAACCTGTCCTGAGCCTGTCGTCCCCTGCACCCCGTTCGGGCCATGAGCCCGCCAGGGCGAGACGGCCTGCGGTTCGGGGCAGGTGTTGCACCGTCGTGCACTGTCCCGTCCGGGCCAGCCTGTCCCTTGGACTGTCGTCCAAGACAGGCTGGACGGACAGTCCAGGGGACGGGGCGCGCGGCACAAACGGTGTCGAAGGATCCGTGTACAAGAAAAGCTTCATATTTATCCCGTACTGACGCTATAAAGGAAATACTGAGTATTTAGGTATATGCTGCCATTCAATATTCATCTGCTTGAAACGCCTGAAGATATGTCTGCCGTTGAAGAAATCCAGCGCGCGGTGTGGCCTGGTTCGGAGACCGATATCGTTCCAGCTCATATGCTGATCACCGCTGTTCATAATGGAGGGTTGGTTCTAGGCGCGTTTAATGAAGATAAAATGATTGGCTTTGTATTCGGTTTCCCGGGCCTTGATAAAACGCCAGATGGCCCGCGACCCAAACATTGCTCGCACATGATGGGCATTCATCCTGACCATCGGGATGCTGGCGTCGGCTTTGCCCTCAAGCGCGCCCAATGGCAAATGGTCCGACACCAGGGACTTGATCACATCACATGGACGTACGATCCGCTTCTCAGCCGCAATGCCTACCTCAACATCGCCAAGCTCGGCGCGGTTGCTAGTATCTATCGCCGTTCCGAATATGGTGAAATGCGCGATGGATTAAACTCTGGCCTTCCCTCTGATCGTTTTCAAGTGGATTGGTGGATCAACACCCAACGCGTGGCAAGAAGACTTGGCAAAGGACCCCGCCCTACGCTCAAACTGGCTCATACTGTCCGTAGTGGACTCTATCCCCTATATCCGCTTCATTACGGGACCGACAACCTGCCGCGCCCACCTGAGCATCTGCCACTCCTTGAAGACCGTCTGCTGCTTGCTGAAATACCGGATGATTTCCTTGCGTTGAAATCAGTTGACTTTGGCCTTGCCCGCGACTGGCGCTTCTTCACACGTGAATTTTTTGAGACTGCTTTCAAATTGAGCTACATCGTCACTGATTTTGTCTTTGATACCACGGAAGGACGTCCGCGTGGATTATACGTGCTTACACATGGTGAAAGCACACTTGAACAATTTGAATAGCCAGTTGGCAATGACGTACGAAGCCTGTTAAACGCATGAGACGCCCTTGCGGACGTCTCAGCGGTTGAAAGGAGGAGTGTTGGGAGGAGAAGGAGGAAATGACGTGAAGCCGTTATCTCAAAAACTATTCACGCAATGAATGTTCTTGTTCTTGACCCATTGCGCTCATACCGACAGGATGGTAAGTAGGCTCGGTGTTGATAGGACGGTTGTAACTCGGAGTTGGCCCTTCGACGCGGCTCAGGACAGGCTTGGGTGCTGGCCGTGCATAGGAAGCGACGGGCAGGTTAGACGGCCGGGGTTGGGGTTGATGCGGAATCCTGTTCACAGATTCATTCCGATAATATTGCCTCTGCGAAACATCAGCCAGTGTAAAGAGTCGCTCGCCAGCAACGGAGAACGTACCGATAATCAAAATGCGGATCATCCAGACCATAAAAGCTACTACAATCGGAACGGCCTTAGTCATCGCTGTCTGGCCGACAAGTGCGCCTCCCGCTGCATTGTGATTGAGGATCGCGATCGAGACGCCCCACCAGGTAAGGCTGGCATTGAAGCCTGCCGCGAGAATCCATGCCCCGAAGAGATACCAGACCTCAGCAGGTTCGTCGCGACCTTTTTCTGGCGTAAAGATACGTGCAATCCCGGCGAAGTCCATGCCGCAGAAAGCGAACGCGAGAATGGTAGACCAGCGCATACCTGCGAAACGCAGCTCGCCAAGAATATCGCGCAATGCAAATGAAGTCGTACCATAGTTGAATACTTCAAAAGCCAACAGCGCAGTAATCAGGATTGCTCCAAAGATGGCACCCCGTTTCAAGGCGGTGTTTTTGAGGAACGGGAACAGGTTGAGGGAGAACGAACGATTCATAGTATTCTCCTTTTGAAAACGGAAGGGGAACCCATTAGGTCTCCTTTAATATAGAACACTTGTTCTAATTTGTCAAGAGGAAAATATTGCAGAATAATTGTAGGTCATGCTTTTAGCATGACTGTCATAGGTCACGCTACAAACGTGACCTACTTAGTTCGCCGCCCTGACTGCATTTTTTATTAACTTTGCTTTGTAAAGAGCCTTATCCGCCCTCTTCAAGATTTGGTCTATTGTATCGGATTTTTTTCCACAAGCAATCCCAATGCTGACGGTAATGCCAAAAGGTGCGGTTGAATGACTATATTTTGAATGAGCAATCTCGCTTCGCAATCTCTCCCCAAGAGATTCTACATCACAAGAAGGTGAGCCTGGCGAGACCACAAGAAATTCCTCACCACCCCAGCGACCGACCAGATCCTGTTTACGGATCACGGATTGGAATATGCTGGCTGTTTTCGCTAAAACATGGTCGCCCACGGAATGCCCCCAACGGTCATTCACTTGCTTGAAATTATCAATATCGATCAATAATACCGAAAATTCGCTATCATTCCTTTGAGCTCGGGAAAGTTCCTTCTCCAGGAAAATTTGCGTTGCACGTCGATTTGGGATTCGAGTCAGGCTATCAATCGTGGCAAACTCGATCAGGTCGTTTCTCAGGCGCTGACTCACCATGAGAATGAAACCTGTTGACCAAAAGAAACTGATGATGAAGAGCAGGAGATAGGTTGCTGATTGAATGGGAGTATGACTGAATACGTCCTGTGGGGGATACAAGGTGATGCTAATCGTTCTACCAATCAGAAAGATTCCATAGGTTAGGAAGGACATTAGCATCAAATCTGCGCTGAACCGAAGAGAAGTGTTCCGCGTTCGCCAGAGTTGATAAATAAGAATGAAGATAATGGCAGCAGCTCCAAGCGAAAGGACGACCATCCGCATGACAAGGCTATTATCCCAATACGTAAAGTACAACAGAAAAGACAAGACAGCTGTAAGGACACCGGTCACAGCCGTTTTGCTGTATGCTTGTCCCGTGAATTGACCGAGAGCGATATAAAAAAGACCGGGGCCGGTTAGGATCAAGGTGCTTGACATAATGGTGCTGATGAAATCAGGCAGCAGGCCAATATACAGACGCAACAATAATCCAACCGCCACAGCCAGATTTGCTATCAATGCTGCTCTGATCCCTCGATATTGCCTTAATTCCCTGATGAGGAACGCTTGCGCTCCAATCGCTGCTGCCTGGACAAGAAAAGCCATCGCAACAAACAGAGAGATGATTCGCACATCAATAAGGAAAATAACTTGCATTAGAAGCCTTATGTCTATACATCATATCTTATCCAGAGATGCGGGTATAGGGGTGAAATCCCCAATAATGTTTGCTTGTAGGTCACGCTTGCGAAGTCCCCGTAGGGGGAAGCGTGACTTATCAGAGAACAGTCACGCTAAAAGCGTGACCTACAGAACAGAACAAAAATTCTGTTATACTAAACATCAGCTTCCTTTGTAAATGATATTGAAAAAGTGTGCGTTGGAGAACGCACACTATGCTCTATATTGGTGTAGAGGACGTTCTCTAACCTCGCCTAAAAGAAATTACTCTTCATAAGCGAAAGAAACTATTATGCCAAAATCATATACCCGTTATGTTTGTCAAGAATGTGGACGCGTAGCCGCGTCGTATATGGGTAAATGCCCACAATGCGGATCCTTCAACAGCATGGTTGAGGAGGTTGTGCACGATGAACCAGTGGCGAAGAATCCTGCGGTTCGCGGACTGACCGGTCGGTCTGCGCCGCGCTCGATTGGCGAAGTCAGCGGTGACGCTGAAGATCGCATTGTTTTGCCGATGGGTGAGTTTGCGCGCGTGCTCGGCGGTGGGATCGTGCCGGGCTCCATCGTTCTGGTTGGCGGTGATCCTGGTATTGGGAAATCCACGTTGATGTTGCAGATGGCAGTCGAGATGGCCGGTAAGATGCGCGTGTTGTATGTTTCCGGTGAGGAATCGGAACGTCAGATCAAAATGCGCGCGGTACGCTTACTAAATAAAAAAGAACTGCCTGCCAATTTATTACTTGTGACGGAAACAAATTTGGAAGTGATCCTCAATCATGTTAATGACGTCAAGCCAGAATTATTGATTGTGGATTCCATTCAAACTGTATATCTCTCTCAAATGGATTCTTCGGCGGGGTCTGTTTCGCAGGTGCGCGAATGTTCCTCGCAGTTGCGTGAGCTGGCAAAGACGCGCGGTGTTTCAGTCTTTGTAATCGGGCATGTGACCAAGGAAGGTACGATCGCAGGCCCACGTGTGCTGGAGCATATCGTGGATACGGTTTTATATCTCGAAGGAGATCGTTTCCAGGCGTATCGGCTGTTGCGTTCCGTAAAGAATCGCTTTGGCGCGACCTCAGAAGTGGGTGTCTTTGAGATGAGCGAGGATGGCCTGACCGAAGTGACCAATCCTTCCGAAGCATTTCTCGCTGAGCGCATGGTCAATGCAGCGGGTTCAGCCATCGCAGTGACTATGGAAGGTACACGCCCGATTCTGGTCGAAATTCAAGGTCTTACTTCTCCCACACAGTTCGGCAATGCGCGGCGGACTCCGAACGGCATTGATTTCAACCGGTTGCTGCTCATCGCGGCGGTGTTGTCTCGCCGCGTGGGGCTGAAACTCGCTGAACAGGATGTGTTTGTCAATGTGGTTGGCGGCATCCAAATCGAAGAGCCTGCCGCAGACCTGGCGATTGCCGCGGCGATCACCTCCTCGTGGAAAGATATACCTGTCCGTGCTGAGGCTGTGTTAATCGGCGAGATCGGCCTGGCAGGTGAATTACGCATGTCCAGTCAGATGAGCGCCCGGTTACGTGAAGCCGCAAAACTGGGATTTAAGACGGCGATCATACCCAAAGCTATTCGGAAGACAGAGCCGTATCCGAAGGAACTTGAAATTATTGAAATTCGCTCAGTTCAGCAAGCATTGGATGCAGCACTGGGCGCGCCGAGGGAATTGCCAAAGATCAGGGAGGTGGCATAAATTTAGCTCTCTCGGTGGCTAAGCCCCCAAAAGAGCGTAGAAAGATATCCTTTGCTCCTTCCGCCGTCCCACGGGGATGCTCCGCCTGGGACGGCGGCTTGAGCTTATTGTATTGCACCAAGAGCAGTGATGCGCTGGAGTTCCTCTCCAGCAGGGGTGGAGTTGGGATTAAGTGTATTTGCCCTTGTCAAGTCTTCGATTGCCCCATTCCGATCACCTAGCGCTTCTTTCGCCATGCCGCGCCAGTAATAGGTTTCTTCTAGCACTGGCTTATCTACGTTGACCAGAGTGGTATTGGCCAAGTTGATCACATCCTGGTAGCGCCCCGTATAGTAGTAAGCGGCGTATGGACCATCCTGGTACCACAATAGGCGCCAGGGACGTTCCTCTTCAGACAGCGCCGCATACAGGGCGAAAGCTGTATCATAAGCCTGGGCGGCTGCGGCGTAATCCTGAAGATACACCAGGTTTGTGCCGCGATTGAACCAGGCGAAGAACTGTTCCCGACCAGTCAAATTGGCCGCCTCTACCAAGGCTAGATCTGCAGCGTATTGAAAATTCTTTTGTGGGTCGCTTTGTGGGCCGAGGATCGAATTAACTTCAATATCGCGCTCGGGAGGAAAGACAACCACATATGTAAAGTTGAAGTGCCGCCAGAATTGCGCAATCACTTCATAACGCACTGCATACGCTTCAGGAGGGCCTTCAAAGGAGTCATAAACCAGAAAATGACCATTGGCGTTGTCGTAACCGCTGATAATTTGGTAATGACCTAGCCAGGCGTCGTGCGATGGGTCCAATCCTTTTTCGATCAGCACCGGGAAACCGGCAGCAACCAGGCGCTTGAGCAGTTCTAGATCTCCGCCGACGCGCCACACGGCGTCGAATTGGGTGAACTTCTCAACGAAGTCAACAAGCTCGAACGGGTTGACGTTTTTATCGTCAATCTGGTAGCTCGGCCGCAGGTACGCGCGGGTCTGAAACTGGTCGCCTTGCCAGCCCCAATAAGACAGCACCATAGACAAGCTAGTCGGCGCGCAGTTGTTGAATTTCTGGTACTCGTGATGAATGCCGTTCAGCGCAGCGCTTTCCGGGAGCGGCATCAAGGTCGGGCTAGGTATAGGAATGGCCGAGGGGGGCGGTGTTTCAGTGAGAGGTGGTTCTGTCAGGGCGGGCAGAGGCGTTGGAGTCGGTGGCAGAGCGAGTGCAGTCAAGGTCGCGTGCACGATGGCTTCGACCTGCTCCTTGGGTATAAAGACCACCTGCTCGGGTGGGTTAAAGGTGCGCTTGATCGCAACGCGCAGGTTGTCCACTCGCCAGGCCAAGCGATCGTGGATCGGCGGCAAGTTATAAACGAAAACGGTCATCAGGCAGCATAGCGCAACGATACCCAAAATAAAGATTGCGACATACTTTCTGCGCATTTAAGGATTATAACATTTAGGAAAATCCTTTTAGCTCGTCTTAGCCCTCGCACGAGTGTTGATATAGATGAGCAGAATCAGTAGTATACTGAAAATCGATATAGGTAATACACAGTCGGGTTAAACGATTATGGCGAATTTGAATGAAACTTTACTTGACGAACTTTTAGGCAAGCTCGAAGTCGCACGCTCCTGGTCACCGCGCGTGATGTCTAAACTCGAGACTCTCATCCGCACCGCTGAAGACTATGACCTCTTCCGGATCAATCCGATTCAATATGCAACCGAAAAGAACATAGCTGAGAATGAATCCATTGACCTGTTCCTCCACAGTGCGAAGCTGGGATTGTTTGAAATGGAATGGCATTTGGTGTGTCCCACCTGCGGGCATGTGGTCGAAAGCCTGCGCAATATGCACAAGTTACATTCGTTTTACGTGTGCAACCAGTGCGCGTTTGAAACGACGGCAACGCTGGACGATTACATCCAGGTCGCCTTCACGATTTCGCCCTCCGTGCGCGAGATTGTCTTTCATCACCCTGAGATCCTCTCAGCAGATGATCTCTTTTTCAAATACAAGCTGAGCCGGGGCGCCCATTCCTGGCTAGATGGCTGGAGTCATGAAGGCCTTTTGCGGGCGGTCACAAAATTGCTCGCTTATCTCGAGCCCGGAGAAAAGCGTCGCCTGGAATTTCCAGTTGAGTTGGGACTTCTCATCGTCACCAACCTGACCGATAGAGCAACTTCCGGCTTCCCGGTGGCAACCAACGCTGCGTCTGAACCGCAAACCATCTCCATCGAAATCGCTGATGGTCAAGTCCGCGAGACGAACCGCGCAGCTGTCCCCGGTCGCCTCGACTATGGTTACGCAGCATCCTCTTTTGATCATCTCGGTTCCCTGTTGACCGGTCCGGCGATACTTGAAATAGAAAACTGCATGAAGCGGAGGACCTGTATTTGGGTATCTTTATTCACGGGAACGCCTCCTAAGAAAGGCCTCACCTTCGATCCCTTCCTCTCCGGCAAGCGTCTGATCACAACCCAAACCTTTCGCAACCTCTTTCGCTCCGAAACCATCTCCGCAGATGAGAGCATCGGAGTCAAAGACATCACGTTCCTCTTCACCGACCTCAAAGGCTCGACCGCCCTCTACGATCATATTGGTGACCCGAAAGCTTACTCCCTCGTCCGCCAACACTTCGAGGCACTAGGCACCGTGATCAACCGCTATGAGGGCGCAACCGTCAAAACCATCGGGGATGCTGTGATGGCAACCTTTCTAACTCCCATTGACGCTGTACACGCCGCGCTAGAAATGTTGCGTGATATTGAAGCCTTTAACCGTAATATCTCCGATAAACTGGTGTTGAAGATTGGTATTCACACCGGCCATTCCATTGTGGTCACACTCAACGACCGGCTTGACTATTTCGGCCAAACCGTGAACATTGCTTCGCGGGTGCAAGGGCTGGCTGACGCAGGCGAGATTTACGTTAGTGAGGATGTATATGCTTTCCCGGGCGTGCGCGAGGCCGTCGCTCACTGCAATATTGACTCCAAGCAAGTAGTCATGAAGGGTGTAAGCGAAAAACTTCAAGTCTATAAGATTTCGACTGGACGGTGATCAAGTAACAGAACTAACCTATGGGCAAACTACTGAAGAATCTCACCTTTGAGCAATGGGTTACACACGTCTTTGATCACTCGGTGCCGTTGGATGATATCGAAAAGGCATGGCATTGGGATATAGACCGGGATTGGTGGGAGGAAGATACCGCGGACACAGTTCAATTTCTGACCCAGGCATTCGAAAATGCCGCAGTCGTCCTGCGACCCTATAGTGACGCCCAACTTAAACAGGGATTATGGTTTCTTGTTGATAGTTCATGCTCTAACCACATGTTTGCCCTTCTTGATGCCAGTGTGCCCTGGCCCGCGCGACAGCGGTGTATCCAATCGATCTACAAGCTATATGAAGGATGCTTTGCCCAACGCTGCACGCCACATCTAAGTCACCTGGATGAGCCGGGAGCGAGTCCATTGAACTTAGTGTGCTATATGTGGTGGGACATTATCCCCATCTACGGCAAGCCCAATGATCCGGTATGGAGCGAGTTTGATCAGGAGATTCTGGGAGTGATGGAGTCCACCCTGCAACTTGACTCCATAGCTTGTCACGAAAGCGCGTTGCATGGATTAGGACACTGGCAGCACAAATATTCAGAGCGGGTAGGAGAGATCATCGATGCTTTTTTAATGAAACACAGGGAACTTCGTAAAGAGTTGGAGATGTATGCAGCGAATGCTTATGTTGGATATGTGCTTTAAATCGTATATCGTATGTTGCACTTCAGTATTATAGTTTGCTCTGGGTACTAATATGAAAAACAGTCGACTACCTACGTTGCAGGAAATTGAAAAGCTAACAGCTTTTTTGCCGCGACTGTATGCGGAGGGTTTTTCGCCTGTGGATAGTTGGAGTGGCGGTGAAAAGCAAAAAGATGGTTCAATCTCAGTTCCTTACCCAAACTATATCCCGGTCGTTGAGGAATTCTTCCACGCTGTATCCGGCGGAGGCTGGCTTGATTATGAATATAATCCTGAGCAGGCATATCAGATGCTCAAAGATGAAAAGCTCATCAAAACCGCTTCTCTATCTCAAATCAAGACCATGTTGACATTTTGTGTCCGGGGAGAGCGCTTCTCTGACGGGCACTGGGCCCAAATGATAGAAGAGGGGTATATTCGCCGACTGCTTGAACGGCTAAATGAAATAAAATCCGAACAGATGAAATGAGTTTTCGACGCCCGAAACCCCATTCCGGGGTGGGGAAGCGTCTGAGGCTTTTGCATGGTGATTTGCGTAGATAATATTGAAAGGTAGGTCGCATGCCTGAATCGCAGTATCGTGCAAGACAAGTGAGCGCAAAGACACACGAAGTAGTGGATTATCACCGCGATGATTCCCTGCCCGGCAAGCCATTGCATATTCTTATCCCTGGCGGATTGATTGCGCTGGCTTCACTGGCGCTGATCATTTTTGTTGCATATCGGACATGGTTCGAAAACAGCCTGGATCAAAGCACAGGAACAGTCCTGCTGGTCATCCTGGCTCCGTTTTACGTCGGCGGGGTGTTTCTATTTAGTTACGGATATGAGTTGTATAACATCCCACGTGCATTAAGGTTGACAGCGATCATTGTGTTTGTGACAGTGGCCGCTGTCGTAATCGTAGCTGTGCTGTTCCTTGTGCTCGGCTCAGGCAAAGGCGACTTTGGATCCTCATCAAAAAAGAAATCCTCGGGGGGCGGTTCAAAGGTACAGGCCAAAAAAATGCCATCTTCGTCAGGCAGTTCGGGCTTACCGAACCTTGGTCCCGTTGTCTTTTGGGGTGGACTCGGCGGGACTCAACCCCGCGAAGTGACCCGTGAGGTCGTAAAAGAAGTAGAAGTGCCCGTTGCGCCACGCGCCATAGACTGCCCGTATTGCAAACGTTCTTATGTTCCTGCTGGTGAGAATTACGCTTGTCCTGCCTGTGGTGCGGCGACCCCGCCAGAGTTGATCGAAGAATCACAGGCGCCGTCATCAACTGAATTTGATTGATTATCCAATCCTTTATCATCAATAAAATCATTCGCTGACCTGATCTTCGGCTCCCGCGCCTTGATGAGCCTGAGTTCATTATGCTTTTGTATGGCGGGATCGATAATCGCTGGCTTCAAAGCTTTGATGAGCGTTTCGATTGAGTTATAGGATAGTGTATCCAAGACCCAGTTATATTTCTTCTGCAGATCAACCATCAGAGCATAATAAAACTTCAAGTCTATAAAATTTCGACTAGTGTCGCAACCTCTAAGATGTAGGACGCTTTGCCATATTTCGAGGGATAGAATTCCAAGCGACCCTACAATTCATAGTGGTGCGGTACTAGCGCGGATGTGCTGATGGAAGTGAGTTTCAAGTATAATCACTCAAAAGGAGAAGATATGCTCACAACGAACATATCAACCAACGTTATCATTGGCCTGGCTCTGGTCGAAATCCTAAACGGCGAACTGACCGACCAAACCATCGCCGCTATCGGCTCGATCAACTACCAGGAAGTACCGCCTCCGCTCAATCATCTCGTAAGGTACATCCAAGGCATGAACACCGACCCAACTGTGCGCGCCTCGCAAATCACGAGCCTGATGGCCGAGATCGCAACAATCGCCAAAGAAGAAAGAGATGACCGGCTTGCAGAGCAGCACTCATGACCACACAAACCCACACCTATCCTGTCAGGCGCTCCTCACTGGGAGCGTTTTTTCTTATTTCATGCTCTTCAGTATGGTTTGAATGTTGAACTTTAGTTCAGGAATATCCCGCTCAACGACCGACCAGACCGCGTCAGTATCAATCCCAAAATAGTGATGGACAAGGATATTCCTCATACCAATAATATCCGCCCAAGGTACATTTGCATGTTCCGCCTGGAAATCATCGGATAACGAACGGCAGGCTTCACCGATAATCTCAATATGATGCACCATCCAGTTTTGGATCAGTTCGTCCGCTTCAAATGCCGCTTTCCCCTCATCAGCATATTTCTCAATACGTTCGATGGCTTCGAGAATATCCAGTAACCTTTCCCGCTCGCTTCTCATAATGGACGGGCTTCCTTTAGCACTCGGGGTTTGATCCGCGGACGTAACCCTGCTTCGGTCACCACATCTACAGGGACACCAAGCAGATTGCTCAATTCTCTCAACAGACGGGCCAAATCCAGGAGACTGCGACCTTTCTCAAGGTTGACCAGAAAATCTATATCGCTGTCAGCTCTGTTTTCCCCGCGTGCCACCGAGCCAAAGACGCGCACATTGAATGCGCCACATCGTGCGGCAAGATCGAGGATTTCCTTTCGGCGGGTCTTTAGAAGTTGTTGGGCATCCATATTTGGTTTACCTACAGAGTACCGCAGCTTCTATATGAACAGTATGGCGGCTGCCCCGCCAATAGTAGGCGGGATTCCGGTACAAGTACCGCAACTTCCACAAATCTCAATGGAGGTTGCGGCACAAGCGGTAATTCCGAAATTTTATCACAGCGTCCTGCGGTTTCTGAGTCACAATGAATTGGGGATCACAATGGTCTATACCCGCGCCCATGACCACATGTGCAGGCAGACCGTGGCTGAAGATGCCTTCGCTCAAATTGGATTTACAATGTGCCGCATAAATTATGCCTTCCTCAGCGTGCGCGAGGCCGTTGTTCACTACCATGTTGCCTCTGAGTAAGTAGCTTTGAAAGGTGTAAGCGAAAAACTTCAAGTCTATAAAATTTCGACTAAACTGTGATATCTCCGATCTCAACACGTTTCTTGAATGTGACCTATGGTTAGTAATGCGATCAGGGAAAATAACTTGCTCCAATCCCAAAGCGGTATGGTTTCATGATATAGAGACGAAGAAATGAGGAAGATCATATGACAACTTATACAGACTCACTTCGCGGCTATGCCTTCCAAATTCATAAGCGAGACAATTTCAAGTGTCGTTACTGTGACGCAGACGGAACTAAATCCCTGGAGACTTGGCTTACTTTATCTTGGGATCACTTATTGCCAAAAGGGCACTCGAACAGAGACAATCTCGATTAGATTGTGACGGCCTGTAATTTCTGCAACACAGCGGATAATAGGTACTTCGACCAAGCAGTCAAGCGCGGCCTACGATTCGCAGGCCTGACACCGGACGAATTAGTGGCCCAGCGATTGCCATATGTATTGAAAACTAGACAAAACTACCAGGAATTCCGGGAACAATATGTACGTAGTTCAAAGTAATGCTAAAAAGTTGATTGGACAGTTCTCAAAGAATACTAGCGGCCTAATCTCCGCATGCAGCTGACCGCGCCTTCGAGGAGTCCACCTCCCATTTTTCATACCAGGGGAAAGTAGACAAGTTCAGGCATGTTGAAGTGCAAATTGGCGAGGGGATAACCCTTGTAAGGACTCATGTGGACGGATGGTATTGTAGTTTTCCAGCCATTGTTGTGTAATCTCACGCACCTCCTGTAAGTCATCGAAGAGATAAGCATCCAAGACCTCTTCCCGGTAGGTTCGGTTGAAGCGTTCGACATAAGCGTTCTGGGCAGGCTTGCCAGGCTGAATGTGGCGTAATTCAATCTGTTGTTTCCTAGCCCACGCTTCTAATCGCTTGGAGATCAGCTCCGGACCATTATCCATGCGCAGGTGAGCAGGCTTGCCTCGCCAGAAGATTAGTTGCTCTAAAACCTTCACCACGCGTTCAGCGGGGAGAGAAGTGTCCACTTCAATCCACAACGCTTCCCGGTTGAAGTCATCGATCACATTCAAGGTCCGAAACATTCTGCCATCGGACAGCGTATCACTCATGAAGTCCAGCGACCAGGTCTGGTTGGATTGGCTAGGCACAACCAGCGGATAAGCGGTGCGAGCAGGCAGGCGTTTCTTGGGTTTGCGCTGCAAATGGAGCGCAAGAGCTCGATACACTCTGTGGATCCGCTTGTGGTTCCAAGGATGTCCCTGGTTTCTCAAGTAATCGGTCATCTTGCCACAGCCCCAGCGTGGCTGGCGTTCTGCCAATTGGCGCAGTTCTTGGGCAATCTCGGAGTCTTCCGCTTTCCTGGCTAGGTAGCGAAAGGTGCAACGATTTAGATTCACCGTTTGACACGCTCTTCGTTCACTGAACCCGTCTTCTTCCATCGCATGCATTGCCAATTCCCGACGTTGCGCTACTTGGGTAGTTTTTTTTCGATGATATCCTTGAGCACTTCATGTTCCAGGCTCAGGTTGGCATACATCTGCTTCCCTGGCCTAGCCCGCCAGGGCAGGCAAGCGACGGTTCTCTGCTTCCAGTTCCTTCAACCGTTTCAACTCGCTCACGCTCATGCCACTGTATTTTGCTTTCCACTTGTAAAACCATGCCTTGCTGAACCCAGATTGGCGGCTCAGGTCTTCCAGCGACACACCCGCTTCTGCTTCTTTCAGAATATTCACGATCTGACTTTCTGAAAACTTCGACTTCTTCATGGCACGCTCTCCTACTCCTATTTTGCCATGAGTTGTCTACTGCCTCGTGGTATGATTTTACGGGAGGGTTACCCCGGGACTTCCAGCGTTACTGTGACCGGAAAGGACTCGCTGCCGGCGATGAGTCCATCCTCAATGGCTTTTCTCACCGCCTGCTCAATCTCGCGCTGGGAATCAAAACGCCCTGCAAAACTTTCTCTGCAAGGCGTCTCTTCTGGTACTTCTACGAAGCAGGCAAATCCGCAGGGATGCGTTGATAAAGAAATTCTTCCATGTTTGCGGCTGTGCCTGCATGCTCGATCGTCATACTGACTACGCGGCCTTCGCTGTCAAGGTCAAGGTAAATATTCTCATTGACTTCCCGCGTTTCAACAGGAGAATTTGTCGAGAACTCCAATAACGTAGTATCTGTATCAGCAAAATATTTAACACGCATAGCTTACTCCTTAAAGTTTCTGTCAAAAAAAGCGTTGTGCACGGTCTCACCATCTTCCAGCAAAATCACATGCAAAGCGCGATTTTCCATTTCCGAATTCGTCCATCAGACTGCACTTCTTCTCGCAATGGATTCCGAGTGACTTGTTCAATCCATTCATCCTTAATGATAATACGATCTGGACGCTGGCGAGTGTAACGTAAATATTGTGTTGTTTTCATGTTGTCGCCTCAAGCATACAAGAAAATCCCCGTCCATGCAAGCTGAAATTCATTGCAAAGCCCGTTTCACCTCTCAAGTGGCAGTTCTGCGAAGCGTACTTACTAAGTATCTGAAAAGCGCAATCTAAGGGCAAGAGCTTGAAGTAAAACAAGACTGTTAGTAACAACTGGAATATTCAAGCGTTAGTCATTTTAATCAATGGATTTATCTTATCCGGACGCATCAACGCGCCTGCGAAACTACTCCCCTATGAGCACCAATCGATTTGATTCGGGAACTGAGAGTAAAGATATGAAATACGCTCCAAATTTATTTCAGCTTATCCCAGATATTTTCTTTGATACCCTGGCTTATATTTTGCCCTCCTCATTTCTCTTTGTTGGAGCATTGACGCTATCATCTCCCTTAAGCGGTCCACTAATTACTGCATATCTAAACTTGGGCGCGTGGTTTGATCGATTTATCGTCGTAGCGCTAGGATTAGGGATTT
>WNGA01008116.1_pt1 | contig 32639 bp, 23 predicted proteins | sample 5400061 | NCBI WGS metagenome assembly WNGA01 (sample SAMN13153366, study PRJNA577476) | soil metagenome | isolation source: 100 cm soil or saprolite under grassland replicate 2 | place: USA:California | collected 2016-06-15 | reverse complement strand
TGCCGTGACTGTTCATATCGCCGGCGACAATCACGAGCGGGTACGTCGCTGCATCCGCGAGGATGACGCGCGCTTGGTCACGGCGCTTTGCCCACCCGATGTCGGAGGGCGTACCCAGATGCAGGCAGTAGAGGCGTACAGTCTGACTGCCCACGCGAATGTTGGCGACCGTCGCGATGCGTTGGCCGTGCCGCAGCCGCCCCAGATGGGGCAGCATCAGCTTTTGATCCGCGGTGATCGGCCAACGCGATAGGATTGCGTTGCCGAAGTCTCGGTGCGTGCGGGGGTGCACGCCCGCGGGATAGTAGACGTATCCCATCCCCAGGGCTGTCGCGATGCGCTCCGTCGCGGGCGCGTCCATTTCCTGGAGCATGATGATGTCGGCGCCGCGCAACGTCACGTACGACTGGAACGCGTAGATCGCGCGCTCGACCCGACGCGCGTACTTGAGGTTGAGGGTGACGACGCGCAGCGGAGGCAGCGACGCGTGGGTGTCGAACGCGAGGGGCTGTCCGGGGAGCGCGGCGGCATAGCGCGGCGCAACCGGGCTCGGATAGTTGGTCATCGCCCGGCAGCTCGTCCCGGCCGCGAACGTCAACAGCGCAGCGGCAATCGCGCGGCATTTCATGTGGGACACAAAGGTAACACTCCTACTTTCTACTGTCGCCCCGTAGCCCGCGTTTGCGCGGCGTTTGCCTGCAACAGCTGCCGCTCCAGGAACTCCGCCGCGGCCTTGTCCACCGTCACGATGTTCCCATACCGCAGGAAATGGTGTGTGTCGTCCGGGATTACCAGTGTCTCGAATCTGACTCCGGCGGCCGTGAGGCGCCGAACGAGATCGGTGCTCTGGCTGAACCGCACGTTGCGATCGTCATCGCCATGAATCAGGAGGACCGGCGACTTCCAACCGGCGACGGATGCCACGGGAGACGAGTGCCACGCGGTGGCGAGCGCCGTGTCGACGTCGGGGGCCTGCTCGTAGCGTTGGCGGTCGAGTCCTCGCGCGTAGGTCGACCAGTCGTGCACACCATGAATATCCACGCCCGCCGCGAACACGTCGGAATTCCGGGCCAGCGCCAGCGCGGTTAGGTAGCCCCCATAGGAGCCCCCGTAAATCCCGATGCGGTTCGGATCGACGCGGGGTTGGGAGCGAAGAAAGGCGGCGGCCGCCTGAATGTCCCGATACTCGGCAGCGCCACGCGCCCCGGAGTTGGGTGGCTGATGAAAGTCGTATCCGTAGCCGATGCCGAGCCGGTAATTCACGGAGAGGACGATGAACCCGCGGCTCGCCAGATACTGATTGAGCGCATAGGCGTTGGAGTAATAGTCCGAGTAATGCCATCCCAGCAGCATTTGTCGTGGCGGGCCACCGTGGACGTAAACGATCGCGGCCTTCCGACCGCTCCCGCCACCGGATGTCTCGAACAATTGCCCGTGAACGGTCAACCCATCGGCCGAGCGGAACACGACCTGCTTCGGAGTGACGAGGCCAGTGGGGAAGTCGGCGGGCATGTGATCGGCCCCGATGGGGCGGATCGCCGCACGCGCGTTACCGAGCGTCATCGCCGCGGGTAACGGTGGCCGCTGCGGCGTCGCGCTGATGAACACGAGCGTCGCGCCGTCGCCGGTGATCGCCGGCGACCACTCCAGGCCGCTGCCGGGTGTCATCACCTGCGGCGCCGCGCGGTCGACGGGCACGCGAACTACATGGCGCCGATCGATGTCGAGTGAGTCATTCCCCGCGCTCATGTTGCCCGCGAATACGAGCCAGCGTCCGTCCGCGCTGAGCGAGATGTGCTCCGCCATGAAGCGGCCGGGAGTGAGGAGCAGGGCCGTGCCACCCGATGCTGCAATCGAGTAGAGATGGGGCCAGCCGTCCTGATACGACAGGAAGACGACGCGGTCCGAGGCGCCCCAGCCAAGATTCGTTCCACCCTCGGTCGTCGGCACCGAACCGGTGAGCGTCTCGGGCGACTTCCAGAGTCGCTGCGCTGCGCCGGTCGTCGCATCGGCGGTCCAGATCTCCCACGGATTGGGCCGGGGCGGCAGCAACGAGTCCGGCGCGCCGCCGGCACCGGGCAGCCGCACGAACGCGATGCGTCGCCCGTCGGGAGACCAGCGCGGCGATCGATCGCGGGCGAACGCTGGCGCGATCCAGCTGATCGCCGTGCTGTCGTTCGTGTACACGCCGATGAAGGAGTGATCGCCGCGATTCGCGACGAACGCGAGCCGGGAGCCATCGGGCGACCAGCGCGGATCGGAGCTCTCGCCGCGCGCCGTGAACAGGGCTTTGGCGGGAGCAGAGCTGTCAAGCGGCGCGGTCCAGATCTGGCCTCCCTTAATGAAGGCCACGACGTCGCCGCGCGGAGACACCACCGGCTCATCGCCATCGGCGATGGCTTTCGGATCGCCGCCGTCGAAAGGCACACTGAAGATCTGCACCTTGGGCAGCGTGGGGTTTGAGCCGACGTTCACCGGAAGCGCGTCGTCCCAATTCGAGCCGTGATCACCGCCGCGCACGTAGACCACCCACCGTCCGTTCGCGGATACCGCGACGCTGCTCAGCTCCTGGCCGTCATCCCGATCGTAATGCGTGAGCTGTCGCGCGGAGAATGTGGGGCCTTCAGCCACAAAGATGTTCCGCCGGCCTTGCTCGTTGAACGCCCACGCCACGCGGCTGCCCGTCGCGGCGGCCGTCAGCTCATTGGGGAATGGATACGAGCGTACCTGATTCACGGTGAACGGCGCTGAACGGGAGGCAACCGCCTGAGCGGCCGCCGCCGCCGATCCGACAACGCTGAGAGTGGTTACCGCCGCGACGATCGTGCTGCGCATGAGACCTCCTATTCGACCTGGAGTACTGCGAGAAACGCCTCCTGCGGAATCTCCACCGTCCCCACCTGCTTCATCCGCTTCTTTCCTTCTTTTTGCTTCTCGAGGAGCTTGCGCTTGCGGGTGACGTCGCCGCCGTAGCACTTCGCCGTCACGTTCTTGCGCAGCGGGCGGATCGTTTCGCGCGCGATCACTTTCGTCCCGATCGCCGCCTGGATCACGACCTCGAACAGTTGCCGCGGGATCAGATCCTTCAGCTTCTCGGCGATCTTGCGTCCCCACTCGAACGCCTTGTCGCGGTGAATGATGACGCTGAACGCATCGACCGCTTCACCATTGAGCAACATGTCGAGCTTGACCAGGTCGGCCGCTCGATACGCCAGGAATTCATAGTCGAGCGAAGCATAGCCGCGCGAGATCGTCTTCAGTTTGTCGTAGAAGTCGAGGATGATCTCGGCGAGGGGAAACTCCCAGTGAAACTCCACGCGCGTCGGATCGAGGTACTGCATCCCTTGATATACGCCCCGCCGCTCCTGGCCCAGGTTCATGACGCCGCCGATATAGTCCGCCGGCACGAAAATCCGGGCTTTCACGTACGGCTCCTCCACGCGATTGACGGTGGATCCGTGCGGCATCAGGCTCGGATTCTCGACCAGCTCCATCGTACCGTCTGTCCGATACACGTGATACTCTACGCTGGGCACCGTGCTGATCAAGTCGAGATCGAACTCTCGCTCTAATCGCTCCCGCACGATCTCCATGTGCAGGAGCCCCAGGAAGCCGCAGCGAAACCCGAACCCCAGCGCGACCGACGTTTCGGGCTGATAGTGCAGCGATGCGTCATTGAGCTGCAGCTTCGCTAGCGAGTCGCGCAACTCCTCGTACTGCTCGGGGTTGGTCGGGTAGAGTCCCGCGAATACCATCGACTGGATGTCGCGATATCCCGGGAGGAGCTCGACGTCCCGGTGCTCGGCATCGACCACCGTATCGCCCGGCCGCGTCTCGCGCACGCCGCGGACGTTGGCGACGAAATAACCGACCTCGCCCGCCTCGAGCTGCTCGGCCGGCTTGTGGCCCAGTTGCAGGTAGCCGACTTCATCCACCTCGTACACGTCGTCCTTGTGCGCGCCGAAGGCAATTTTCATCCCGGGAGCGACCACGCCGTCCACGACACGGATGCTCGGAATGGCGCCGCGATAGCGGTCGTAATAGGAGTCAAATATGAGGGCGCGGAGCGGGGCCTCGTGATTGCCTTTGGGTGGGGGCACGCGTTGTACCACCGCCTCGAGCAGCTCGGGCACGCCGCGCCCTTCTTTGGCCGAGATGCGCAGAATCTCGTCCGGTTTGGTGCCGATGAGGTCGTGGATTTCGTGGGCGCGCTTGTCCGGCTCGGCGCCCGGCAGATCGATCTTGTTGAGGACGGGTATGATTTCCAGCCCGGCGTCCATGGCCAGCAGTAGATTGGACAACGTTTGGGCCTGAATCCCCTGCGACGCATCCACGACCAGAATGGCGCCTTCGCAGGCAACCAATGACCGCGACACCTCGTACGTGAAATCGACGTGCCCCGGCGTATCGATGAGGTTGAGCTCATACAACTGGCCGTTTTTCGCGTGATAGCTCATCCGCACTGCGTTGAGCTTGATCGTAATGCCGCGCTCGCGCTCCAGGTCCATCGTGTCGAGCACCTGATCGCGCATGAGCCGCTTGTCGAGCGTTCCGGTCAGCTCGATCAGCCGGTCGGCCAGGGTCGATTTGCCGTGGTCGATGTGGGCCACGATGCAGAAGTTGCGGATATGATCCTGTCGCATGCGGCGGGAAATATAGCGTTGTACCTTACATGAGCCTTCCCACATGCCTCCCATGACCGGCTGGTTTGATCCCTCTCCCAAAGGCGGCTCCCTCCGCCTCGCGGCCAACAGCTATCTACCCGCCAAGAGCGACCCGCCGGTGCGACTGCCGGGTCTGCGGCGCGGCGATCTGATCGTACTCGACAATGGTCGCGTGACGACGGTGAACGGTGAGCCGGCCGGCGAGCTCGACGGGCGGCCCGATTTCGCGAATCTGGGCGCGGTCCATCCAAACCGTCCGCTCACGCTCGAGACGCCGAATGCATCGAGTCCCCGCACCGCGGAGACGCAGCGCGTCGTGGATCTCATTTGCCCCTTCGGCTTCGGCCAGCGCGCGCTCATCGTCTCGCCACCCAAAGCCGGGAAGACGATGATGTTGCAGGCGATCGCGGAGTCGGTGGCCGAGAATCACCCCAAGGCGATCCTGCTGATCCTGCTCGTGGACGAGCGGCCGGAGGAAGTGAGCGAGATGATCGACTGGGGGCGGGGGGAAGTGATCGCGTCGAGCTTCGACTTGCCGCACGAGCGGCACGTGGCCGCCGCCGACATGGTGTTCGATCACGCGCGTCGCCAGGTCGAGCTCGGCCGCGACGTCGTGATCGTGCTGGACTCGCTTACGCGCCTCGCGCGTTCGCACAACACGACGGGGCGGGGCACCGGCCGGACCATGTCGGGCGGGCTCGACGCCAATGCGCTCGCGAAGCCCAAAGGGCTGTTCGGCGCCGCGCGCGCCGTACCCCCCAAGGACGGTGGCGGCTCGCTCACCGTGATCGCGACCGCGCTCGTCGAAACCGAAAGCAAGATGGACGACATCATCTTCGAGGAGTTCAAGGGCACCGGGAACGCGGAGCTGCGCCTGACGCGCGCGCTCGCCGATCGGCGGATCTTTCCCGCCGTGGATATCGCGGCGAGCGGCACACGCCGCGAGGAGCTGCTCGGCGATGCGAAGACGATCGAGGCAAAACAGAAGCTCCGGCGGGCCTTGGTAGACCTCCCGCCGGAGCAAGCCATGCAGAGTCTACTGCAGCAGATGAAGCGCGCTAAGACGAACGCCGAGCTGCTGGCCGCGCTTTAGTGGCTTCCCGCGCGACCGCAATGACGTGTCCGGTCGCCGCATTCACTTCGACCTTCGTGAGTCCTTGCCTGCCCGAGCGCTGAATCTCGAACGTGTACACGAGGCGTGTACGCATTTTTCCGAGCTCGACGCCCTGGACGGTACCGGGAACCCGCTGGAGCGCGATCGCGCGAGCGGAGTCTTCGTTGACCTTCGCTTTGGAAACGAGACTGTCGGGAACGTTGCGCTTCATGCCCGGAGCTTCCTGGGCAACGAGGCTTCCAGCCGTGAGGGACAGCCCTGCGAGGAGGGTCAGTGTGGTAAGAAGGCGCATGTCTTCCGCTCCAGGGAAAAAGTGTGGTTGTCGCTTCTTGAGACCACACCATCCCGACGACCGTCACCGCAGGCGGTAGTCCGCTCCCCGGATCGCCACCAGCAACGTTGGTACGGCAAACAGCGTGATAGGGGTGGAGAGGACTAAACCACCGATCACCGCGAGCGCCAGTGGGCGTTGCAGCTCGCTGCCCGCCCCAATGCCCAGGGCCAGGGGCAAGAGACCGAAGAGCGTGCACAGGGTCGTCATCAGAATGGGGCGAAGCCGCACCCGCGCCGCTTCACGAATGGCGACGTCGAGCGCGACCCCCTCGTCCCGCATGCGCAGTCGCGTGAAGTCGAGCAGGATAATCCCGTTCTTGACGATGAGGCCGACGAGCAGAATCAGGCCCATGAAGGACGCGACATTCAGCGCGGTCCCCGTAAGCCAGAGGAGCGCCAGGGCCCCTACGAACGAGACGGGGGCGACGAGCAAGACGACGAGGGGCTCCACGAACGACTCGAACTGGACGACCATCACCGCGCAGACGCTCACCCCTGCGAGAAACAGCACGAGCAGCAGTGCTCGGAAAGCGTCCTGCTGGCTCTCATACTGTCCGCCGAGCGCGAGCCGAATTCCGGAAGGGGGTGGCTGCGCGGTCAGCGCGCCACGAACGTCGCGCATGACACCGCCGAGGGAGCGGCCACTCACGTCGGCGGTGATCGCGATCATTTGTTGCTGGTTCTCGCGCTCCAGGCTCATTCGGGATTCCGCCGAGCTGAAGGATGCCAGGCTGCCCAGGGGCGTGCCCCCGGTGATCGGCAGGGCGCGGAGTCGCAGCGGATCGAAGCGCACCGAATCAGGCGCGCGCACGCGCACGCCGACGGGCCGGTCCTCGCTGCGGATCTCTCCCGCGCGCGTGCCGAGCAACGCGGCACTCACGACGTTGCCCACGTCCTCCGGCGTAAGCCCGACGCGATCTGCCTCGGCCTGGTTGACGCGCATCAACAGCTCGGGGGATGGCTCGCTCACGCCGTCGTAGAGGTCCTCCAATCCCTCGACGCTGTCGAGCGCCGGCTCTAGTCGGCGCGCATAGGCCTCCAGCGAGTCCAGCCGCTCGCCGAACAGCTTGATCTCGACCGGCTTGGGGTTGCCCGCCAGATCGTTGATCACGTCCGAAAGGATCTGCACGAATTCGATGCGCAACCGGGGGACGGCCCCGTTGACTTCGTCGCGCACGCCGTCCATCACCGCGAAAATGTCCCGCGCTCGGCGGCTGCGCGGCGTCAGCCGGGCGACGATGTCCCCGGTATTCTGGGCCGTGGCGAACAGGCCGAGCTCGGCACCCGTGCGGCGTGACGTCCCCGCGATCTCGGGCGTGGTGGCGAGGATACGCTCGACCATCCCGACCTGGCGGTTCGTCTCCGTTAGCGCCGTGCCGCCGGGCGTCCAGTAATCGATCACGAAGGCGCCTTCGTCCATCTCGGGGAGGAAGCCCGTCTCGACGAGACGCCAGAGTCCCCATCCGACCATGACGAGGGCGAGCGCCGCCACGACGATGCGTCGCGTGTGCCGCAGTACAGTGGTCAGTGCGCTCTCATACCGCGGCCCCAGCGAATCGAGAGCCGCCTGCGCCCGGGCCAACGGACCGCTCGCCGTCGGTTCCACTTCGTGCGCCGTGACGAACTGCTCGGCGAGCAGCGGGATGATGGTGAGGGCGAGCAGTAGCGAGACCAGCACGGCCACGGTGAGCGTCGTCGCGAGGGCCGCGAAGAATTGACCCACGACCCCGCGCAGCAGTCCGAGCGGCAGAAACACGACGACCGTCGTCAGGGTGGATGTCGTGACCGGCCAGATGAGCTCTTGCACGGCGTCACGGATCGCCCGGGTGCGGTCGCTGGTCAGCCGCAGATGACGGGCGATGTTCTCGGTAATCACGACCGCGTCGTCGATGACGAGGCCGATTGCGATCGCCATCGCGCCCAGCGTCATCAGGTTGAATGTCTGGCCCAGCACCCGCATCACGAACACCGTGATGGCGAGCGTCAATGGAATGGATGTCGCGCTGATCGCGGTGATCCGGCCGTGGCGCAAGAACACCAGCAGCACGACCACGGCGAGCGCTGCTCCGATCAGCATCGCATCACGGACGGACCGCACCGCGTCGCGGACGAGCTGGGCCTGATCGTACACAGGCTTCACGTGCGCGCCGGGAGGGAGCGTCGGCGCGATCGTCGCCATGATGCGCGCCACGCTGTCGGCGATGGCCAACGTGTTGCCGCCAAGCTGCCGCGTGATGTTGATCAGCGCAGCTGGCTTGCCGTCGCCCGCGATGATGCGCACGTGGTCTTCGGTGCCCACCTGGACCGTCGCGACATCCCGGACATGCAGGCCGCCGCGCACGACGACGTTGCCGATGTCCCCGGCGGCGTGTGCCTCCTGATCGGTCACGATGAGATATTGGCGGTAGTCCTGCGCCACGCGGCCGACCGCCTGGACGGTGATCGCCCGGCGGATCGCCTCCGCAAGATCGCCGTATGTGATCCTGTGGGCGCCGAGTCGCGCCGGATCGGCGATCACCTCGAGCTCGCGCACATCCGACCCCTGCACGTCCACGCGCCCGACGCCCGGTACCCGCGAGATCAGCGGCTTGATGTCGTAGCGGGCGAGGTCGTAGAGCGTCGCGGGATCGCCGCCTTCGACGTTGTACGAGACCACGGGGAAGAGTGATGGCGTGAGTTGCTCGACTTCCAGCTCGAGATCGGCAGGCAGGGCAGCCTGGATCTGGTTCACGCGGGCCCGCACGAGTTGCAGCGCCCGATCCATGTCGGTGCCCGAGGCGAACGTGATGGAGATCTCCGTCGCTCCCCGAATCGTGTGCGAGCGGACGCGCGTCACGCCCGGCACGATGCTCACGGCTTCCTCGAGGGGGCGCGTAACGCTGAAGACGATCTGGCGTGCCCCGAGCGTCGAGCCCTGCGCGACGATCGTGATCCGCGCAAAGCGCAGCTCCGGATAGATCGCGGACGGCAGCCGCAACGCCACCCAGATACCCGCGACGCTCAGGAGGCCGACGACGAGATACACGAACCGGCGCTGGCGGCCCAGCACGTCGAACAGCGTCACGGACGCGCGGTGCCGATCTTCACGCTGTCTGTCACCCCGTATGCGCCGGTCGTCACGACGATCTCCCCCGCGGAGAGGCCGCGCACGATTTCGGCACGGGTCTCCGAGCGTCCGCCGACCGCGACGGGACGCACGTGCGCGATGCCCGCCGAGTCCACGACGTACACGCGGAACCCCTCGCCATCGGGGACGAGCGCCTCGATCGGAATCGTGACGGCATCGGCATGTACGCCGATGATGATGCGCCCGAAAACCGATTCACCAAGGCGTAGTGGACGCGCTGCGCCGGCGTGGCGTAACCGGGCTCGCACCGCCACGGCGCGTGATACGGAATCGACGGCGACTCCCACGCTCGTTACCGTCGCGGTGCCGAGCGCCTCTCCCCCGCGTCGGCGGACGCTCCCATGACCGCACTCATCCGCGTCACGACGCCCGCGAGCGGGGCGCGGAGGGTCGCGAGCTCCTGCGCGCGCCGGGCGGTCACCGCCGCCGACTGGGCGGCAGCGAGGTCGGCCGCGGCTTGATCGGCATCCCGTTGTGGGAGAATTCCGGCTTGCGCGAGGCGCGCGGCACGCGCGGCGTTGCGTTCCGCGCTGGCGAGCGCCGCCGCGGCACTTAGAGCGGCCGCGTCGAATGGGGCTCGCTCGAACTCGATCAACGAATCGCCCTTCGAGACTCGCTGGCCCGCGACCACAAAAATCCGCGCGACACGCGTCGGACCGGGGGCCGCCAGCGCCGCGTAGCGCCCCGGCCGGGCACTCACCGTTCCGATGGCACCGATGGTTTGGGGAAATCGCTCAAGCGTCGCCGCTGCCGTCCCGACACCGACGACCGCAGTCCCCTCCCCGCTCCCGCCAGTGGCGGGCTTTTGGCCGCCGCGACAGGCACCCGCGAGGACCAGCGAGAGCAGCGCGACGCGTCGCAACCCGATCATGGCTCGTCCGGACCCGCGGTGAGCCAGCGCAGCATCCGCGCCGCCGCGTCCGCCGCAGCGAGATCGTCGATGTAACGCGCGAGGATTTCGCGCGCATTTCGTTGTGCCTCCAATACGTTGGCGAGGGCCACGGCGCCCTCGCTGTACGCCTGCAGCGACATGGCGGCGATGCGGTCGGCACTCGCGACGAGCGCGGCCGAACGGCGTACCCGCCCGCGTGCGGCGACGAGCTCCCTGCGGGCGCGCGCCATGGCTGCGTCTGTCTCGCGCCGCGTAAGCTCGAGCTGCGCGCGCGCACGGTCTCGCTCCGCGATCGCGCGGGTCACGTCGCCGCCGCCTTTATTGAAGAGGGGAAAGGGGATTGAGAAGCCGATCACGGGCAGGAGCGGGTGACGTTCGCGCTCGTGCTGTCCTCCGGAGCCGCGAGGGAATCGACGAGCGTGATGGCCGCGTCGTCCCCGCTCAATCCCATCTGCAGCTGCAGCGCGAGCAGACTCCCGAGTGCGCTGAGCGAATCGTCGGCCGCCACGTTCTCGAGCTGTCCGGCGTTGACCGCCGCGAGCCGTACGTCCAGCTCGCTGACGTCCCCGACTTCCCGGCGGAGCTGGGCGATTTTCAGCAGACTGTCGGCGTCGTCCGCGGTGCGGCGTGAGAGACGTGCGTGCATCGCGGCGGAAAGGCTCCGGGTGTATGTCGTATCGACGTCGAAGCGGATCGCCGCGCGTTCGAACGCGAACTCGAAGCGGGCCGCATCCCGGGCTGCTTCCGCCGCCCCGATGCGCGGGGCGCGAACCCAGGGCACGTCGAGCGGCAAGTCGCCCAGCGCGTGGTAGTTGGGCGGATCCTGCGTGTAACTGCCGGAGACGGTCGGATTAGGGAAGGCGCGCGCCGTGCGTACCGCACCGAGGGCCGCGGTGGTATCGGCCCGACCCAGAGCCACGCGCGCGCCGCGCGCGAGCGCGGCCGCGACGGCGTCGGAGCGGGTCACGGGTTGTTGCGCAGATAGCAGAACCGGCCACAGTACCGACGCGAGCGGCAACGCAAGGCGCATGGGCCAGAAAACTAGCGTGCCGACCTTACGGCAGGCTTACACCGCCGCGGGGAAATCAATCTGCACGCGCGTGCCTGTTGCGTCGGACGCGACGGCAATGCGGGCGCCGTGCAGATCGGCGATCCAGCGGGCGATGGGAAGACCGAGCCCCGCGCCTTCAGCATGGCTCCGGGCGCTGTCGCCGCGGTAGAACCGTTCGAAGATTCGGGGCAGCTGATCGTCCGGAATTCCAATGCCGCTGTCTGAGACGACGACGGAGCGCTTGCCGTCGCCCGCCGTGACGTCCAGCCGGACGCGCCCTCCTGCCGGCGTGTACTTGATCGCGTTGTCGAGGACGATGAGCACCAGGCGCTCGACGAGCCCTGCGTCGCCGAGGATTTGCGCTTCTTCAAACGACCCCACGACGAGCGCCACGCCTTTCCGCTCGGCCAGGGCCCGCGCGGATGCGACCGCCTGCGATGCGATGTCGTCCAGATACAGCGATCCGCGAACGACCTGTCGCTCGCCCGCATCGGCACGCGCCAAGGTGAGCAGGTCGCCGACGATGCCACCCAACCGGTCGGCCTCCCGCTCGATCGCCTGAAACGCGGCCGTGTCACCAGCCGGATCCCGGGGGTGCGCCAGTGCGACCTCGGTCCGCGTGCGCAGAATCGTGACGGGCGTGCGCAGCTCGTGAGCGGCATCGGCCATGAAGCGACGCATCTGCTCCATCGAACGCTCGACCGGAAGTGTGGACTGCCGCGCCAGCAGGAAGCCGCCCACCGCGACCAGGACGAGCGCCGCCAGCGCGGCCGCGCCGAAGATCCCGATCAGCGACGCGTACTGCTCCCTGATATTCGGTCGCTCGGCGACCGCGACCGCCACGTACATCGTGCCAGACTGTCCGGTGAAACGCTCGGCATGCAAGCGCAACTGGTGACGGCCGCTCGTCACTTGCTGCACGTCGATGCCCCCGCTGGTCTCCGCGGCGCGTGCCGCGTCGACGATCCAGGGGTCGGCGCGCGGCGGCGTGATCGCACGTCCGTTAGCCTCGAAGAGGTAGAGGTCCCGGTCGGGAATGTGGAGCTCTTCCACGGCATCCGCCGCGCCACCCGCCGCACGCTCGACTTCCAGAACGTGCGTGGCGCGCACGATGGCCGCGGTCGCCGCCCCGAGAGAGACGTCGATGCGTCGCGACACCTGCGTCCCGATGGCCAGAAACAGACCGGCGCCAAGGAGCAGGAGGATGAGTGTGAACGTCGCTGCGTACCACAAGGTGAGACGAACACGCAACCGGCCGAGAGTCATCCCGGCAGACCCAGTCGATAACCGGCGCCGCGCACCGTGCGGATCAGCTTGGGCTCGAAGGCGTCGTCGATCTTGCTGCGCAGACGGCGAACCAGCACCTCGAGCACATTGGCAAATGGATCGTGGTTGTTGTCCCACACGTGAGCGGTGATCGCGGACCGGTCGACGACCTGGTCCCGGTGGCGCAGCAGAAACTCGAGCAGCGCGAATTCCTTCGCCGTCAGGCTGATCGGCTGGCCCGCGCGACGGACTTGCCGCGAGGCGAGATCGACCTCGAGGTCGGCGACGCGCGCGATGGCGGGAGTAACTGCCAGTGCGCGGCGGCGCGCGAGCGCCTGCAGTCTGGCAACGAGCTCCCGAAACGCGAACGGCTTGGTGAGATAATCGTCGGCACCGACCGCCAGGCCGTGGACGCGATCATCCACGGCGTCGAGCGCCGTCAGCATCAGTACCGGGACTCCGACCTTCTGGCGGCGCAGGTCGGCGCAGAGATCGAATCCGCTGCCCCCCGGCAGCCGGACGTCGAGGATGACGACGTCGTAATCGCCGATCAACGCCTGCTCGCGTCCCTCGGCAAACCCCGCCGCCAGCGTCGGGTCGATGCGATGCTCGCGCAAACCATCGCGGAGCAACCCGGCGAGCTCAGGATCGTCTTCTACGATCAGCACCCGCACGAAGCAAAGATAGGCGCGCCCCCACTCCCGGTCATCCCGGGGGCGGGGGCGGGGGCGGGGGCGGGTCGATTCCTGGAGCGCTAGTTAGCGCTGACGATCCGCTTGTAGCTGTCGGGGTTCCACTTCGGCCGCTCGGCGTCGTTCGCGACGTCGACCCCGAGGTAGAAGATGAGCCGCGCGACGCGCGATTCTTTTTCTGCGTCGATCTTATCCGGCGAGTCGCCCACCTGGTGGTAATCGGCATGTGTGCCGCTGAAGAAGAACAGAATCGGCACGCCCTTCTTGGCGAAGTTGTAGTGATCGGAGCGGAAGTAGAAGCTTTCCTCCGGCCAGATGTCGTCGATCGGCCGCATGTTGAGCTCCGGGTGCGCGGCGCCGACGCGGTTCAGGGTCGCGCCCAGATCCGAGTGTTCTTTGCCGATCGCAACGATTGTGTCCTTCCAGTTGCGGCCGATCATGTCGATGTTGAGATCGGCCACGATGCTGTTGATCGGCACGGTGGGATGATCCGAGAAATACTCGCTGCCCCACAGTCCCTTCTCTTCACCGCTCACGTTCAGGAAGATGATCGACCGTTTGGGCCGAGGATTCAGGCCGGCGAACGCTTCGGCAATTTCCACCACCGCAACCGTTCCTGACCCGTCGTCATCGGCGCCATTACAAATCGAGTCCGCCCCTCGCGCCCGGCAGCCACCGCTGCCGCGCGGTCCCGCGACCCCGATGTGATCCATGTGGGCGCTGAAAACGACGTACTCATTCTTGAGCGTGGGATCGCTGCCTTCAAGAATGCCAACGACGTTGGGTGCGGAGTTGCGCTCGACGGCCCGAATCCGGGCGTGCACGTGCAGTTGGGCGCCGGTGAGGGGTTTTGCCTCCAGGGTCGTCGCGTTCTGAGCCGCGGAGAGATCCTGGCCGAGGCGAGCCAAGACAGGTTGCAGCGAGACCGCCCGGACCGCGAGCACGACCGGGGGGCCGACCGGTCGGCTCGGATCGCGGAGCTGGGCCTGGCTGCTGCGCTCTACGTTCCGCCTCCAAATGGAATCCGGGGCCGTGCCCACGAGCAGAATGCCTTTTGGCTTCCACGCCAACACGCGCTGGAACTCGCCGCGATTTCGTGGACGGTTCACGATGAGCATCTTGCCGGCGAAGGCCGCGCTGTCTCCCCCGAGAGCTCCTCCCACTGGGCCCGAGAGCAGCACCAGATCAGCGGCGTAGTCACCACTGTCGAAAACGTTGTCCACGAAGGCGAAATCGGTGCCGTACGAGAACGTGACGTCCGTGCCACCTCCATGGACGAAGGCAACGGAGCTTTCGGCCACGATCTGGACGCGGTCGAGGGGGTAGCGCTGAATGAACGTGCCGCGATCGCCTGCCGGCTTCAGCCCCAGGTGGCGATACTCGCGTGCGATGTACTGCGCGGTCTTGTCGAGCTCGGGACTGGGTGTGTCACGGCCGCGCATGGAGTCGTCGGCTATGATACCGATACGCCGGCGGATGTCTTCGGGAGAAATCGTTTGCGCGGCCCGCTGTACGGGAGCCTGCGCTTGCAGGAGCAGCAAGAGGGCGAACAAGGAACCTCAACCGAAAGAGAAGGGGAAGGAAAACTAACGCGCCCCACCGTGTGCCACTACGATCGGGCGCGTCAGGTTTCAGTCTGAAGGTCAAGGCTTGCGACGCCGCACCTCAGGCTCATCGCGCGGCTTAGGTGATTCGCGCGGCGGATCGCGGCGCGGCTCCGCGCGTGGCTGGGGCTGGCTGCGCGGTTCGTTGCGCGGCTCGGCACGCCGCGGCTCGCTGCGTGGTTCATTGCGCGGCTCGTTTCGAGGCTCGACTCGTCGTGGCTCCGACCGTGGCTCGACGACGCGCGGTTCTACGCGCCGCGGCTCATCACGGCGTGGTTCCACGCGCCGTGGCTCGACCCGAGGCTGCTCGATCGGCGGTAACACCATCGGCCGGTCTGAGGGCTTGCCGCGATTGTCGTTGCCACGATTGCCACGATCGTCGTGGCCACGGTTCCCGCGATCGTCGTGGCCGCGGTTCCCACGGTCGTCGTGACCACGGTTGCCACGATCATCGTTGCCGTTGTTGCCACGGTTGCCGCGATCGTTGCCGTTGTTGCCGCGATCGTCGCCGCCATTGTTGCGGTCGTCGCCAGGCCGATTGCGACGTTCCCGCACGTTGGGAGGTGGCACGCTGCCGAGCCCGCCGATATCCCGGCCGGTCACGCCACGGCGCGTGTTGTCATTGGCCGGGCGCTCGCGCTCGCGGGAGACGAAGCCCTCGCGGCTGGGCCGATCGGAGCCCCAATCCTTGAAGATGAAGCGAGGCTGCGGACGGTAGGGCCGCACGAACACGACGCGGCTGCCGCCGTAGTAGCGGTACGGGTAGTACCAAGGATCGTCGTACACGAACATGCGGAACCGCACGCACGACGAGTAATACGGATCCCAGGACGAATAACTCACATAGGAATGGCAGTCATAGCAGAGGAAACGCGGGTAATCGTAGTGCTGCCCCACGTTGTACGAGATGACGTCGTAGTCCCAGTCGGCGTAGCCATCCGGCACGATACGCTGCGCGAGATCGGTCATCGCGACATACGGGTCGCCGCGCACACGGCCATCCCCGATGACGCGATAGTCCCAGTGATCACCGCTCTCGATCTGGTCGTAGACGAATGGATCGGCGGACGCCACCGCGAACAGGTAGCCAACGCCGGGATAGTCGTCGATTGTAAACGCATCGGTGCCCAACGCACGACCATCGACCTCGAAATCGCGACCACCGCGCGCGAAATTGTCTTCCCACGGATCGCGCGGGAAAAGCACCCGCACGCGGCCGTCGGTATCCACGCGGAAAATCGTGACATAAGCGTCTTGATCGCTGCGGAAATACAGCCGGACCCGCTCACCGCGGGTATAAACGGCGGCGTCGCCTCGGTTGGTCCAAATCTCGATGCGAGGCCGATAGAAACTCGGGTCCCGCACCGTGGGTGTGGACACGACGGCCAGGCTGAGCATCGCTAGTGTTGCGAACATGGTGCCTCCCGCCCAGGCTTAGGCAGAGACTGTGCCAGCGGCATAATACGCCTAAATTATATTGTTATAATGACTTGGCAGCATTACGATCCGTTCTGGCTGTCCCATGGCAAGGACATTTCTTGGCTCAGCGCCTAGACCTGCTCGACCCCGCAGAAGTAGCGCGGCTCGGCGGTATCGAGATCGTGGCGGAGGGGGTCGTCGAGGGTTTCCTGGCAGGGCTCCATCGATCACCCTTCCGCGGATTCTCGGTGGAGTTCACCGAACACCGCGCCTACCAGGCAGGCGACGAGCTGCGGTATCTCGATTGGCGAATCCTGGGCCGCTCCGACCGGCTGTTCGTAAAGCAATTCGAGGAAGAAACGAATCTGCGGTCCATGATCCTTGTCGATGCGAGCCGATCCATGGCGTGGCAGGGTACTCCCGAACGTCTGACCAAGCGCGCATACGCGGATCGTCTGGCCGCGGCATTGGCATTGATTCTGTTACGGCAGCGCGATGCGACGGGACTCGTGACGTTCGATGACCAGGTGCGTCAGGTGATTCCTCCGCGTGTGAAAGCAGGTCAGTGGACGCGGATCGTGCGTGGCCTGCTCGACACGCCGGATGGTCAAGGGACGGCGGCCCACGCCGCGCTGCAGCGGTTGACTGCTCTCCTCGCCCGCCGCGGCATGGTCGTGCTGGTCTCGGACTTGTTGTTCGATCGCGAGCTCGCACTTGCGGCACTCCGCTATCTGCGGCATCGGGGCCACCAGGTCGTCGTCTTTCACCTCATGGATCCTGCAGAAGTGCAGCTCAGTGGCCCGCCGGAAGTCCGGTTCAAGGATCCAGAATCAGCAGTGAGCGTGGTTGTGAGGCCGCGTGAGCTGGCCCGCGCGTACGCGGACACGGTCCGCCGTGAGATCGCCGCGTGGCGTAAGGCCTGCCGCCGGCATGGCATCGCGTATCATCACGTCCAGACCGACATGCCGTTCGGCCTCGCGCTCCGCCTGTTGACGTGAGCTTCATTCATCCGCTGGCATTGCTGGGACTCGCCGCCGCCGCGATCCCGGCGTTGCTCCACCTGTTGCAGCGACGCATTCCGCCCGAGATCGATTTCCCGCCGGTTCGCTATCTCAGCACGGCGGAACGAGAGAGCGCTCGACGGCTGAAACTGCGCCACCTGCTGCTGCTGATTCTTCGCACTGCGTTGATCGTCACGATTGTGCTCGCGGCCGCGCGACCGCTGGTGCCGCTGCGGGGTGGCGGCGCGCACCAGCCGACGGCCGCCGTCATCATCCTCGATAATTCTCCGTCGTCTGGAGCTATCGTAGACGGCGGCCTCGTGCTCGACCGGCTGCGCGTGGCTGCGCGCTCATCCGTTGGCCGGACGACATCCGCCGATCGCGTGTGGCTGATGCTGTGCGACGGCGTGCTGCGCGGAGGCAGTCGCGACGCGCTGCTCGCCACGATCGACAGCACCCACACCGGCTGGCAAAGGCTGGATCTGGGGCAAGCCGTCGAACGCGCCGCCCGCCTCGTGAATGCGCAGCCGCTACCGGGTCGGGAAGTGCACCTTCTCAGCGATCTACAGAACACAGCGCTGGCCTCCAGTCACGCCGAGGTGCCGAGCGGCGTCCGGGTGCTGGCGCTCGCACCGGGACGCGCGGTGGCAAATCGAGGAATCGCCGCGGTGACGGTCTCGGAGGGTGCGGCGGTGATCGAGTTGAGCGGTTCAGTGGTGGGTACTGCCGGCACACCGCAGCCTGTGCCAGTCACGATCCGAATCGGCGGTGGACACCGCGACCGCGGCGAAATCGCGACACGTGGGTTGGCGACGCCCGGCAGCGACCGCATTGACGGTGCGACCCGATCCGCGGTCACCGTATCGCTGCCGGCGCAATCGCTGGCGCCGGGGTGGTGGGTCGGTGAGGCAGCGCTCGAGCCCGACGAGCTGCGGGCCGATGACCGGAGGCCCTTCGCCTGGCGGGTGGCCCCGCCTGCGCAGGTCATGGCGACGTCCGGCGCTGGGTCGTTCGTCGCAGCGGCGCTCGCGGTTCTCCAAGATGGGAGGCGCATCGTCGACGGCCGCGATGTGGTGATCAGCGGAGGCGAGGCGCCCGCCGGTTCCCACGCGATCGTGCAGCCGCCGGCGGATCCGGCTCTCGTCGGGCAGGTGAATCGCGCGCTCACCTCCCGGGGCGTGCCGTGGCGCTGGGGTCAGCTTGGAACACCGGGACCGATCGCCGCCGCTGACCTGGCGGTTCTCAACGGCGTATCGGTGGTGCGGCGATACCGACTGGAGGGAGCCGGGAGCGGGGAGCAGGGAGCCGAGAGCGTGTTGGCTACCGTCAACGGCGAGCCGTGGGTCGTGCGGTCAGGGAGCGTAGTGCTGCTTGGGAGTCGACTCGACACGGCATGGACTGCGTTGCCGGCTGCGCCGGGCTTCGTGCCGTTCGTCGATGCGCTCGTCAATCGAATCGTGATGGGAGAGGCCGACGTCGCGGCAGCGGAAGGCGCACCGCGCGTGGAGTTTCGCACCCGCGGCACCGATACGATCGGCGCGACGGTCTTCGGTCCCGACGCGCGCGAATCAGACCTCACCCCCGCTACGCCTGCGTTCGTCGTAGCGGCGCTGGGCGGTAAGGATCGCACGGCGGTGCTCAGTGCCGATCGATTCGCGGTCGAGCGGTTCTCCGGCACGCGGCGCGCCGATGCGAGCGGGATGCTGCTCGTCCTGGCGTTGCTGCTCGCCGCCGCGGAGCTGGGGGTCGCGACCCGGACACGCTGATGCCGCTCGACTTTCTGCTCGAGAGGTTCCAGGACCTTCCCGCCACGCGCTCGCTCATCGGGCGCCTCCCTTCACCGGGAAAGCGCATCGGCGTAGGCGGGCTTCCCGGCTCCAGCGCGGCCGTGCTGGTCGCTGCGCTCGCTCGCGCGCTGCCGCAGCGCGTCTTTACCGTCATCGCTCCCACCCCGGCCGACGGGGAGCGCTGGCTTGCGGATTTGCAAACACTCCTTGGACCCGATACGACGGCGCTCTATCCGCAGCGCGAGTCGCTGGGCGCTGAGGAGCCGCACTACGAGCTCGCGGGTGAGCGCATCGAGACGCTCGAGGCGCTACTGCGGGGAGCGGTGCGTGTCCTGATCACGACAGCGCGAGCCAGCGCCGAACAGACGGCGGTGCCGGCGGCTCTCGAGCAGCGAAGGCTGCTGATCGAGGTCAGCAAAGAGGAAAGAAGTCTCACCGACACAGCGCAGCGGCTCGACGGGATGGGATACGAGCGCGTCCTGACCATCACCGAAGTTGCCCAGTACAGCGTTCGTGGCGGGATTCTCGACGTCTACGGATTCGGTATGGCGACGCCGGCGCGCATCGAATGGTGGGGCGACGAGGTCGCCTCCGTCCGCAGCTTCGATCTCGACACGCAACGTTCGGGAGACGCGCTGGATCGTGTGACCGTTCTGCCGGTGAAATCGGAGCAGCTCGATGCGACTCGCTCGGCAGGGTCGCGGCGCAGCAACCTGCTCGAGTTACTCCCGACGGACACGATCGTCCTCACTGATCAGGAATCCGCCGTGGAGCGAGAGGTCGAGCGAGCCTGGGCCGATGCCGCGCACCATCTCGAAGTCGCTCGCCGGATGGGAGAGGAGCCGCCCCCGCGCCAGGACCTGCTCCTCGAACCGGGGGCGTGGCGCGCGCGGCTGACCGGCCTTGCGCGGATCGCTCTGTCGGACGCCGAGACGGAGCAGCGCTTCCCGCTCGCGCCTCCCGAGCACGTGGACCGCGACTTGAAGCGACTGCGGCAGATCGTCGCCGAGCCGCCGCCGACAGTGATTCTCTGCGACAACGAGGGGCAACTGGAACGGTTGGAAGAGCTGCTCGGTCCTGATCGGGCTACGCTCGCGGTGGGCGCCCTCGATGGCGGATTCAACCTGCCGACGCTGCGGGTGCTCACCGACCATGAGATCTTCCGGCGCGCTCGACGGTTGCGGCGGCCGCGCCGCTACCGGAGTGCTGTGACGACGGCCGCATCGCGGCCGCTGACGCCCGGCGGATACGTCGTCCACCTCGAACATGGGATCGGCATTTACCGCGGCCTGCAAACGATCGCGGTGGGTGCAGACGGTGCGACGCTCGAGGTCGCGGTGGTGGAGTACGAAGGGGGCGATCGACTTAACGTGCCCCTGTATCGTATCGATCAGCTGGAACCATATAGAACTGTGGGCGATGGCGACGCGCCGCCGCCGCGCCTGCACCGGCTCGGCGCCACGACGTGGCAGCGGCAGCGTGACAAGACGCGGGCCGCGATCCTGGCTATGGCGGCGGAGCTGCTGGATCTGTACGCCCGACGGCAACTCGCCACGGGTTTCTCCTTTCCTCCCGACACGCTGTGGCAGCGCGAGCTTGAATCCGCCTTCCTTTATGAAGACACGCCGGACCAGCGGCGGGCGTCAGACGAGGTCAAGCGGGACATGGAGCGCGCCCGCCCGATGGACCGGCTGCTCGTCGGCGACGTGGGGTACGGAAAGACGGAGGTCGCCGTGCGCGCCGCCTTCAAGGCGGTGCAGGCAGGGAAGCAGGTCGCCGTCCTCGTGCCCACGACGATTCTCGCCGAGCAGCACGGGCGCACTTTTCGCGAGCGGCTCGCCGACTACCCGGTGCGCATCGAGGTGCTGTCCCGGTTTCGGACCACGAAGGAGACCGCGCCGATGGTGCAGCGCCTCGCCGCCGGCGAAGTCGACATCGTCATTGGAACCCATCGGTTGCTGTCCCCCGACGTCACGTTCAAGGATCTTGGCCTGTTGATCGTCGACGAGGAGCACCGCTTCGGCGTGCGCCACAAGGAGCGCCTGAAGGCGCTCAAGTTGAGCGTGGACGTGCTGACGCTGACCGCCACACCGATTCCGCGCACCCTGCACCTGTCTCTGGCCGGCCTGCGTGACCTGGCGCTGCTCGAGACAGCGCCGAAGGACCGTTCTCCCGTCCTCACGTTCGTCGAGCCATGGGACGATGCGCTCCTCGAGGAGGCGATGGCGCGCGAGCTGGATCGCGGCGGGCAGGTCTATTTCGTCCACAACCGCATCGAGACGATCGAGACTATCGCCGCACGCGTGCGGTCGCTGGCGCCGCGCGCGCGGCTCGCGGTGGCGCACGGACAAATGCGCGAGACCGATCTCGAGGCCGTCATGGGACAGTTCGTGCGTGGCGAGGTGGACATTCTCGTGTCCACGATGATCGTCGAATCAGGCCTCGACGTGCCCAACGCCAACACGATGATCGTGGACCGCGCCGACCGCTTCGGCCTCGCCCAGCTGTATCAGCTGCGCGGACGCGTGGGGCGCAGCCACCGGCGCGCGTTCTGTTACCTCCTCGTGCCGGATCAGGTGGACTTGCAGGCGGAGGAACGTTTGCAGGTACTCGAGCATCATACTGATCTGGGATCGGGCTATCGGATTGCGCTGCGCGATCTCGAGCTGCGCGGGGCCGGAAATCTGCTCGGCGGCGAGCAATCAGGACACGTGCAGGCCGTCGGGTTCGACATGTATCTGCGGTGGCTAGAAGAAACGGTGCGCGGGCTGAAGACGGGCGATTCGGGACGGGGGACGGGGGACGCGTGGACGCCGCCCGATGTGACGCTGGACGCGCCGGCGCATTTGCCGGATGAGTACGTCGCCGACGATGACGCGAAGCTCGATCTGTACCGGCGGCTGGCGCGGGCTGAGCAACCAGGTGAGATTGAAGCCGTTCGTGACGAGCTGCGTGACCGTTTCGGGCGATTACCGGCGGCCGCCGAGCGGCTCCTGCTCGTCGCTGCGCTGCGCGCGCTGGGTGCCCAGGTCGGTCTGGAGACGGTCCTGATCAAGGGCGACGAAGCGCGGCTCATATTCCGGCGGGACGCGTCGCCACGGTTGGCGGGCCTGCAGGCGGCCCTCGAGGCGGTGCAGTTCGAAGCCGATGTGCGGCGCGCGATGCCGCTCTCCCTCAGGCTCCGCCGGCTCGGCGGAGAGTCAATCGGCCCCGGCCTGGTCCGGGCGCTCACGGCCGTTCTGCGGAACCATCACGGTTAACACGGGAAAGAGGAAAAGGATGCGACGTTTGAGTCTGGTGTTGTTGGCGCTGACCTCGCTGACGCTGTTCGGGTGCGACGCCCTGCGCGACGCATTCTCGCCGCGCGCGGACGTCGTCGCCCGCGCCAACGACCAGACCTTGACGGTGGAACGGCTCGGCGGCTGGGCCGGCGAAAGCAAACAGGTGCCGCTCGATCCGATGACCCTCGGTCGCGTGTCGCGCTATTGGGTGGAGTACTCGCTGTTCGCGGAAGCGCTGGCGAGCGGGAAGGATCTGCGTGACTCGGCGATGGCCGCCACCGCGATGTGGCCCGTCGTGTCCCGGCTCAAGTGGCAGCGATTCCACGACCGGCTAACCGCGGGTCATGACCTCACAGCGCAGCAGGTGGATTCCGCGTACCAGACGGGCTCCTACCGGGTGTTCCAACACATTTTGTTTCGGGTGGCGCCAAGCCAGGGTAGTGGCGCGACTGACACGAACGCATTGGCGCGCATCGATGGCCAAAAGCGCCGCCAGGCCGAGCAGGTGCTGCCACAGGCGCGCACGGCCGGCGCTCGCTTTGCGCAGCTCGCTTCGAGGTATTCGGAGGATCCGACGTCGAAGGTCGATGGCGGATCGCTGGGGCTCTCAACGCGGGGCCAGTTCGTGCCCGAATTCGATGACGCGGCCTGGCAGCTCGCGCCCGGCGGCGTCAGCGAGGTGGTGAAGAGCCAGTTCGGGTATCATATCATCCGCCGTCCGCCGCTGGCCGAGGTACGGGATTCCTTCCGCATCGGGCTGCAGGATCGAATGAGCCGGCATGGCGACTCGCTGTACGTCGACACCCTGCTCATCAAGCGCAAGATCGAACCGGTGAGCCGGGCGCCCGCGTACGCGAAAGCCGCCGCGCAGGATATCGACGCGGCGCGCTCCAGCAGCCGCGTGCTCGTCAAGTACCGTGGCGGATCGCTGCGGGTCCGGGACTTCGCCCGCTGGCTCAACGCGCTCGATCCACAGATCCTGAACGCCTTGCCGCAGGCGAACGACGAGCAAATCAACCAGTTCCTGAAGTCACTCGCGCAGCAACAGCTGATGCTGGAGCAGGCAGACTCCGCCCGGGTCACGCTGACCGCGGCGGACTGGCAGCGTGTCCGCGACGAGCATGACTCCACGCTGGCCATGATCACGTCGATTCTCAATCTGACACCCCAGGCGCTCCGCGATTCGAGCGGTAAGTCGCAGGCGGACCGCGTCAATTTCGCGTTGGGGCGCGTGAACGACTACTTCGATCGCGTGTTCCATGGACGGGCGCGCTTCTTCCCACTGCCGGCGTTCCTCGCCGATACGCTGCTCGCACAGGCGCGCTGGAACGTGGACGCGGCGGGAGTGCGGCGCGCGGTGGAGCGGGGCCAGGAGATTCGGTCCGATTCCACCCAGGCGTCCGGAGCGCCGCGTATGACTCCCGCACCGGGACCGGCGCCGATCGACACGACGAGGAGGCAGACGCCGCGATGAAGGCTCTGCTCGTACTCCTGGTCGCCTGCGCCGTCACGGCGGCCGCCTCGGCGCAAACACTCGATCGCATCGTGGCGGTCGTGGGGACGCGTCCGATCCTGGCGTCGCAAATCGAAGAAGAGATGGTCCAGCAGCAGGCCCAGGGGCAGACGCTGCCTACGGATTCCGCCGCGCTGGCCACGCTGCGGCGCCAAATCCTCGACCGCCTGATCGAGCTGGAAATCCTGGTGCAGCAGGCAGAGCGCGATACATCGATCAAGGTGACCGACCAGGAAGTCCTCGATCAGGTGGAGCAGACGTATCAGAATGTCCGCAAACAATTCAGCTCGGAGAACGATTTCCGCGATCAGATTCGCCAAGCGCGCTTCGGGTCGGTCGAGGAGTGGCGCAGGTGGCTGGCCGACGAGCAGCGCCGGCAGCTGTACGCGCAGCGCCTGATCGAGGCGCAGCGCCAGAAGGGGAAGCTGCGCCCGATTCCGCCGACCGACGCACAAATGCGCGAATTCTGGGAGCAAAACAAGGATCAGCAGCCGAAGCGACCCGCGACGGTCTCGTTCCGCCAGATCGTCCTCAAGCCAGTGCCGGATTCAGCGGCTCGGCTGCGTGCGCTGCAGCTCGCCGAGTCGCTCGTCGTGCAGCTGCGGCACGGCGGCGATTTCGCGGCGGCGGCGAAGCGGTTTTCGGGCGACAGTGCCTCTGCGGCGCAGGGCGGTGAGCTGGGTTGGTTCCGCCGCGGCCTGATGGTGAAGGAGTTCGAGGACGTCGCATTTCGTGTCCGCCCGGGAGAAATCGCCGGACCGGTCGAGACGACGTTCGGGTTCCACATCATCAACGTCGAGCGAACGCAGCCCGCCGAGATATTGGCCCGTCACATCCTGATAACTCCCGAAATCAGTGCGGGACAGATCGCGATCGCCCGGCACCGGGCGGATTCGCTGCACGACGCTCTCGCGCGTGGCAGCCGAAGCTCGCGGAAGAGGCCCCGCTCACCGATCTCCCGCCTGAATACCAGAAGGTTTTCTCGAGCGACACGAGCGTAGGGCTGAAGCCGGTGATCGCGGAAGGCGCCGACACGCCGCGCCGGAAGTTCGTGGTCCTGGAAGTGACCGCACGCCATGATGCCGGTGAGTTGTCGTTCGACGACGTCAAGCTACGCATCCGCCAGTCGCTCGGTGATCAGCTCGCGATCCGACATTTCGTCGACCAACTGCGCCGCCAGATCTACATCGACATCAGACTCTAGCCTTGGCACCTCCTCGGCCGCGTCTGGCGGTTGCCGTTGGCGATCCCCGCGGGATCGGCCCCGAAGTCGTGCGCAAAGCGCTGCGACAGCCGCTCGATGCCGACGTCCGCATCGTCGGTGGCTGGGAGGACGGAGGGGGAGTCGCGGGGAAGACGCCGAGTGACCTCGAGGCCGGCCGGGCGGCCGCGCAGAACATCGAGGCCGCTGCGCGGCTCGCTCTCTCCGGTGAAGCAGACGCGATCGTCACGGGACCCGTCAACAAGCTGGCGCTGCACGGCGCAGGCTATCGCTTTCCCGGCGTCACTGAATTCCTCGCACATATCGCCGGTGATATCCCGGTCGCAATGATGTTGACGACGGGGCGGCTGCGGGTCGTGCTCGTGACGACGCACCTCTCGCTGCGGGACGCAATCGCGGCAGTCACGACCGAGCGCATCGTGCAGGCGGGGCGCATCGCGATTGACGCGCTGCGGCAGTGGTGGGGCATCACCTCGCCGCGCCTGGCGCTGTGCGCGCTGAACCCGCACGCGGGTGAGGGTGGGCTGTTCGGTGACGAGGACGACCGCCTGCTGCGGCCCGCTGCGTCGGCGCTCGACGCCGCGGGCCCGCTGCCCGCTGACACCGTGTTCGTGCGCGCGCTGCGCGGTGAGTTCGACGCCGTGCTCGCGCCCTATCACGATGTGGGCATGACGGCGCTGAAGGTCTCGGGTTTTGGGACAGGCGTGAACGTGACGCTCGGGTTGCCCTTTATTCGCACCTCACCCGATCATGGTACGGCGTTCGACATCGCGGGGAAAGGCATCGCCGATCCCGGATCGATGCGGGCGTCGCTGGAACTGGCCGTGCAGTTGGTGGTCGCCCGGCAGCTAAAGGGAGATTAGCTCGACGGCTCGGGCACGTGCGTGGTCGCCGGCCACACGCGCACTCGCCCCACACGCCGGCCATCCATTTCCAGAATCTCGAACGTCGCGCCCTGCAGGTTGACGCGGTCGCCCACTCTCGGCAGGCGCCCGAGCCGCCCGAACAGCAGCCCGCCAATCGTGGTGTAGTCCGCATCATCGAGGTGGAGCTTGAGCACTCGATTGACGTCGCTGATCTCCGCACTGCCAGCCAGAATCGGCACGCCGCCCCCCGCCCCCCCGCTGCTCGCCACGGTCCCCGGCGCCGGCGCCGGCGTTTGGTCATACTCGTCGTAGATCGGCCCGACAATCTCCTCGAGCAGATCCTCCATCGTGACCAGCCCGGCGGTGCCGCCGAACTCATCGAGCACGATGGCGAGATGTACCTTCTGGCGTTTCATGTCCGCCAGGACGTCCTCCACTTCACGCGTGCCGGGGACGAAGAAGGCGGGCCGAGCGATGTCTTGCACGGGCGCCTCCGAGCCGGACAGCAAACCGCGCAGGATGTCTTTGGCGTGCACGATGCCGACCACGTCGTCCAGCGATTCGCCCGTCACCGGATAACGCGATCGTCCCGCCGCCGCGACGCGATCCGCGGCCTCCGCGAGGGATGCCTCGGCGGGCAAGGCGACGATCTGCGTGCGTGGCGTCATCACTTCGCGCGCATTCTTTTCGCTGAACTCGAAGACGCCTTCCAACAGGCGCGCGTCGCCGGCGCCCAGGCCGCCCGTCTTGCGACTCTGCTCGACCAGCATACGGATCTCTTCCGGCGAATGCACGCGGTCATGCTCGGGGTTAGTGCTCTTGATGCCGAGCATGCGCACCAGCAGGTTCGAGCTCCAGTTCAGCAGCTCCGTAAACGGCCGGGTGATCCACGAGAAGACGATCAGCGGCGCCGCAACCCAGCGGCTCGTACCTTCCGGGTAGGTGATGGCCCACGCTTTCGGGGCCTGCTCGCCGAACACGACGTGCAGGAATGAGATGACCGCCACCGCGGTGACGGAGGCGATGCCGCCGCGGGTGAGGAAGTCCAGGCTGCTTGGCAGCGACGAGAACCATTCGCGGAACAGGTGTGCGACGGTATCCTCGGCGACATAGCCAAGCAAGATGGAGGCGACGGTGATGCCGAGCTGCGCCGCGGAGAGCTGGCGGTAGAGGTCCTGGAGCGCCTTGCGCACGGTGCGGGCCTTGCGGTCGCCGCGCCGGGCCATCGCTTCGATCCGCGTGCGGCGCGCCGCGACGAGCGCGAATTCGGCCGCGACGAAGAATGCGTTGGCCGCGACGAGCACGATGACAGCCAGCAGCCGCAGACCCAGGACGTTCACGGCCTAATAGTATTAGATTTGCGCCGAGGAAACATCCGTGCTCCCCGCTGAAGCCCACTGCACCTATCGCGCGCCCATCAACGTCGAGACTCGACGCCGCTTGATGCTGGCCCTCGCGATCACGGCGGTCGTGATGCTGGTCGAGCTGATCGGCGGGTGGCTCGCAGGCTCGCTGGCGCTCCTTGCCGATGCCGCGCACATGCTCGCCGACGTCGCAGCGCTCGGTCTGGCGTTGATCGCGGCGTGGATCGCGCAACGGCCGGCGACGCCCGAGCGCTCGTTCGGGTTCATGCGACTGGAGATCCTGGCGGCACTGATCAACGGCGCTGTGTTGTTCGCCATCGCGATCGGCATCGGGATCGAGGCGTGGCACCGGCTTCATGTTCCGCAAGTGGTGAACGGGCCGCTGCTGCTCGGCGTCGCGGCCGTCGGCTTTGTCGCGAATCTCGCCGCCGTCGTGGTGCTGCACCGCGGCCACGAGCACTCGCTCAATCAGCGGGGCGCGTACCTGCACGTGCTCGGCGATCTGTTGGGCTCGGTGGGCGCGCTCGTTGCCGGGGTCATCGTCCTCACGTCCGGCTGGATCGTGGCCGATCCGCTCATCTCGGTGCTGATCGGTGCCCTGGTCCTTGTCAGCGCCTGGCGCCTGGTCAAGGAAAGCACGGACGTCCTGCTCGAGGCAACGCCCCGACACATCGCGCTGTCGGACGTACACGAGCGCATCGCGTCGGTGCCAGGTGTTGAATCAGTCCACGACTTGCATCTGTGGACCGTGACGAGCGGGGTCGTGGCGATGAGTGGGCATCTCGTGGTGAAGAACCCGACCGACAATCAACCCGTGCTGGAGGCGGTGCAGGACAGGATGCGGGCGTTGGGAATTGCGCACGTGACTGTGCAGGTGGAGCAGGATCCGACGTGCGAGTAGACGAACGCCCCTTTCGCGAGGGCTCCATGCACGACCGGCCCTGGTACAACCAGTACGATCCCGGCGTGCCGCGCGACGCGACCTTCGCGGATCTCACACTTCCTCAGTTCCTCGAGCGCGCGGCGGCGAGCTACCCTGACACGATCGCGGTGGTGTTCCTCAACGGTCGGCTCACCTATCGTGAACTGAAGGACCAGGTGGATCGCCTCGCCACCGCACTTGCGGGGCTCGGCGTTGCGAAAGACACGCGGGTGGCCATACAGCTGCCCAATCTTCCCCAAACGGTGATCGCCTATTACGCAGTCGTGCGGCTCGGCGGGCAGGTCGTTCTTACGAACCCGCTCTATACGGCGCCGGAGATGGAGCACCAATGGAAGGATTCCGGGTGCACGGTCGCCGTGGTCGCGGACTTCACCTACGACCAGAAAATCAAGGATCATCGCTCGCGGTTGCCGATCTCGGACTACGTCATCGCGTCGATCCCGGAGTACCTGCGGTTCCCGCTCAACGTGCTCGCGCCGCTCAAGCTCAAGCGGCAGAAGCCGCACCCCGCCATCGCGAAGGTCAAGTCCGGTCCAGGGATTCACTTCTTCAAGCGCCTCATCGCGGAGACGGCCCCCCGGCCCCCAGCGGTCAGCCTGGGCCTCGACGATGTCGCAGTGCTCCAGTACACGGGCGGCACGACGGGCGTCTCCAAGGGCGCCATGCTCACCCACCGGAACCTCTCGTACAACGTCCAGCAGGCGCGCGCGTGGCTGCCGGCGCTCCGCGATGGGCGGGAGGTGATGCTCACCGCGCTCCCCATCTTCCACGTGTTCGGAATGACGGTCTGCATGAATCTCCCCGTCCACCTGGCCGCAACGATGGTGCTGCTTCCCAACCCGCGTGATGTCCCCGCACTCGTGAAGGCAATCGAGCGGCACCGCGTCACGATCGCTCCGCTCGTGCCGGCCCTCTTCAACGCGATCAACCAGTTTCCCGGTGTGGCGCGTCGCGACCTCTCGAGCGTTGCGGTGTGCGTCTCGGGCTCCGCCCCGCTGTCGGTGGACGTCCAGGAGCGCTTCGAAGCGCTGACGGGCGGCAAGATCTGCGAGGGATTCGGGCTCACCGAGACGTCGCCGGTGACGCACATCAATCCGCTCAACGGGTTGCGAAAGATCGGGACCATCGGTGTGCCGATCGTGAACACCGACTGCCGCATCGTGGACATGGAGACCGGGGTCCGCGACCTCCCACCCGGTCAGGAGGGCGAGCTCTTGATCCGGGGTCCGCAGGTGATGGATGGTTACTGGAAGAATCCGGAGGAAACGGCGAACGTCCTCCGCGACGGCTGGCTCTACACCGGCGACCTGGCTGTGATGGACGCCGACGGGTTCTTCAAGATCGTCGGGCGTAAGAAGGAGATGATTGATGCCAGTGGCTACAAGGTCTACCCGGACGAGGTCGACCGCGCGCTCATGAGCCATCCCGCCGTGCTCGAGGCGGCGACGATCGGCGTGCCCGATCCCCGGCGCGGCGAGACGGTCAAGTCGTTCGTCGTCCTCCGGCCGGGCATGAGCTCGACGGCCGAAGAGATCGTGACGCACTGCCGGAAGAGCCTCGCTCCATACAAGGTGCCTGCCGAGATCGAGTTCATGAGCGAACTGCCCAAGAGCGCTGCACTCAAGATCCTGCGGCGGGAGTTGCTGGAGGCAGAGTTGCGGAAGCGGAAGGCTGGTTAGGGCCGACCCTTCAGCCTTGTATTTTCCCGGCTCCTCTTCTATACTGCGCCCCTCACAATCCAGCGCCTGTCAGGACGTAAGCCTGTGAAAATCCGTAACATCGCCATCATCGCCCACGTCGATCACGGCAAGACCACGCTGGTGGATCAGATGCTCCGCCAGGCGGGTGTGTTCCGCGCCAATCAGCAGGTGGCGGAGCGCGTCATGGATTCGAATCCGCTCGAGCGGGAGCGCGGAATTACGATCCTGGCAAAGAACACTTCGGTTCGCTGGGGCGACACGAAAATCAATATCGTGGACACCCCGGGGCACGCCGATTTCGGCGGCGAAGTCGAACGCATCCTGCGAATGGTGGATGGCTTCCTGCTCCTCGTGGATGCGGCTGAGGGGCCGATGCCCCAGACGCGGTTCGTCGCGGGGAAGGCGCTCGCGCTCGGTCTGAAGCCGATCGTGCTGGTCAACAAGATCGACCGGCCCGACGCCGAGCCGATGCGCGTGCATGATGAGGTGCTGGAGCTGCTCATGGATCTGGAGGCCACGCCGGAGCAGTTCAACTGCCCCTTCCTTTATACGTCGAGTCGCCTGGGCACGGCGACGCTGGAGCTCGCCGAGCCGGGGACCACGTTGACACCGCTGTTCGACACGATTCTGAGCACGATTCCACCGCCCAAGGCCACGGAGGCCGGCCCGTTCCAGATGTTGATCTCGACGCTCGACTACTCGTCCTACCTGGGGCGGATCGGGATCGGGCGCATCGAGCGGGGCCAGGTGCACGTCGGGGACACGGTCGCGTTACTACCGATCGGCGAGCCGGGTCCTGTGGGCGACGGCGCGTTCGAGCAAGCCAAGATCGTGAAGCTGTTCGCCTTCGAGGGATTGGAGCGCGCCGAGCTCGAGACGGCGGCTGCCGGCGAGATCGTCGCCGTGGCGGGGCTTGCCGGTGTCGAAATTGGGAAGACCGTGACGGCGCCCGATCACCTCGACCGGCTGGCCGGCATCGCCGTCGAGGAGCCGACGATCTCGGTGGACGTGCTGGTCAACAACTCGCCGCTCGCGGGGCGCGAGGGCAAGTTCGTGACCGGCCGGCAACTGCGCGAGCGGCTGTATCGGGAGCTGGAGCGCAACGTCGCCCTGCGGGTGGAGGACACAGACACTGCGTATGCCTTCACCGTATCGGGCCGAGGCGAGCTGCACCTCGGTATCCTGATGGAGACGATGCGGCGTGAGGGATACGAGTTCCAGGTGAGCCGGCCGCGGATCATCCCGCGGGAGGGTCCGAACGGCGAGCGGCTCGAGCCGTACGAGGAGCTGATGATCGATTGCCCTGAGGGGTACGTCGGGGTAGTGATGGAGAAGCTGGGGCCGCGGCGCGCCACGATGCTGGACATGAAGAACCCCGGCCTGGGGATGGTGCGGATGCGGTTCAAGATCCCGGCGCGCGGGTTGCTGGGGTATCGTTCGGAGTTCCTGACGGATACGCGAGGGACGGGGATCATCCACCACCGCTTTTTCGAGTACGATTTATGGGCCGGCCCGATCTCAGGCCGGAACCGGGGTGTGATGGTGGCGGACCGGGCGGGGGTGTTGGTGGCCTACGCCCTCTTCAATCTTCAGGAGCGCGGTACGATGTTCGTACAGCCTGGGGATCCGGTGTACGAGGGGATGATCATCGCGGAGCATGTGCGGCCGGGTGATCTCGACGTGAACGCCACGAAGGAAAAGAAGCTCACGAACATGCGCACCACGGCGGCCGACGAGATGATTATCTTGGAGCCGCCGCGCCAGGTGACCTTGGAGCTGGCGCTGGAGTACATCGAGGATGACGAGCTGATCGAAGTGACACCGACCTCGTTGCGGCTGCGTAAGCGTCTACTCGGCGCGACGGAACGCCGCAAGCTGGCCCGCAGCGAGAAGCGGGCGTTGTTGGAAGAGTAGGGCAGGGTCCCGAAGTTCGGTCGTCTGGCTAAACCTCAGCCGGAGGTGGGCAATGCAGGCCCGCGAGACGTCAACGGACTGGTCGCTCAAGCGCAGGAGCGACGACGTTGACGAGGAGTTCGGAGAATTCGAAGAGGACAAGGAGCTCGACGAAGACTTCGATGATGAGCTGGACGAGGACGATCTCGACGAAGACGATCTCGACGAAGACGATTACGATGATCTCGACGACGAGTTTGACGAAACGGATGAGGACGAGTTCCGGCCCAAGAAGGGACCGAAGAGGGAGTGGGAATAGGGACAGAGGCTAAGGGACTAAGAGGCTAAGCCACTGAGTGGGCTTAGCCTCTTAGGTTTTCGTGGGATCTTAGCCCGTCCACGCGGTTGCGAGCGTCATGTGTCCCTCCGTTAAAAGCGCAGCAGATAGCTCGCCTTCACGAAGAACTGCCGGCCCACGGACATGTCTGGCGACCTGCTGGGACCGAGCTCGCGCAGCGGGCCGGGGAGGAACTGCAGGTTCTCGTACCGGTCGGTGTAGCCGAGGTACAGGGCCGTGCCTGGGTGCGCGAGGTACGTGAAGAGGGCGTCGATCCCCCACTTCCGCTGCCGCGCGTCCTCGGAGGACAGTGTGGTGTCGGCGTCGCTCAACTTCCAGTCCACGATCGCCCGGAGCGAAAGCAAGGGTGTGAACTGGTAATTGAGTTTCTCTCGGAGCTGGTGCTCGCCGACAATGCGCGAGCCTGCCGACGTCCGCAGCTCAGCGTAGTTGTACCTTTGCTCGATGCGAAGCTGCGATGTGGGCCGGAGGGTGACTTTGACTTCCGCCTCGCGTGCGCGCTCGAGAGAAGGTTGGAGACCGTCCGCCGGGTCGTGGTTCACGGCGGTG
>WNGA01003657.1_pt1 | contig 32658 bp, 30 predicted proteins | sample 5400061 | NCBI WGS metagenome assembly WNGA01 (sample SAMN13153366, study PRJNA577476) | soil metagenome | isolation source: 100 cm soil or saprolite under grassland replicate 2 | place: USA:California | collected 2016-06-15 | reverse complement strand
ATAGTGGGTCGTCTCGTGCAGCAACGCGGTGTCCGTCGGCGGCTCGGCCAGCACGGGCCAGGGCTGGCCGTCGACGCGTACCCGGAATCGCACGCAGGCGTCGCCCAGCGCCGGGACCACTTCGGCGTCGGCCTGGGCGGCAAGGTCGCGCAGGACGACGACCTCTACCCCGGCCCGCTCCCGACGCTCGACGCGAAAACGCATGTAGCCTCACCTCGCGAAGCGCACTTGTTCCCGGCCCTTCTCCGTCGCTGGCGAGCAGGGGAGAGAAGACCTGGCCTTGACACTGGCGAGCCTTGCGCGATAGGCTACGCCGACAACCGAATACTATCAGGAGTGACGTAGGGAACTGGCCCGTTAGACGTCACGGCAACCCGAGCGCCGGGTGCCAACCAGCCCGAAGCGGTTGGGGCCGGAAACGGCCGTATGGTTCGGGAGCGATAGGCTCATCCCGCCCAGGCGGGAAAGAGCGCGCTCGAGGCGTACTGGAAGGGCTCCCTGGGGATCGATGAGCTGCGTCAGACGGCGGCCACGATCCGCGCAGCCAATTGGGTGACCCAACGCGACGCCGGCATCGACCTGATCCCCTCGAACGACTTCTCACTCTACGACCAGGTGCTCGACACGATCGCGCTGGCCGGCGCCGTGCCGCCACGATACGGGTGGCAGGGTGGCGAGGTCGACCTGGACCTGTACTTTGCCATGGCTCGGGGCGAGCAGGACACCCGTCGCGATACGCCCGCCCTGGAAATGACCAAGTGGTTCGACACCAACTATCACTACCTGGTGCCGGAGCTGCACCCAGGCCAGCGCTTCAGGCTTAGCAGCACGAAGCCGATGGACGAGCTTGTCGAGGCTCAAGCGCTCGGCATCGCGACTCGCCCCGTCCTGCTCGGGCCGGTCAGCCTCCTGCTCCTAGCCAAGGTGCGCGACGACGACGGCAGCAACGGCTTCGATCCGCTCGCCGAGTCGCTGGATCCGCTGCTGGCTGTCTATCGCGAGATCGTGAAGTCGCTCGCGACCAGGGGCGCGACCTGGATTCAGCTCGACGAGCCGTGCTTCGTGCAAGATCGTGGCCCTCGCGAGTGGACCGCCCTCCAGCGCGCCTACACCGCCCTGGGCGACCCGTCGGTCAAGCGCGGCGCGAAACTGTTGCTTCAGACCTATTTCGGCCATGTCGGCGAGTCCTACCAGACGCTGGCCGGACTGCCGGTCGATGGGCTCGGCCTCGACCTCGTGCGGGGTGCCCACAACCTGACTCTGATCGAGCAGCACGGTTTCCCAGCCGACAAGTGGCTGGCGGCCGGCGTGGTAGACGGCCGCAATGTCTGGCGGAACGACCTCGACGCTTCGCTCGAGACGCTCGAGCGTCTGGCCAGACAGGTCTCGCGGGAGAGGCTGATGGTCGGGCCGTCCTGCTCGCTGCTGCACGTGCCGTACGACCTCGCCCAGGAGAGCGAGACCTCGCTTGATCCGGAGCTGCGCTCCTGGCTGGCGTTCGCGCGCCAGAAGCTCGACGAGGTCTCGGCGCTGCGCCGGGGACTCGACGACGGCCGGGCCGCGATCGGGCCCGCTCTCGAAGAGGCCCAACGCGCGCTCCGGACTCGCCGCGGCTCGAAGCGGACCCGTAATCCGGCCGTCCGCGAGCGGATGGCAATGGTGTGCGCGGCCGACGAACGGCGGGCCAGCCCGTTCGCGGCCCGCCGCGCCGCTCAGCGAGCGTCACTCGAACTGCCGCTCCTGCCCACGACCACGATCGGCTCTTTCCCCCAGACCGCGGCCGTGCGCCGCGCCCGCGCCCAATTCAAGAAGGGCAGCATCACCCCGTCCGAGTACGAGGGCTTCATCGAGCAGCAGATCGAGGAAGTGATCCGGCTTCAAGAAGAGCTCGGGCTCGACGTGCTCGTGCATGGCGAGTTCGAGCGCAGCGACATGGTCGAGTACTTCGGCGAGCAGCTCGAGGGTTTCGCCTTCACCGAGCAAGGCTGGGTCCAGTCGTACGGCTCACGGTGTGTGCGCCCGCCGATCATCTTCGGCGATGTCCGCCGGTCCGGCCCGATGACGGTCCGCTGGTCGACCTATGCCCAGGCGCTGACCTCGAAGCGGGTCAAGGGAATGCTGACGGGCCCGGTGACGATCCTCAACTGGTCGTTCGTCCGTGACGACCAGCCCCGCGCGGAGACGGCGCGTGCGCTGGCTCTGGCGCTGCGCGAGGAGGTGGGCGAGCTGGAGGCGGCCGGGATCGGGATCATCCAGATCGACGAGCCAGCCCTGCGCGAGGGCCTGCCACTCCGACGAAGCGAGTGGGCGGCGTATCTCGACTGGGCGATCCGCGCCTTTCGCCTCGCCTCCTCCGTCGTCCACGACCAGACACAGATTCACACCCACATGTGCTACAGCGAGTTCAACGACATCATCGAGGCGATCTCCGATCTCGACGCAGACGTGATCTCGATAGAGAACTCGCGCTCCGACCTGGAGCTGCTGGATGTGTTTCGCCGCTTCCGTTACGACAAAGAGATCGGTCCCGGTGTGTACGACATCCATTCGCCACGTGTGCCGACGGTCGACGATATGGTCTCCAACCTGCGCGCCGCAGTGACCGTGCTCGAGCGGGATCAGCTGTGGGTCAACCCCGACTGCGGCCTGAAGACGCGCGACTATCCGGAGGTGACGGCGGCGCTCAGGAACATGGTCGCCGCCGCGCACGAGCTGCGGACTGCGGCGGTCGCGGTCTGAGCCAGCGTCACGCTGCCAGGGAAAGCTCTTCCGGAACCTGCCCCGGAGCATGGGGCGCGTAGCAGCCGGTCGAGGGCCCGGCCACGTCGTGCTCGAGCGCGCCATGCTCGGCCAGCCAGCGGAGGAACGTGAGCTGCTGCAGATCGGGCTCGCGTGGCTCCTGGATGAACATCTGTAAGTTGGTGTCGTACGGACCGAGCGCTTGCATCTCTCTCCCCCGCGTTCGGGGCCACTTCCTTTCCGAACCGACCAGCGTTCGCGTCTCTGGGTTCCTCCCCATTTACTTAAACGCGAGGGTAGGCAACTTTTGTTCCCAGCCGAGCGCCACCCATCACCCTGGGCACTCGCCGTTCAGTACCGCGACCGTAAGGGAGCGGCTGACCGGCTCCCGCTCCCTCACGGTCGCGGTACTGATTCTCCTGCGTCAGGCTCGCGGCTGCTCAGGAGGACGAAGAGCCGCTATCCCGGACTACTCGATAGCGGATGAAGCACTCGCCGTTCGGTACCGCAACCGTAAGGGAGCGAGGACGCGGGCAGCGTCACGCCGGTCCCTCACGGTCGCGGTACCGATGGTGCGGGCGCGCCGCCGCGGATCACTCGATAGCGGATGAACAGCTCGGAGCGGCATTCGAAGAGCGAGACTAGTGAGAGCTCGGCTGCGATCGAGGAGAGCGGGCCGGGCCCGCTGGTTAGCCCTGGCCCACTGCCGGCCGCCAGCTTGGGGGCGATCGTCCAGAAAAGCTCGTCCACGGTGCCGCGCTCCATCAGGGCCTGATTCAAGGTCGGGCCGCCCTCCACGACCAGGCGAGCTACGCGATGGCGCGTCCTCAGCACGGCGAGGGCGGCTGCCATGTCGACTTGACACTCACCGACAAGCTCGATCGTGGCCGACCGAGCGAGGGCGGCGACCCGCTCGGGCGGAGCTTGCGCGCTCGTGAAGATGATGGCCTCACCTGGGCCGCCGCGCAGGAAGTGATGGCTGGGGTCCAGGTCTAGTCGGCGCGAGAGGGTGATAGCCAGCGGCTGGGCCGCATGGCCCCGTCTTGTTCGCGCCTCGGCCAGTGGTCCAGGAACACGTGGATCGACTCGCTCGGCACGGAGAGTGCCCGCGCCGACCATCAAGCCGTCCGCTGCAGCCCGGATCTGGCGCATCAGCGTGCGGTCGAGATCGCTGCCAATGCCGGCCGCCCGACCGCCAAGCGCGGTCTTCCCGTCGGCCGTCGAGACCATGTTGACGACGACGTACGGCCGCTCCGGTGGGCCGTCCGGCAGCGTCAGCTGCGCGTAGATCTCGTCGGCCGCGATGACGGCCGGGGAGGGGAACAAACGGCGGGCCGCGCCGCGCGGCAAGGGTGAGCCGGCGTCCGTCGACGGACCCACCGCCGTGTCTCGCGGTTCGATCAGCCGCTCTCGCCAGGGCTTGGCCCGTGACGTTTCTCATCGGGCGCCGACGGCACGACCACCAACGCGCCATCGGAGGGGGCCGGAGTCTCGACGCCGACCTGTCGGTGGTGGTGCTGAGCCAGCCTTCGCAGAGCCGGCCGAATTCCCAGGTGGGTGAGCTGGCACATGTTGCGGGGGAAGAACAGGTCCAGCGTCCAGTCGAGCGCGACGCGGACCTTGCGCTCCACCGATGGCAGCTTCGACAGGTAGATGGACCGCCAAAGGAACCAGGCCGGAAAGCCTCGGAAGCGACGCCCCCAGATCTCGGCTGCAGCCGAATGGTGGCCCAGCGCCACCAGCACGCCCGGACTCTTGAAAGCGAACGGCTTGAGCTCCCCGCCGCGAATCGTGGCGGCCAGATTGTAGGCCAGCGTCCGCGCCTGCCTGAGGGCGTGCTGGGCGGTGGGCGGGTACGGCTGCCCTGTTGCCGGGTCGGTCACGTTGGCGCAATCGCCCGCCGCCCAGACGTTGCTCCTGCCCCTGGCCCGCAGGTACGGGTCGACCAGGATAGCTCCCCGCCGGTCCTTCTCAACCTGGAGCTGCGCGACCACTGGGCTGGGCGCCACGCCTGCTGTCCAGACCAGGTTGTGGGTCTTGATCCGCTCCCCGCCGTCAGTCGTGACGGATGAGCGATCGGCCGAGCTGACGCCGGTATTGAGACGTATCTCCACGCCTCGTCGCTGCAGGGCACGCAGAGCGTAGTCGGCCAGTTCTGGGCCGATCTCCGGCAGCAATCGCTCGCCGTGGTGGATCAGGATGACCCTGACGTCCTCGCGATTGATGGTCGGGTAGAAGCGGCAGGCCTCGTAGGCGAAGTCCAGCACTTCCGCGATCAGCTCGGCCCCGGAAAAGCCACCCCCAGCGACGACAAAGGTCAGCAGCGCCTTCCGAAGCTCCGGGTCGGTCTCCATCTCCGCCTGCTCGAGACAGGCCAGGATGTGATCGCGGACGAGGACGGCGTCGGCCAGGCTCTTCAGGGTCAGCGCGTGGTCCTCCACGCCGGGCGTGTCGCGGAAGTTCGTGACGGACCCGAGGGTGAGCGCGAGGTGGTCGTACTGCAGGGTGTGTCGATGTTTGGTGATGCTGTGGACGGTGGCAACGGCCCGCCGCTCCAGGTCGATGGAAACGACCTCACATTCGCGGAACTTGGTGCGGCCAACGAAGGCGCGCTGAGGACTGACGATGTGCTCGGCATCGATGCTGCTGCCAGCCACCTCGGGGAGCATCGGGCTAAACAGGAAGAAGTTGTCGCGGTTGAGCAGGGTGATCTCTACTGGCGCGTCGTCGGGAATGAGGCGTTCAAGGACGCGTGCCGCCTCGAGCCCAGCGAACCCTCCGCCAAGGATCAGAATGCGCGTCGGCTGGTCGGTGATCACCTGGCTCCTCGAGTCAACGGCCCGCCCACCTCGGGGGGAGCGGCGGAGCCTCGATTATACTCACCGAATGAGCGGAGGAACGATGGGCTCGCTGACCTTTCAAGAGATCATCATGCGGCTGGACCAGTTCTGGGCGGGCGAGGGCTGTCTGATAACCGAGCCCTACGACGTGGAGGTCGGTGCGGCCACGAGCACGCCTGACACGTTCCTGCGGGTGCTCGGCCCTGAGCCCTGGTGGGTGGCGTACACCCAGGCGTCACGCCGCCCGGCCGACGGTCGCTACGCCGAAAACCCGAATCGGTACCAGCGCTTCTTTCAGTACCAGGTCATCCTGAAGCCTGGTCCGCCTGACCCACTTGGGCTCTACCTGAAGAGCCTCGAGGCGCTCGGCGTCAGCGATCGCGACCACGAGGTGCGCTTCGTCGAAGACAACTGGGAGTCTCCGTCGCTTGGCGCCTGGGGACTGGGCTGGGAGGTCTGGCTGGACGGGTTGGAGATCACGCAGTTCACCTACTTCCAGCAGTGTGGCGGCCTCGACCTGGTCCCGCCGGCCGTCGAGATCACTTACGGACTCGAACGGCTCGCGATGTACCTCCAGGGTGCGCGCGACTTCGTCGACATCCGATGGAACGAGCGCGTCACGTACGGCGAGCTGTACCGCCAGTCCGAGATCCAGCACTGCACATACAACTTCGAGCTGGCCGACGTCGACGCGCTGCGGACGGAGTTCGAGCTGTTCGAGCGCGAGGCTAACCGGACCATCGAGGTCGGCCTGCTCGGGCCGGCCCTCGAGCTGGTCATGAAATGCTCCCACAGCTTCAACCTGCTCGACGCGCGGGGCGCAGTCGGGGTGGTACAGCGGGCCAGCTACATGGCGCGGATGCGCACTCTGGCGCGGCGGATTGCGCTGGCGTATGTAGCCCAGCGGGAGGAGCTTGGCTACCCGTTGAAGGGGCCAGAGGCCAGGGGCCAGCCGTCGCCGACAGGTGAGGGTTTCAAGCCCGCCCCGACAGACAGGGCCGACTTCCTGCTCGAGGTCGGCGTCGAGGAGCTACCAGCGGGTGAGCTGACCTCGGCCATCGATCAGCTCCGTGAGGCGGTCCCCGAAGTGCTCGGTGAGGCTGGACTGGAGAGCGGGCCTGTGTTGATATCCGGGACGCCTCGCCGACTCGTCGTCGAGGCACACAGCGTCGGCGTGCGGGCGGCCGTTCGCGAGGAGATCGTCCGGGGTCCACCAGTCTCAGCCGCCTACGACGCCGAGGGCAGGCCGACCAGAGCCGCCGAAGGCTTCGCTCGAGGCGCCGGGGTCGGCGTCGACGACCTCGAGCGGCAGGAGCTGGCCGGCCGGACCTACGTCGTCGCGCGCAGGCAGGTAGAAAGCCGGCTGCCTCTGGATACACTGGCTGGCTGCGTCGCGGAGCTGCTCGGACGCCTGCGCTTCGGTCGGCCGATGTACTGGCAAACGCCGGATGTGGTCTTCTCGCGCCCGATCCGCTGGCTGCTCGCGCTCTGGGGCGACGAGGTGGTTCCAGGCAGCATCGCGGGCGTGGCGGCCGGGCGCCTGACCTTCCCGCCGCGTGGAGCCCCGCAAGAGCCGATTGCGGTGCCGAACGCTTCGGGCTACGCGAAACGGCTTCGCGAAATCGGCGTGATGCTCGACGTCCTGAGGCGTCAGACCGCTATCCTCGAGCGCGGCCGCCAGCTGGCGGCCGAGGTTGGTGGGACGCTCGACGAGGACCCGGCCCTCTTGGAAGAGGTGGCCAATCTGGTCGAATGGCCTGAGCCGCTGCTCGGGAGGTTCGAAGCGGACTATCTCCAGGCCCCGCAGGCGGCGCTGGTGACGGTCATGAGAAAGCACCAGCGCTACTTCCCGATCCGCGCGGCGGACGGGTCGCTGTTGCCTCATTTCGTCGTGGTCGCCAACGGCCGTGAGCGCTCGCGGCCCGATCTGATCGTGAGCGGCAACGAGGAGGTCCTGCGGGCGCGCTTCGCGGACGCGCTGTTCTTCTATCGGCTCGATCTGCGGCGCCCGTTGGCCGACTATGTGCCCGATCTGGCCCGGCTCACGTTCCTCGAGGGGCTGGGCTCGATGCTCGACAAGACTGAGCGGCTCGAAGCTCTGTGCCCCGTGGTCGCGGGCGAGCTGGGAATCGCGGGCGAGCTGCTGGCCCGCGCGGCCCGACTGGCGAAGGCCGATCTGGCTACGAACCTGGTCCGTGAGCTGACCGAGCTACAGGGCGAGATGGGCCGCGAGTACGCGTTGCGGAGCGGTGAACCGCCGGAGGTGGCCGACGCCATAGCCGAGCATTACCGGCCGCGCTACGGCGGCGACGCCGGCCCGCGCGGCGAGCTTGCTCTAGCGCTCGGCATCACCGATCGGATCGACACGCTTGTGGCGGGCTTCGCGGCCGGCCTGGAGCCGACGGGCTCTTCCGATCCGTTCGGGTTGCGCCGCGTGGCGCTCGGTCTGATAGGCACGCTCATAGAACGGTGCAACCCAGCCTCACTCGAACGGCTCACTTCCCAGGCGGCCGAGCGCTCGCCGCTGCCGCTCACAGAGGAGCGGCGGGCGGCCCTGCGGGCCTTCCTGCAGCAGCGCCTCAGGGTGCTGCTGATCGACCAGGGTCGGCGGCCCGAGGTGGTCGACGCGGTCCTCGAGCCGCTGGCCGACCGCCCGAGCCTGGCGGCGAGCACCGCCGCGGCGTTGGAGCAAGTGCTCGACGGCGACTCGTTTCAGCAGTTGGTGGCCGGGGTCAAGCGGGCTGACCGGATCGTGCCGAAGGGACAGAGCCTCGAGCTGCGTCGGGATGCCCTGGTCGAGCCAGCCGAGCTGGCCCTCCTGGAGGCCTACGATAGAGCCGCCGCTTCCGTTGCCGAATTGCGTCCGGACGACGTCGCGCGCCTGGTTCGGGCGATGGCGCCGCTCGCCGGACCGGTCGACCGCTTCTTCACGGACGTGCTGGTGATGGTCGACGATCCGACCCTTCGCGAGTCCCGCCTGGCCCTTCTACAGCGCATCAGGGACTTGCCGGCCAGGTCGTTCGAGGTCGGCAAACTGGCGAGTAGGTAGTAGGTAGTAGGCAAGTAGGCTACTCGCTACTCGCCACTCGCTACTGGCTTAGATCTGACGGCCCGGCGCGCATCGGTCCACGGCTCGGGCGCTGGCGAACAGGGGCGGGGAGTAGGTGGCGATCACCTCGCGCCACTCGTCCGCCTGGCCGCGCTGCGCGTCGCGCACGCGGTCACTCCGCTGGACGGCTCGAATCTGCCAGTAGGGAGTCAAGGTCTCGTCGCGCGGAGTAGCGGGGTCATCCTCGAACAGGCGGGTCGCGCCCGGTGAGCGCTCGGGCTCGACGCGGCGTAGCTCGACGGTGTTCGGTTGGCATGAGTTGAGATCGCCCCGTTCCGCCTGGCGACGGAACTCCAGCTCCGTGTTGGGGGTCCCGCCCAGACTGAGAAGGTATCGGAAAGCTGAGAGATAGTCGCCGCCCCCGTCCAGCCAGAGCTTGTCGAGGTCGGGATCGAGCGCTACCCACTCGTCGGGAGCCATGCGCGACTCGACCTCGTTCGCCGCGCTGACGAGCATCGTGCTGGTCACCTCGCTGTCGGCCATCTGCTCGTATCGCCGCGCGAGCGGGACGAGCGGCCAGAGGACCAGCGCGATGCCGGCCAGCGAGAGAGCCCACCTCGGCCAACCGGGCCGGCCTCTGGGCAGCCTTGCGAGTGCCGCGTCCAGCCCGAACGCGATCGCCAAGGCGCACAGCGGCAGCAGCGGCGCCAGGAAACGACCGTTCGGGATGACCTCGTACTTGGCGTTGGCGAGCGGGAGAACGAGCGCGTAGGGCAGGATCGCCAACCAGGTGAGCGAGGCCAGCCCCGAGCGCGCGCGGAGGAGGCCGACCATCAGCAAGATGACGTACAGCCAGACGAGCGGGTCGAACAGGTAGGCCGCGGCGTCGTCTCGGATGTCGACGGCACCGGATGCGATGCGGGTCAGCCCGAGGCCGAGCTTCCCCAGGTTCTCGACATAAAGATCCAGCCCCCTGGCCCTAGTTCGGGTGTAGCTGGCCGCCACGTTCTGGGCGTCGGCAATCGACGCACCGCCGGTGATCATGTTGAACGCGATCAGATTGGCGTTCGCCAACAGGAAGGCCAGGCCCGCGGCATACGGCCAGGCCGTGCGCAGCCAGGAGGCGCGTCGAATCGCCGCGTACAGCGCCGCGCCAGGCAGCAGCGCGACGGCAGTGGTATGGATCTGGACCGTGAGCCCGAACGCCAGGCCCGCCGCGACCAGCAGACGCCCGCTTGCCAGCCGCGCCGCCCGGACGAGCAGCCAGGAGGCCAGTGTGGCCGCCAGCGGGGCCAACGAGTGCGCCCAGGCGACGTGGCTGCTGACCATGACGTGGGCGCCCGACGTGGCGATCAGTCCAGCCGCGATGAGCGCGGCGCGCTGGCCCAGGCCAAGCTCGCGCGCCAGGAAATACGTGCCAGGCACGGTCAGCGCGCCCGCCAGCACGACCAGCGCCCGCGCCGCGAACGGGCTCGGTCCGAAGACGACGAAGACCGCCGCGAGCAGGTAGTTGTAGAGCGAGCCGAGGTAAGTGGAGACATTGGTGAGCGGGAGCAGCCGCCCCTTAGCGATCGCCAGTCCCAGCAGGACCTCGTCGCCCTCGTCGGTGAGGCTGGGAATGGTCCACAGATGCGGGAGCCGGATCGCCAGCGCAACCAGAAATAGGAGGATCGAGATGGCCCACGACAACCGCATCGGGCCAATGATAAGGGCTACCTTTCCGCTATAATCGCGCCGCCGTGTCCGCCTCGTCGCTTCGACTGCCCGCGCTCGCTGGCGGCATGTGCGCCCTCCTGATCGTCGCGTGTGCGCCGTCAGCGACCCGGCCGCCGCAGCCGGGCCGCGCCGAGGCTCCCGCGAAGCCGACAACCGAGCGCCGCCAGAGCCGGGCGGAGCCCGCCTCAGGCGTGCGCTCGGAGATGTTCCTGGATGGGCTGCAGCTGCCGGCGGCCCTGACCTTCGCGCCGGATGGTCGCCTGTTCTTCGTCGAGGTCAACGCCGGCCGAGTGCGAGTGGCCAGTGGCAGCTCGCTGCAGGAGCAGCCCGTCGCCACGCTGCCCGTCCAGAAGGCTTCCGAGAGTGGCCTGCTGGGGCTGGCGCTGGATCCAGCCTTCACCAGCAACCACTACGTCTACCTGTACTACTCGGAGGCGGATCCTGGTCGCCCGGAGCGCGGGCTGCGCAACCGGGTCGTGCGCTTCGTGGAGCGGGAGGGCGAGGCGGTCGACTTCACGCCCATCCTCGACGACCTGCCGATCAACGAGGTCGGCGCGATGGACGCGCACCAGGGTGGCGCGCTCATCTTTGGCTCCGACGGGAAACTGTACGTGACGACCGGCGATACGGCCCACCCGGAGCTGGCCCAGGACTGGGGCTCGCCGGTCGGCAAGATCCTTCGGATCAACCCGGACGGATCGGTCCCGAGCGGCAATCCGGTCCCGGGCTCGCGCGTCTACGCCATGGGCCTTCGGAACCCCTGGGGGCTGACAGTCCACCCACGGACGGGCCAGATCTACCTCTCCGAGAACGGAAACAAATCCCACGACGAGATCGAGTTGCTGCGGCCGGGCGCCAACTACGGTTGGCCGATCGTCGAGGGCAGTTCGGTCGACCCGCGCTTCGTGAACCCAGTCTGGGACTCCGGCGACGCGGCCGACTCTCGCAACGGCATGACCGGACTCGTGATTTACGATGGCCCAATGTTCCCCGAGTACGAGGGCTCGCTGCTCTTCTGTGCGTTTCGAACCGGTAAGCTGCGGCGCGTGGTCCTGGGTGGGGCCGAACTGGACCAGATCGTCTCCCAGGAGCGGCTGCAGCCAGAGTGCCGACTCGGGATCACGGCCGGCCCGGATGGCGCCATCTACACCGCGAACATCGACAAGATCTTGCGCCTGACCAGGTAGCCCGGGCGGCGAATGCGACCTTCGACCAGCCAATTCGTGTATCGGTTCTTGCGCCCATCGACGCGCGGGGTCGTCGAGCGCGAGGTCTTGATCCCGGTCGACGGACGGCTTCAGCCGGCCCTCCTCTTCGTCCCGGACAGCCAGGCGCTGGACCGCCCTGGCTGGATCCTGCTGCACGGCATGACCGTGCCGGGTCGCCATCACGCTGGCGTGTTTCGGTTTGGGCGCGCGCTGGCGGCGGCGGGCGCGGTGGCCATCTGCCCGGAGATCCCGGATTGGACCTCGCTGCGTGTCGATCCCAGGCCAGTCCATCCGACCCTGGTCGCGGCGGCTGAGGCGCTGGGCCGACGACCCGACGTCGACGGCTCGCGGATCGGGACGATGGCGTTCAGCATAGCCGTCCCAGCGACCCTGTCCGCGGCCGCCAGAGCTCCGCTGCCGGAGTTCGTGTCGGCGGTAATTGGGTTCGGCACCTCGTGCGACATGGGCCGGACGGTGGCGTGCATGCTGACCGGCCGGCACGAGTGGGAGAGGCAAGCGTACCAGCTCATGCCGGATCCTTACGGACGCTGGATCGTCGGCTCGAACGCGCTGTCGGACCTATCCGATGAATGGGGAGCTCGCGAGGAGCGTGAGGCGGTCGCGGCTGGCCTGCATCGGTTGGCGTTCACGGCGGGCCGCAACGGCGCCTACTCAGATGCCCCGGTCTACGATTCGCTCAAGGTCCAGCTTTGCGAACGGCTGAGCGGTGGCGCCCGGCGCTTGTGGGAGCTGTTGGCCCCGCCGGCCGGCCGCTTGCCGGACGACCTCGCCGAGGCCGCCGAGCTGGCCAAGGCGCTGGCGGCGGCGGCGATCGGCCGCTATCCCGATCTGGATGCTCGCCCATCGCTGTCCGACGTCCGCGCCCGAGTCCACCTGGTCCACGGCTACGCCGACCAGCTCGTGCCGTTTACCGAGACGTTGAGGCTGGCGACGGCATTTCCTGGCGGGCGACCGGCGCGCGTGACGATCACCCGCCTATTTGGCCACGCCCGCCGCGAGGTCCAGGGCACCGGACCTCACCTAGGCGCCCTGGCTTATCCGATCGAAGCCTGGCGCTTCCTCACCGCCCTGCGCGAGATCGTGACGTCTCTATAGGGCTACGACGTCGAGCCGGGCGTGCTGCTTGATGCGCCTGACCCGCCAGCGCCCTCGGACGGCGAGCCGCTCGGCATCTCGGAGGTCGTGGGGCGGTCAAGGGAGCTGGTCTCGAAGTCGGCAAAGGCGTCGTCGTCGCTTCCCACCACGTAGCGCTGATAGGCCCAGTAGCCGGCCGCGCCGGCGATGGCGCCGAGAATGAAAGCAAACATCTTGTCGCTCCTTTCCGGCCCCGGCGGCCGGGTGTCTGGGGTAAGTGTACCGCGAACGCGCGGACAGTGGTCCGATTCTTCGCGCTCAGCCGCCCCCTGCCACCCGCGCAGCTGAGGGCGAAGCCACGAGGAAGTCGAAGTCGGCGCCGAGGTCGGCCTGGAGGACGTGTTCGACGTACAGGCGACCCCAGCCGCGGGCGTACGGGTTGGGGCGTGGAGTCCAGGCCGCCTGCCGACCTGCCAGCTCGCGTTCGTCGACCTCGAGGCTGAGGCGGCGGCTTGGCACGTCCAGCTCGATCCAGTCCCCCTCACGAACGAGGCCGAGCGGCCCGCCGACCGCCGATTCGGGGCAAACGTGCAGCGCTACTGTCCCGTACGCCGTGCCGCTCATCCGAGCGTCCGAGATCCTCACCATGTCGCGGACGCCCTGGGCCAGGAGCTTTCTGGGTATCGGCAGATTGCCGGACTCCGGGAAACCGGGCGCGCCGACCGGGCCGCCGTTCTGCATGACCAGGACCGAGTCCGGCGTCACGTCCAGGCTCGGATCGTCGATCCGCCCCATCAGGTCTTGCAGGTCCTGGAAGACCACCGCTCGCCCGCGGTGCCGGAGTAGCTCAGGCGAGGCGGCCGACTGCTTGATCACGGCCCCGCGCGGCGCCAGGTTGCCGCGCAGGATGGCGATCCCACCCTCGGCGGCGAGCGGTCTATCGAGCGGAGCGATCACGTCGGGATTCCGTACCCGGGCCTCGGCCACGTTCTCGGCAATTGTCCGCCCGCTCACCGTGCGGCAGTCGGCGTGCAGGAGCGGCAGCAGCTCTTTCATCAAGGCTGGGACGCCGCCGGCTTCGAACAGCTGCTCCATTTGCCAGCGGCCCGATGGCCGAATGTTCGCTAGCAGCGGCGTCTCACGGGAGAGTCGATCGAACAGGTCGAGCGGAAGCGGGATTCCCAGCCGCCCAGCGATCGCCACGCCGTGGACGACCGCGTTGGTCGAGCCGCCCAGGGCCAGCATGACCCTGAGCGCATTGTCGAAGGCCCGCTCGGTCATGATCTGGGAGGGCCTGAGGCCCAGCTCGACCAGCCTGACGATCTGGCGTCCCGAGGCCTCGGCGATTCGGAGCCGCCGCGCGTCCGGAGCGGGAATCGCGGCGCAGCCGGGCAGCGCCATCCCCAGCGCCTCCGCCATGCCGGCCATGGTACTGGCGGTGCCCATCACGGTGCAGTGGCCGTCGCTGCGGCACAGCGAGTCCTCGATCTCGCCCAACGTGGCGGCGTCGATCTTGCCAGCCCGGTACTCCGTCCAGAAGCCACGGCAGTCGGTGCAGGCACCCAGGTCACGTCCTTCCCAGCGCCCGGATAGCGTCGGCCCGCCGGTCACCATGATCGCCGGCACGTCGGCGCTGGCGGCGCCCATGAGCTGGGCTGGGATCGTCTTGTCACAGGAAGCCAGCAGCACCACCCCGTCGATCGGCTGGGCGCGGATCATCTCCTCGGTGTCGATCGCCTGCAGATTGCGGAAGAGCATGCTGGTCGGGCTCAGGAAGACCTCGCCGAGCGAAATGGTGGGGAACTCGAGCGGCAGACCCCCCTCCTGCCAGACACCGCGCTTGACTGCCTCGGCCAGCTCACGGAAGTGGTGGTGGCAGTTATTGAACTCGCTCCAGGTCTGGGCGATCCCGATCACCGGCCGTCGCAAGTCCTCGTCCGAGAAGCCCATCGACTTGGCGAACGAGCGAGTGATGAAGCCGGCCAGGTCAGGGTCGCCGTAGCGCGAGGCGCTGCGCACGCCCTCGTGCCCCGCGAAGCCACGATTGGTGCCAGACGATTGGTTTGCCATCGCTCACTCCGTCTCAGTCGTCCTTCGTCCGCGGTGCGTCGTCGTTCGTCGGCTGCTGGCCCCTGAGCGCTTCCAGCTCGCGCTGGAGCGCTGCCAGTCGGCCGCCAAGGGAAAGCAAGTACAGGAAGATCACGAGCCAGGTGGCGAGCACGGCGGCAAACAGGAACCCGAGGCTCCCCTCCATGCTCAGGCGGTCGCCTCGGCAAGCGCGCGGCGCAGCTCGCGAATCTCGGTCCGCGCCAACTCGGTCTGAAGCCGCAGCCGCACCAGCCAGACATAGAGCAAAGTGAAGGCGACGATTGAGACGGCCAGGCTCAGGAGCATGCTGGGCGGCATGGCCGGGCCGCCCGGCGCCAGCACCACCGGTTCCGGATGGAGCGCTCGCCACCAGACGACCGATTGATGGATGATCGGCACGTCGACGAAGCCGACGATGCCAACCACGGCCGCGTAGCGGGCCGCCCGTCGCTCGTCGGCGACCGAGCCTCGAAGCAGCAGGTACCCGACGTAGATGAACCACAGGATCAGCGAGGTGGTCAGCCGGGCGTCCCAGCTCCACCACGTGCCCCAGATCGGCCGCGCCCAGAGTGAGCCGGTAATCAGCACGAGCGTTGTGAAGACGAGCCCGACCTCGGCCGACGCTCGCGCCAACGAGTCCCACCAGAGACCGCGCCGCCAGAGGTAGACGACGCTGCAGACGAAGACCACGAAGAACGCCAGGTACGCGTTCCAGGCCATCGGCACGTGGATGTAGAAGATCCGCTGCACGTCGCCCTGGACTCGCTCGGTCGGCGCGTAGAGCAGGGCAGCGTAGAGCGCGGCGGCCATCGCCGCCAGGGTCGCGACGGCTAGCGGACCTATCTTCATGCGGTCCCTTGTGGCTACTCCTCAACGACGTATTCAAACACGAGGAAGGACGCCGCGACCAGCATGACGTCGAAGCCGACCAGTAGCTGGAGCCAGGGGAGGGAGTCGGCCTCGGCGGCGCCCATCGCGGCGGCGGTCGCCTTGACGCTGGCGATGACGACCGGGACCTCGAGCGGGAAGAGCAATAGCGGCAGCATAAGCTCGCGCGCCCGAGTGTTGGCGGCGATGGCCGCCACCAGTGTCCCGACCGCCGAGAAGCCGATCGTCCCGAGCGCCATGGCTGACAGCGTCTGGAGCCAGGCCGGGCTTACGTTGTAGAGCACCGCGAAGATCGGCAGCGACACGAGCTCCACGATCCCCATGAGGGCCACGTTGGTCGCCACCTTGGCCAGGTAGATCGCGCCGCGATCGATCGGCGCCAGGAGCAGGCCCTCGAATGTCCCGCGGTCGCGCTCGGCGGCGAACGCGTGCCCGATGCCGAGAGTGCCGGCGAAGATGAAGCTGACCCAGAGCACGCCCGGCGCGACGGCCTCCACATTCTCGGCCCCCAGGTCGATCGCGAAGTTGAGCATCACCAGCACGAGCAGTGCGAAGGCGACCCCGGTGCTGAGCACGTCTTTGGTGCGCGACTCGGAAAGGAGGTCCTTCCAGACCAGCGTGCCGACCACGTCCAGGAAGGCTGGCATTCAGACCTCGGCCGGCTCGCCGCGTGGCAAGGTGGCGGCGGCATACCGATCGCGGAGCGCCGTCGGATCGAGATGAGCGCTCGGCACGCGGTCGACGAGATGGCCGCCATGCAGGACCGCGATCTCGTCGGCTAGCCGGAGCGCGTGGTCGAGGTCGTGGGTCGTGAGCACCACCGTCCGCTCGACTTCTCTAAGCAGCGCCTCCAGGGTCGCAAATGCTCGTGCGTCCAGGCCGGTGTCCGGCTCGTCCAGCAGCAGGATCGACGGGTCGTGAAGGAGCGCTCGCGCCAGGGTCAGGCGCTGAGCCATCCCGCGCGACAGGCTGGCGGCGCGCTCGGCGCGGCGCTGATACAGACCCATTCGCTTCAGTACCTCACGGGCCCGGTCTTCCCACTCGGGCACTCGATACAGCTTGGCGTAGAAGCGCAGGTTCTCCCAGACCGTGAGCTCGGGGTACAGATAGCCCTGGTGGCTGACCAGCCCGATCGAGCGGCGGATGGCGGCACCACCGCTCGAGTAGGCCTGCCCCTCGATCAAGATCCTGCCGCCGGTCGGGCGGAGCAGGCCGCCGAGCGCTCGGATGAGAGTTGTCTTACCAGACCCGTTGGGGCCCAGGACTGCCAGCCGCGTTCCGGCCCCGACCACCAGGTCGAGACCTCGAAGGACCGCCTGGTCGCCGAAGGTGACCCGCAGCCCGCGCGCCTCGATCGGTGGCGCCGAGCCAGAGCTGCCGTCGGGTGCCAGGCGGTCGAGGCCGCTGGGCGCCGCTCTCACCATCAGCCCGGGGATGAGGACTGAAGCAGGGCAACGAGACGGGCTTTGTCTCGCTGCCGCTGCTCTCGATACTGGGACTCGTCGATCTCGCCGGCCGCGTACCGCTCGTCGAGCTCGGCTAGGGCGCGAACGAGCGTCAAGCGCTCGGGATCAAGCGGTCCGCTAGTGAGGTCGCCAGCCCCGACGGCAGCGACGCGCGGCGGGCGGCGGCGGAGCGCGACCAGGGCACCACACGCCAGCACAACCGAGCTGGCGCCCAACACGACCAGGCTGAGCTGCTGCGGGCGTGGGCGAAACGCGGCCGGCAAGCCGCTCAGGCGAATCGAGACCTGTGCGCCGCGGGGGAGCTCTTCGGCCGAGTAGAGTTGGTAGCGCTGGCCGCCAAGCTCGCTGGTGCCCTGAAATCGAAGCTGCGGACTGCTGGCCGAGAGGCCGGTGGCGGGCAGGTACAGGTTGAATGCACCGGTCGGGTACGCCTGGGGCGCAGTGATGTCGAGTGTCGGACCGTCGATCGGGATCTGGTAGCTGAAAGCCAGCTCGTGCCGTCCGGGCAGGACCGGGCCAGTGCTGGCGAACCCATCCGCGGTCGACGTCAGCTCGCCGGGCGACAGCCCGGCCTGGGGCGTCACCTGGGCCGCGCCGCTCGGCAAGGGGAAGCGCAGCGTCGGTTCTCTGCTCGCCGGGTCCGCGCCGGACCCGCCAACGTAGGTCCGGTCGGAGCGATTCACCACCGCGCCCATTTGCATGACGCTGAGAGCGGTCGGCGTGACGCCGAGCACCAGCAGGTTGGCTCGATCGAAAGCGATCGCGTCATCCGAACTGCTCGGCTCGAAGATGCGGATCTCCACGCTCTTCGCCGTCGCGTCGTCAAGGACGATCGGCCGCTCGGGGAAGTACGAGGCGCCGCCGTACTCGACGACTGGGAAGTAGAGCTTGCCGGACCCGATGTCTAGACCGAGCAGCATGAAATGCCCGGCCCCGTCGGTCTCCACCACCTGCTCGCCGATCTTGGAGCGGTCCTGGAAGATGTGGACCGTCACTCTCAAGCTGGCCGGGGATGGCGCGCCGGCCGTGCCGTTGATCACCTGGCCGTCGATCCGGCCGCCGCCCTCGGCCCCGACCGCCGCCGGGTCGAAGGCGGCGACGAGCAGGACGACGATCGCAAGCGCGGTGGCGCGGCGAGGCCAGATCGTCATCGCGACCGTCGCCCAGCCACGGTCGCTCGACCGGTGGCGCGAAGCGCCTCGCGCATGGCCGCCACCTCGCGCTCGACCCGTTCTTCGGCCTGAGTGGCCTGGGCGTCGGCCTGAGCCAACAGCGCCGCAGCGCGTGCCAAGCAGGTTTGGTAGAGCTGCTGGTAGTCGGCATCGTCAAGCTTGCCGACTCGGTGGTCAAGGTCCAGGTCAATCATCTCCTGATAAATCGCGCGACGTCGCGCCGCCAGGCCATCCTCGGCGTCCACCTGGCCGCCGGCGCCTGGCTCACGCCATCGAATCAACGGATAGCACACGAACCCGAGGGCCGCGATCACGACGATCGACCCACCCAGGAGCTCCATGCTCAGGCGTCCCGGCGAAAGCCCTCGAGCTCCTGGCGAGCTCGATCCACGTAGGCGGACGGCTCGATCCCGGGTCCGGGCGCCTCCTGCGTGCCGTTCGGGCTCGGAGCCGTGGACTGGGCGGCTGGGTCACGCGGCAGCTCGAGCCGGTCCGGGCGCAGCCAGGCTCGGACCAGGACCGCGAGGAGCCCCGCGCCGGCAAGCAGGACGACCAGCGGCCCTGCCCAGACGGCCAGGCTCAGCCCGCGCCGAGGCGGCTCGGCCAGCACGCCATCGCCGTATCGCTCGACGAAGTAGGCGATGATCTGGTCTTCGCTGTCACCCTGCTCCAGCTTGCGCCGAATGACGCTCCGCATCTGGCCAGCCAACTCGGCCGGTGAGTCCGCCACAGTCACGCTCTCGCACACCGGGCACTGCAAGCGCTTCGCGATCCGTCGAGTCTCGTCATCGACGCTGTCGGCCAGCGCCGCCTGGGCCGTTAGCCAGAGCAGCGCGAACGCGAGCCATAGCAGCTTCGTCATCCTGAGCAGCTTTGTCATCCTGAGCGAAGCGAAGGATCCGTGCCCGGGCATTGAGTACGGATTCTTCGCTCCGCTCAGAATGACACTCGGGTCACGCACTGCTCACCGCCATACCGGGCGCCGGACGAGTCACGGTCGCGAGGCGCGGCTCGGGGTGTGGCCAGAGCGCGATGAAAGCGCCCAGGCCAGCCAGCACCCCGCCCAGCCAGAGCCAGACGACCAGTGGGTTGACGAAGATCAGGAAGCTGGCGGTCCCATCGGGCTCCCAGCCGGCCAGGACCAGGTACAGGTCCTCGAGGGGAGTGGTGCGAATCGCGACCCCCGTGCTGGGCTGGCGCTCGAAGTTCTTGTGGAACCGCTTCTCAGGTGCCGCCGAGTCCACCACGCGGCCGTTCGACTCGATTGCGAGCTGGGCCTGGACGACGCGCACGCCGGGTTCCTGGCGCTCGTGCAGACCGGCATAGGTGAGGCGATAGCTGCCGATCTCGGTCGCCTCGCCCGGTCGGAGCTTGACCTGCCGCTCGGTCTGGTAGAAGTTAGACGCGGTCACCGACGCGGCGATGACGATCACGCCGAGGTGGACGACGTAGCCTCCGTAGCGCCGATTGTTCCGCCGCACAAGCGACAGCAGCGACCGACAGTAGTCCTCGCCAGTTGCGTGGTGGCGAGCGACAGTGCCTCGCCAGAACTCCTCGCCGATCGCCGCCACGACGAATCCGCAGCAGGAGAAGGCGACCACAGCGGCCGGGTGGCTCGGCCCCAGGACCCCCAGCAGCGCCACGCCAAACGCAAGGGCGATGCCGATTGGCGGCCCAAACGTTCGCACCAGGTTCTGCCGAGACGCCTTCCGCCACGGCATCAACGGCCCCACGCCCATCAGGAACACCAGCCCGAGCAAGATCGGGCCATCCACCTGGTTGAAGAACGGCGGCCCGACGCTCAGTTTTGTGCCCTGGACCGCCTCGGAGATGAGGGGGAATACGGTTCCCCAGAACGTCGCGAAGACGACCGCCACGAAAAACAGGTTGTTGAGCAGAAAACTCGCCTCGCGTGACAGGACCGAGTCGAGCTGGTTGTCCGAACGCAGTAGCGGTAGGCGGTAGAACAGCAGCCCCAGCGAGCCGATGACGACCAGCGAGAGGAAGGACAGGAAGTACGGGCCGATGGTCGACTGGGCGAACGAGTGGACTGACGTGATCACGCCGCTGCGCACGATGAAGGTGCCGAAGACCGACAGGAAGAACGTCACCAGCACCAGGATAGCGTTCCAGACCTTGAGCATCCCGCGCCGCTCCTGGATCATGACCGAATGGACGAAAGCGGTCCCCAGCAGCCACGGCATGATGGCCGAGTTCTCGACCGGGTCCCAGCCCCAGTAGCCGCCCCAGCCCAGGACGTGATACGCCCACCAGGCGCCCAGCAAATTGCCGGTCCCCAGGATCGCCCAGGCGACCAGCGCGTAGCGGCGGGTGGCCTTGATCCACTCGGCGTCCAGCCGACCGGTGATGAGCGCGGCGATTGCGAAGGCGAACGGAACCGACCAGCTCATGTAGCCCGCCAGCAGCATCGGCGGATGGAACAGCATTCCGGAGTCGTAGAGCAGCGGGTTGAGGCCGAGTCCGTCGGGCGGGACTGCCGCCAGACGCTCAAAGGGGCTAGCCACGAACCCGAGCAGCAGGCCGAAGAAGGCGATGATCGCCATCAGGGTCGCCATGACGTAAGCCATCAGGGCCGGGTGCGAGCGGCGGTTCTGGATAGCGACGATGGCGCTGAACAGGGACAGCGTCCAGGCCCAGTAGAGCAGCGAGCCCTGCTGGCCGCTGTAGAAGGCGGCCGCCACCAGCGACGGCGGCATGTCTCGGCTCGAGTGCTCGGCGACGTAGCGAATCGAGAAGTCGTGTGTCAGGAACCCGGCCAACAGCGTCGCGCTGGCCACGGTCAGCAGTCCGGCGACCGCCAGCACCCCGTTGCGGGCGCTCCGCAACAGCGCGGGCGTTCCCGTCATCAGGCCGAGCGGTCCGGCGCCTACCGTGTATACCGCGATCAGGAGCGCCGCTACGATCGCGATATGTCCGAATTCAGCCATCGATCAGGCGCCCGGCGCCTGGGTCTCGAACTTGGACGGACATTTCGCCAGCAGCGTCGAGGCCACGAACGTGCCGTCGGCCTGGTACTTGCCCTCGACGACGACCTGGACCTCCTCGCCAAAGATGTCTGGGACCGGGCCGCCACGGTAGTAGACTGGCATCTGGCCGCTGCCGTCCTCGACGAGGAAGCGGAGGGCAAGCCCCGCGTCCTCCTTGCGGACGGAGCCTGGCGTCACATCGCCAGCCACGCGGACCTGCTGCCCGTAGGCGTTGGCGCCCCTGGCCAGCAGCTCGCCAACGGTAAGGTAGTAGACGGTCGACGTCTGAAGGCCGGTCACGATCAGGTACGCTACCCCGATTAGCAGGGCCCCGCCGGCCATCAGCAGCCTAACACGCGGTCCGCCGCGCGGCGGACGCCGGGCGCGACGAGCATGCTGGGCAGTCGGCTGCTGGTCAATGATCATCTTCGAGCGGGGTCGGTACAAGCATCTGCACAGCGCCGCGTCGTCCACATTGTACCTGGCAGTGACTCTTCGGCCAGATGACTGGAGTCATTAGTTTCAGGTGACCAGCGCTCGCTCGTAGAGCGACTTCAGCAGCGCGGCGAGGAACAGGATGACTAGACCGAGCCCGGCCACCCACCGCAACCCCACGATGCGTCGATCCCCCTTCGCCCGCCGAAAGCGGAGGGCGACCTGATACATCGCCACGGCCAGCAGGACTTTCAGCGCCAGCAGCCACACGTAGAGCGCTTCGGCCGCCCCGTGTGACAGTCGCTCGAACGTTAGGATCGCACCCGTGATCAAAAACACGACCAGCGATGTCTGGATGATCTCGCTCGTAACGGCGTCCAGGGCCTGCTCTGCGCTGGCCGGCAGCTCGTCGGCGAGGGCTGGTCGAAGCGCGTACAGCTCGAAAAGAACGGCACCAATCCAGACGACGGCTGCCACTCCGTGCAGCCAGCGTGTGGCCACGAGCAGCAGATCGGTTGCATCCACGCTGCGTGTGCTTAGCGCGCGACGCTTTCCAGCAGGCGCTGAGTCGCCGCGTTCATGTAGCTCAGGTAGAAGGTCTGGTTGGCGACAAACAAAAGACCCATCCCGATCAGCAGCGCGCCACAGGCCGTGTTGAGTGCAACCATGTTGCGCTTCAGCCAGCCGAGACCGCTGGCAGCGCGGCTCAGGCCAAGGCCGGCGGCGATGAATGGGACGCCCAGGCCCAGCGAGTAGAGCAGCAGCAGGACTCCGCCCGCTTGGGCCGTCTCGGTAGAGCCCGCGTACAGCAGGATCGACGCCAGCACGGGCCCGACGCACGGCGTCCAGCCCAATCCGAATGCCATGCCCAGCAGCACCGTCCCGAGCGGGCCGTAGGGGTGGTCGATGAAGTGAAAACGCCGCTCCTGATATAGGAGCGGCGTCCTGATGAAGCCGAGCACCAACAGTCCCGTCGCGATCATCACCAGGCCGGACAGCCGATTCAGCGACGAGCGGTGGCCTTCCAGCAAGCCGCCAACCGCGCCGGCGGTTGCCCCAAGGGCGACGAAGACCACCGAAAAGCCGAGCACGAACAGCACGCTGGCGATGAGCACTCGCTCGGTCTGCCGTGGCTCGTCCTGCGCCGAACCGAGCGCGGCCCCGGAGACGAACGAAAGGTAGCCCGGCACGATCGGCGCGACGCAGGGCGAGACAAACGAGAACAGCCCGGCCGCGAAGGCGACTCCCCAGCTGATCGCGACACCGCCGTCACTCACCGCAGCAGCTCGTCGAGGAAACTCCACACTCGAATCTCATCGAGTGGGCCCTGCCACTTTCGGACCAGCCGCCCCTGGCGATCGACGAAATACGTCTCCGGTACGCCGCTCATGCCGTAGTCAACCGATATGTCGCCACTGGCATCTCGCCCGTTGGGATAGGTCACCCCGAATCTCCGCAGAAAGGCGCGCGCGTTCGCGTCGGTGTCCTGGACGTCCACCCCAATGAAAGCCGCCCGGCCCTGGTAGGCCCTGGATGCCTGCTCGAGGACTGGGGCCTCGTCTTCGCACGGTAGACACCAGACCCTCGAAGAGGGGCAGCGTGAAGGCCGGCGCCGGCCGGGTCTGGATCGGCGCGTTGCCCACCGTGCCGGCGTTTCGCTTACCCAGGCCCCAGATCATGAGCCCGAGCAGGCCGGCCACGACGAGTGCGACGACCAGCGCGACGGCCCGCGCAACCCACGGATTTGGCTCGCGCTGGACGGCGACGTCCAGGCGTGGCGGAGCGGTGGAGGACACGGCGACCTCGGTAGCGCGGGTGAGCAGCCGCTACGCGAAGGATAGCACCCGTAGTCGCGCGTCGCGAGTCGCGAGTCCCGAGGCGACAGAGTTTCGGTCGCGACTCGTGACTCCTGACTCGTGACTCGCCGTTAGCCGATCAAGCCCTGGCGGACGGCCATCACCGCGGCCTGAGTGCGATCGCTGACCCCAAGTTTCTGAATGATGTGGACGACGTGGTTCTTGACCGTGTCGGGACTGAGGATGAGTCGGTTGGCAATCTCTTTGTTCGTCAGGCCCTCCACGATGAGCGCCAGGACGTCCAGCTCGCGCGCCGAGAGCCGCTCACGCGGCTCATCCGGCAAGACGTCGGGCAAACTCTTTGCGACGCGGGTGTAGGCCTCCACCGCGTTGTGGAGCACGTCGCCAGGCGAGGATTGTCGGCGGCCGACCCTGACAGTCGCCTGGTGGTGCTCCGCCTGCATCCGCAAAAATCGGTCGACGAACAGCTCGAGTCGTTTCTCCTTGCGGGCCAGGTCCTGGTAGAGGCGGCCCACCTCGATCATGATGGCCGCCTGCGTGGCCAGGATGCTGAGCAGACTGACCTTCTCGGACGGCAGATTGGTGCGGCCTACCCGTGTGTTGATGTTCAACACGCCGAGCAGACGTCCACTCACGCGAAGCGGCAGCACGAGGCCCCAGCCGAGCTCTTGCGGATGGTCTGAGGTCGGGCCGTGCTCGCCGCTCGCGACCCCACGAACCACAACGTGGCTGTCGGCCTGCATAGCCTGGCCGGCCACGCTGGAGCTCGCCGGTTGTCGGGCTCCGAGGATGATCGAGGCCTTTGGGCCGACAGCCGCCGTGACCACCAGCTCCCGTCCATCCTCCGACAGCAGCATGATCGAACCGCTGTCGCCGCCGGCGAGCTGCATGCCGGACTGGATAACGCGCTCGAGGACCGCGTCGAGGCGCAAGCTGGCGGCGAAGCTCTCCCCGATCGCCTGAATCGCCGCGACCACAGCCTGCGTCGTTTCATCGCGAAGGCTCATAGCCATGAGCGTTCGCGCCGGAGCAGCGGCGCCGGGCGCCGGCCGTTCCATCGGCCGCGGACGCACAGATGTGCGACTCTGGTCATCGCTTGGATTCTAGTGACCCGCAGATCCTGGAGCTTCTGGCGGCCCGACACTTCTTTGCGCTCTCGAAGCGCTGCGCCCAGATCGTTCGTGACCGTGAGCAGGTAGACTTTGGGGGTCTCGTGGAGGTATGTTCGGAGCAGGCTGTTGCGGTGTTTCACCTCGGATCGGGCCCATTCTACGCTGCTGCATGAGTGAAGGCAACCAGCCCCGCGAACGGCGCATTGATGCGTCACTACGAGGTCATGAGGGCAGGCGCGTGGAACAAGCCGATGTTGCGAAGATGATGGCCGGACCGGCGGTCGTCAATATCGGCCTGGAATTGTTCGCGGAAACGCTTCAGCGGGCCGGTCGGCCCGTCGAGATGGTGGCATGGCGGCCGCCGCCTGGCGGGGCCGCGTCCGGGTCCGCGCTGGACGCGCTGGAGACCCCGGAAGTGGATCAGGCGACGTCTGAGTCTTTGGCCCGTCTCCTCGGCGCCGAGCCGTGGCTGGTCGACGTTCGGCCGGCTCGCGACGTCGTGCCGAACATGGCCCCAGATTTACTCCTTCACGCGGGGCCGCCGATCGGCTGGGAGCGAATGTGCGGCCCCATGCGCGGCGCTGTCAGCGGGGCACTCGTCTCCGAGGGGCTGGCGCCGGATCTCAGCGCGGCCGAGCACCTCGCCGCCAGCGGCACGATCCGCTTCCAGCCCTGCCACCACCACAACGCGGTCGGGCCGATGGCCGGCCTGCTGACCGCGTCCATGCCGGTCCTTGTGGTCGAGAATCGGACCGCCGGCAACCAAGCTTACTCGAGCCTGAACGAGGGCCTTGGCAAGGTGCTTCGCTATGGGGCGAACGGGCCCGACGTGCTCGAGCGTCTGGCCTGGATGCGGGATGTGCTCGGCCCGGCGCTCGGCGAGGCGGTCCGGAGGGCGGGTGGGGTCGACGTCGGAGCCCTGGCAGGGCAGGCTGTCCAGATGGGCGACGAGTGCCACAATCGTAATCGGGCCGCCTCCGTCTTATTGCTCAAGACGCTTGCGCCCCACCTGGCGGGTGGGGGCCTGGGGCGCGCCGAGCTGTGCCGACTCTTCGAGTTTATCGGCGGCAACGAACACTTCTTCTTGAACGTCGGCATGGCCGCCTGCAAGGCGGCGCTGGACTCGGCCGACGATGTTCCGCTAAGTGCGATGGTTACGACCATGGCGCGCAACGGGACCGATTTCGGGATCCGCGTCTCAGGCTTGGCGGGTCGCTGGTTTTCCGCGCCGGCCGAGCTGCCCCGCGGCCTCTACTTCCCCGGCTTCTCGGAGAGCGACGGCAACCCGGACATCGGCGACAGCGCGATCACCGAGACCGCCGGCCTGGGCGCCTTCGCGATGGCTGCCGCGCCAGCGATCGTCCAGTTCATCGGCGGCACTCCAGCCCAGGCTCTAGCCTATACCAGCGAGATGTACGAGATCACCTTGGGCCAGAGCGAGGCATACCGAGTGCCGATCCTGGATTTCGCCGGCACTCCAACCGGGATCGACATCCGCAAGGTGGTGCGCGCGGGCCTATCGCCGATCATCAACACGGGCATCGCCCATCGCGAGCCGGGGATCGGCCAGATCGGAGCCGGCCTGGTGCGGGCCCCGATGGCCTGCTTCGAACGAGCGCTAACGGCGCTGGCCGAAGCCGCCGCGGGCGATGGCTGAGCGGATGTCTCCGAACTCTGCCAGGCGCGCGGCCGGTCTGTTACCGTTTCGACGTGAGCACGCGCGCGCTCGGGGCGCCGATCCGTCGCAACGAGGACCCGCGCTTATTGCTTGGCCGCGGGCGGTACGTGGACGATGTTCGTCTCCCGGACATGCTCTACGCGGCGATCCTCAGGAGCCCGCACGGCCACGCCCGCATCCGCCGCATTGACTTCCGCGAGGCCCAGCAGGCGAAGGGGGTGGCGCTGACCATCTCGGCCGCTGAGCTGGGTGAGCTCAACCAGCCGGGACCGCTGCTGATCCCACATCCGGCCCTGTTCCATCCGAAGACTCAAAGGCCGCTGGCTGTCGACCGTGTCCGCTACGCCGGGGAGGCCGTGGCCCTAGTAGTGGCGGAGAGTCGCTACGCGGCCGAGGACGTCCTCGACCTCATTCAGGTCGAGTATGAGCCTGTGCCGGCGGCGGTGGACCTGGCGCAGGCGTGTGAAGAGGGTGCGCCCCTCGTGCACGAGGACGCGCCACGAAATGTGTGCGCGACGTTTCCGCAGCGCGTCGGGGACACCGACGCCGCGTTCACGCGGGCCCACCGCGTCCTTCGCGACCGCCTGAGCATCGAGCGAAGCGCCGGCCAACCAATCGAGGCGCGCGGTGTGGTGGCGCACTTCGACGCGCAGGACGGGACGCTGACGGCTTGGATCTCAACCCAGGCCCCGTTGCCGCTGGCAAATGGACTGGCCGGCCTGTTTGGCCTGCCGGAGCACAAGGTGCGCGTCATCGCCCCCGACGTCGGGGGCGGCTTCGGCACGAAGATCATGATGTTCTACCCGGAAGAGATCCTGGTCCCCTACGCGGCGATTCGGCTCGGCCGACCGGTCAAATGGACCGAGGACCGCCGCGAGCATTTGATCGCCGCGAATCACGAGCGCGGCCAGGTGCATGATGTCGAGATCGCGGTCGACGAGCGCGGCGTGATCATCGGCCTGCGCGACCGTTTCATCCACGATACCGGCGCCTACACCCCGTACGGGATCGTGGTGCCCTGCATCACCGCCACGCAGCTGCCCGGGATGTACAAGCTGCCGAACTACGACGTTGCGTTCTCCGTGGTGTTCACCAACAAGGTCCCGGTCAGCCCGTACCGCGGGGCCGGACGCCCGCACGGCGCCTTCGTCATGGAGCGGATCATCGACCGCGTGGCCCGTGAGCTGAACCTCGACCGCAACGAGGTCCGCCATCGCAACCTGGTGCAGCCGGATGAGTTTCCCTGGGACGTGGGACTGACCTTCCAGGACGGCGGGCCCACCCGCTACGACAGTGGGGACTTCCCGGCCGTGCTGAACAAGGCGCTGGCGACGATCGAGGTCGATCGATTTCGGGCCGAACAGGTCGGAGCACGGCGGCACGGCCGTCACCTGGGACTGGGCGTCGCCTGTTACGTCGAGGGGACGGGGATCGGGCCCTACGAGGGCGCGCACGTTAGGGTTGAGCCGTCTGGCAAGGTGTACGTCTCGACGGGCCTGACGACCCAGGGCCAGGGCCACTACACGACCTTTGCCCAGCTCGTTGCGCACGAGCTAAGCGTCGACCCGGCCGACGTGACGGTCGTGACCGGGGACACGGCTGCGTTCAACTGGGGGGCCGGCACGTACGCCAGCCGCGCACTGGTGACGGCCGGGAACGCGGTGGCCGCGGCGGCGCGGTCCGTCCGCCAGAAGGCGTTCAAGATCGCGGCCGAGCTACTCGAGGCCTCGCCGGACGATCTCGAGCTGGCCGAGGCACGTATCCACGTGCGCGGCTCCCCTGGCCAGAACCTGGCGCTCGGGGCGCTGGCGACGGTGGCAAACCCGATCCGCTACGCATACGGTAAGGAATCGGCCGCCCAGGCGCTGCAGCTGCTGAAGCCACGGCTGGGCGCCGTCCTGGCCGACGGCGAGGAACCCGGGCTCGAAGCGAGAGCCTATTTCGCACCGCAGCAATCGACGTTCGCCAACGGCTGCCACGCCGCGGTCGTGGAAGTCGACATCGAGACCGGCGAGGTGGTCTTCGTGCGTTACGTCGTAGTCCACGACTGCGGGGTACTGGTCAATCCGACGATCGTGGAGGGTCAGATCCAGGGCGGCGTATCGCAGGGCATCGGGGGCTCGCTATTCGAGCGGCTGGTCTACGACGAGACTGGCCAGATGCTCTCGGCCTCGTTCATGGACTTCCTGATGCCGACAGCGGCCGAGATCCCATCGCTGAGGATCGAGCACCTCGAGACACCGTCACCGCTGAACCCGCTCGGGATCAAGGGAGTCGGCGAGGCCGGCGCGATCCCGGTCCCGGCCCTGGTGGCCGAGGCCATCGACGACGCGCTGTCGCCGCTCGGCGTGCGGATCACGGAGATGCCGGTCGATCCCGCCGCCCTGCGCGGGCTCATTCGCCAGGCCAGCAACGAGCGGCACGCCCCCTCGTCATCCTGAATGCCTCCTTGTCATCCTGAGCCCTTCGTTCCTCAGAACAAGTGCGCTTCGCGGGGTAAACTCCGCGCAGGACCTCATGGTCAGGCGCGCGCCATTCAGCCCTGCGCTCGTGGTGACCCGGCTCGAGTGTCCAGACAACGATACGCGCTGATCTTTGAACGCACGGCTGCGCAGCCGAACGCCGAGGTGATCGCGGAGCACCGCCGTCGCCTGGGTGAGCTGGCGCGGTTGGGCCTGGTTGTGATGGCCGGCCCGTTCGAGGGCGGCGGCGGGATCGTGATCCTGGAGGTGGCGAGCCGGAGCGAGGCGGAGGCCGTCGTCGAGGCCGACCCGTTCGTAGTGCAGGGCACGCACAGCTACCGCCTCGTTCGATGGCTGCAGGACCTCGGGCCCGGCGCGACCGAGTGACACGCCGGACTGCGGTGAGCGCAGAGCTGAGGGCCGGTCGCTGGCGCCTCTTCGCGGCGTGCGGACTCGCACTCGTCTTCGCCGTCGGGACACTGGCATGGGAAATGGTGGAGGAGATCCGACAGGCCCAACCGGGCGCCAGTGGTCGACTGCTCATGCCCCAAAGGGGTGGCCTGGTGGTCTTCGACTTCGCGACACGCCAGTCGCGCGAGCTGCTGCCCGCGGCGCAGAACTCGACGGTTACCGCTGCCACGTGGAGTCCGGACCGTGCGCGGGTCGCCTACGCCCAGTTCCACCGCCGGCCTGACGACACGGTCAGCAGCTCGGAGCTGTTCGTCCTGCCGACGGCCGGCGGGACACCGGACCTGATCGTCCCGCGCGACAGGCCCGGGACGCTCCTGGATACTCCCGTTTGGGCGCCTGACGGCCGGATGCTGTACTTCGCCTACCAGGGCCTGGACGGACGCCGCCCGGTGGTCCGCGTCGAGCGAATCGGCATGCCGGGCGGGGGCACACCCCAGGTCCTTTACGAGGATGCGTCGTTTCCGGCCCTGTCGCCCGATGGACGAGCGGTGGTCTTCGTCAAGGACGATCCGGCCGGCCAGGGTTTATGGGTCGGGGCGTCCGACGGCGGTGATGCGCGCGAGATGCTGCAGGCCGGGCTCTTCAAGGCGATCATGGGCCCGCGATTCGCGCCCGACGGCTCACGGGTGGCCTTCACCGCTCAGGGCTCCGGGCCGCAGGCCAATGCGGGCTCGCGGGCTACCAGCCTCCTCGAGTGGTTTCGAGTCCCAGTCGCCGAGGCGCATGGGGAACCATGGAACATATGGACCGTTCGACCTGACGGCACCGACCCACGCCGACTGAGCTTTCTGCAGGAGGACGAACCGCTCGTCGCCTGGTCGCCAGACGGTCGCTGGCTGGCCGTGCTGGGGACCGGTGGACTGTGGTTGCTGGACCCGAGCGGGGTGCGCGATCCTCAGCGGATCGGCGAGGGCAGCTTCGGCGCGATCGACTGGGCTAGTTAAGCTCGAGCTGGGAGGTGTTGATGTATCCACGCACTCCGGCGGCGATGGTGATCGGGATGAGTCTGGCGTTGGGCCTGATTGGTTCGGCGGGCGGACAGCAGGGAAGCTGGGCGTCGGGACCGCCAGTCCCGACGCCCCGGGCCGAGGTGGCCGTGGCCGAAATGGGCGGCCAGGTCTATGTTTTGGGGGGCGGGGTTGGCCCCTCACTGCAGGCGAATGAGGTCTTCGACTCCGCCGCCCAGACCTGGGCCAGCCGCGCGGCGATGCCGCAGGCCTTGAACCACCATGGCGCCGCATCGCTCAATAACAGGTTGTACGTGTTCGGCGGGTTCGATCCGAACGGCCGGCCAACGACCGCGGCTCTTGAGTACGACCCGTCGAGCGATAGCTGGCGCTCCCTTGCGGCGCTGCCCACACCGCGCGGCTCGCCCGGCGTGGCCGTTCTGGGCGGGTTGATCTACGTGGTCGGCGGGATCGGTGTCCGCAATACGCCAGTCACCGAGATCTACGACCCGAGCGCGGATTCCTGGCGCCCCGGCGGTGACCTTAACCTGGCGCGCGATCACTTTGTGCTGGCCAGCGCCGGCGGGTGGCTGTACTCGATTGGCGGGCGGATCGGAAATTTCGCGCGCAACGTCGATACCGTCGAAGTGTACGACCCATCGGCCGGGCTTTGGTCGTTTGCCACGCCGATGCCGGAGGCTCGCAGTGGGATCACTGGGGCCGTCGTTGGGAGTCAGATCTACGTCTTCGGCGGCGAGGACCCGGCCCAGACCCACGGCGAGGTATTCGTGTACGACACCGCCTCCGACAGCTGGGGCCAGGGCGCCCCGATGCCCACGCCCCGCCACGGACTGGGCGCAGCGACCATCGGCGGATCGATCTCCGTCCTAGCGGGTGGACTCCGGCCCGGCGGTGGCAGCGACACCGACACGCACGAGATCTTCACGCCGTAGCGGCGCTACTCGCTGCAGCAGGCTGGGAAGCCCGCACCTACCAGCCGACGGCGTACGCCTCACGGCGGGGATCGCCAGCGCCGAGCAGCGCGCCGCTTGATGGCTCGACCATGATCAGCTTGCCGCTGCCGATCGACCAGACCGGGACCAGCTCGATCTCGTGGCCTCGCTCGGCCAGGCCCGTGGCCAGGGCAGTCGGGACATTCTGCTCGAGGCGCAACGCGTACGGCGTCTCGGCCGGGCGCGACCAGGGCACCGTGCCAGGCGTGCTGCTCCAGCGCGGCGCCTCGACCGCGTCCTGGATGTTCATGCCGTAGTCGATCACGCTGCTGATCACCTGCTGGTTGACCTGGACCTGGTCGTCCGCCCCAGGCGTCCCCCCGGCCAGGAAAGGGCGGCCCGCTCGGAAAAGCATGTACTGGTTGAGGGTGTGAATCGTGCGCTTGCCGGGCTCGAGCCGATTGGGATGCTCTGGCTCCAGGAAGAAGCCACTCAGCCGATTGTTCAGCAGGATGCCGGTGTCGCCGGCCACTACCCCTGAGCCCCAGGCACTGTACAGGCTCTGGATCATCGCCACCACGTTGCCCTCGCGGTCGGCGGTCGCCAGGAACGTGGTATCGGCGCCGACACTGGCCAGCAGCGGCATCTCGACGCGTTCGGCCGCCTGCCTGCGGTCGATCGATCGTCGGCACTGCTCGACGAACTCCGGGCTCAGCATCGCGTCGAGGGGGTTGTCTCGCCAGGCCGGATCGCCCAGCCAGCGCAGCCGGGCCTCGAACGCGAGCTTCTTCGCCTCGACCATGTGATGGACCGCCTCGGCGGACAGATGGCCCATGCTCGAGAGGTCGAATCCGTCCAGGATCGCCAGCTGAAGCAGGAGAACGACACCCTGCGAGACCGGCGGCTGCTCGTATACCAGGTAGCCCCGGTAGCGGCCGCAGATTGGCTCGACCAGCTCGGCTCGGCAGTCGGCCAGGTCCCCGACCTCGAGCAGGCCGCCGGCCGCTTGAGTCTCCGAGGCCAGTCGGCGCGCGAGCGTGCCTCGGTAGAACTCGTCGCCAGGCTGGGAAAGCGCATCGTCTCGCCGACTCTCGGGGCGCGTCCTTCGGGCATGAACGTCTGGCGCCAGCCCGGTTGGTGAGCGACCGTCAATTCCCCGCCCAGCACGGCCTGGACCAGGCCTGGCGAGGCCGGGTAGCCGTCAGCGGCGTAGTCGAGCGCTGCTTCGAGTAGCGCTGCCAGGGGCCGAGTGCCGAACCGACTGATGGCCAGCTCCCAGCCAGCTACGCCGCCCGGCGTCTCGACGGCCAGCGGCCCGAACTGGGGTATGATGTCCAGGCCGCGCTCGCCGAACAGCTCTCTCGTCGCCCGCCGCGGGCCTGGTCCGGTGGCATTGATCGCGTGGACCTGATTCTCGCGCTTCAGGTAGATGAGGGCGAACAGGTCACCACCGATGCCCGTCGCCCACGGCCGCGCGACCGCGGAAACAGCCGACGCCGCGACAGCGGCGTCGACCGCGTTGCCCCCGTTCTGAA
>WNGA01007862.1_pt1 | contig 32662 bp, 39 predicted proteins | sample 5400061 | NCBI WGS metagenome assembly WNGA01 (sample SAMN13153366, study PRJNA577476) | soil metagenome | isolation source: 100 cm soil or saprolite under grassland replicate 2 | place: USA:California | collected 2016-06-15 | reverse complement strand
GAGCTCGGCCAGCTGGGCGCGGCGCTCGGCCATCCGTTCTGCGGCCTCGCCGAAACTCGTGCACCGTCCGGTCTTGATTTCGATCTCGGACGCGATCAGCTCGCCGACGAGGTGCTCGTCGAGCTCGGTCCCGGCGGCCGCGGCCTTCAGCTCCTCGAAGCGGCTTGTGAGTTCGAGCGTCTCGGGGTCGAGCAGCGCGAACTCCTCCTCCACGGCGATCGTGAAGTCCTGCCCACCCTCGAAGGCCTCCCGGGCGAGGTGAATCTGCTCGCTGGGAGTGAGACGTCGCTCCTCGCCCATTTCGCTAGCGTAAATGAAGTAATGCCGTAGTCACATCGCTGTTTCTTGTGTCCACGTCGCGATTGGCTAGCGCGCTCGACCGCGCGAACGATGTGCATTGCTCGCACGCTCAGGCCGGAGTGGCGGTCTCGCCGGATGCTCCCGAGACGATCCAGCCCGTCAGTGCCGCCGCAGCGAGACTGGCCGAGCCCAGCATCGCGACATAGATGCCCCCCACCGCATCGACGAAGCGTCCGATGTCGATCCCACCGGCAGTCCCTTCGAGGTCGACGCGATCGTAGATCGTCGTGGCCAGGCCGACTCCGGCGGCGAGCGCTGCGACGACCAACCAAGGCCGCGCTCTAGTCGAGAGCAGGAACGCGACGGCTCCCACGGCCGCGGCGGCGATCACGACCCAGCCGTCGCGGCCGTTGTCCGTGCCGTCGATGGTGTCCAGGCCGCGAACCTTCAGCCACGGGCCGATCGAGCCGAGAACCATCGCCCCCGCGCTGGCGAGGCCCCACACGAACACGTAGACCGTCTTCAGGTCTTCGATCGTTCTACCACCGTCCAAACAGCGGATCGGTCAGGCACAGGCCGGCGTCCCCCTGGTTGAAGACGTAAAGATCGCCACTCCTTGGATGGGTGAGAAGGATCATCCGCGCTCGAACGGCTCCAGCAAACGAGCGGCCACGCTGCTCCAGCTCCAGCGTTCGAGGGCGGCGCGGCGAGCCGCCTCGCCAAGCTCCGTCCGTGTCCCGGCGGGAAGCGCGAGCAGCTCGTTCAGCTTCTCGGCGAGCTCGGCTGCGTTGCCGCTTTCGAAGCTTGCGAGCTGACGCCGGGCGGGTGGGTACTCGGCCTCCAGACCCTTGGCGATCTCCGCTAGTCCCGAGTGACGCGCAACGAGCGGCGGCGAACCGGCCGCCGCCGCTTCCGCCGCGACCATTCCGAACGCCTCCGGGAAGATCGACGGCACGACGGTCACGTCGGCGAGCGGCAGGAGGTGCACGAGATGCCGATGCTCGAGGGGACCGGTGAACAGCGTGCGCGCCGGCGCACGCGCTTCGAGCTCCTCCCGGTAATCGCCGAAGCCGACGATCACGGCGCGCGCGTCGACCTCGCGCAGCGCTTCCAGAAGGACGTGGACGCCCTTGTTGTAGAGCAGCTTGCCGAAGTAGACGACCGTCGGCTCGTCGGACGCGAAGAACTCGGCGAGGCGCTGCGCGTTGCCCGCGTCGGGAAGGCGCTCGTTCGCGTTGCCGGGGTTGGGCGGATCCGCGCGGGCTTCGGCCACGAGCCGGTCGAGCGCGTCGTCGCGCGGCTCCGGCTGGAACTCATTGACGTCCACGCCCGGCGGCACCTCGTAGACGCGCTCGACGTGGCCGACGACCTGCTCGAGGACCGAGCGAATGTGGGCGGAGCCGACGAAGACCGCCTCGGCGTGGGCAAGTGTGTCCCGGCCCCACTTCGTCAGCTCCTTGTTTCCGCGCATGGAGTACTCGAGCTCGGAGCCGTGCGCCTTGACGGCAAAGGGCGCGCCGCTCATCAGCGCCACAGGTGCACCGAGCAACACGTGGTTGGCGAACACGAAGTCGACGGGGAAGTGGGCGCGCAGCGCCGTCGCGTTCAGCGCGACGTAGCGATCACGCTCCGCGCGTGTGAAGTCCTGAAGCAGTTTCGCCTCGACTCCTTCGTAGCGGTCGAGCACGAAGACGGGCAGCAACCCACCGACGTTCGACCGAAAGACATGAGCACCGCCGAGGTCGTACCGCTCCGGATAGGGCTCCTGGCAGACGACGACCACATCGTGCCCCGCGCGGCTCCATTCCCGAGCGAGCGAGCGTGTGTAGACGTTCGACCCGGTCCCGCCGAGCAGGTAGCCGTGCCAGAGCAGAATCCGCATGAGACAGACCTTCTCAGACCACTGCGGCCGGACCCTTAGTTACGACTACGGCAGGAGGCTAAGGTGCGAAAGCGCCTTAGCCGACGGCGAGCTGACGGGGGCGGGGACGCGAAGCGCCACCGCCCGCGCGACGCCACCAGCCGCTCGTAGCCGTAGGTTCCCCTACGTTAAATAGAAATAGAGCGCGTAGAGGAGCTCGACCGCTGGATTGGACGTGTGGACGGCTACGTCGTGAGGCACGTCGAGCAGCGCCTCCGAGTAGTTGAAGATGATTTTCACGCCCGAGTCGACGAGATCGTCGGCGACTCGCTGCGCGTTGTCCGCGGGAACGGCGACCACACCCACGATGATGTTCTTCTCGCGCACGGTGTCGGCGAGGCGACTGTAGTCGCTCACGGGCACGTTCCCGACGGGCCGGCCGACCTTGTCGGGATCTGTGTCGAACACCGCCGTGATGTTGATCCCGTGCTCGGCGAAGATCGGGGAGCTCGCGATCGCCTGGCCCAACCGCCCGGCACCGATGAGAGCGATGTTGTGCTGGCCCTGGGTGCGGAGGATCTTGCGGATCTCTCCGAGCAGCGAATCGATGTTGTAGCCGACCCCTCGCTTCCCGAACTTGCCGAAGGCGGACAGGTCGCGGCGGATCTGGGTGGCGTTGATGTTCGTGTAGTCCGAGATCTCCTGGGAGGAGATTCGCTCCTTGCCCATCTTCTTCGCCTGAGTCAGCACCTGCAGGTAGCGGGACAGCCGTGCCGCGACGCCGACGGTCAAGCGATCAGTGGTCCTGGGCTCCAGAGTTTGTGACAACCCGCAGCCGTTGTATCACGCCGGGCAGCGGCCACGCGCCGGTGAACTTTGTGACGCTCCTCCGGGGAGGCCGCGTCGCCGAACCCGGGTGTGGATGGAAAGTCACAGTCTCGGCACGAACTCCAGGTCCCGTCGAGACAGTTCGGCCACGGCCCTTCGGGCCGTGGCCGGGGACAGTCCCCAGACGCGGCCCAAAGGGCCGCGTCCTGCGCGGGCGTGGCCTTCAGTCGTGGAAGGAGGCGAGCTTCCGGCGGAACGCGGCGGCGTCGACGTAATAGACAAACGCGCGCTGCCCGTCGATTTCGACGACGGGCAACCACTCGCGGTAGCGCGCCTCGAGCTCCGGATCGTGGCCGATGTCCACTTCCTCGAGCTCGAACGGCACCTCAGCGCGGACGGAGTCGAGCACGCCGCGCGCCCGCTCGCAGAGGTGACAGCCCTCCGCGTGGTAGAGGGTGACTCTAGGGATAGATCCCGCGGGTGGTCGTCGCCTCGGCGACGCGCTGCACTGCCAAGCCGTACGCGCCGAGGCGGATCGAGACGCCGCGGCTCTCGTGCGTCGCCCAGGTCTCGTTGAAGGCGCGCGTAACGATGTCGTTCAGCTTCGCGTTCACCTCGGCCTCTTTCCAGAAGTACTCCTGCAGGCCCTGAACCCACTCGAAGTACGAGACGACGACGCCACCGGCGTTGGCCAGGATGTCCGGCAGGACGAGGACGCCCTTGTCCTCGAGGATCTCGTCGCCCCCTGGTGTGACCGGGCCATTGGCGCCCTCGACGACGATCTTCGCGCGCACCTTGTCGGCGTTCTCGGAGGTGATCACCTGCTCGAGCGCGCAGGGCGCGAGCACGTCGCACTCGAGCAGCAGCAGCTCGTCGTTCGAAATCGCCTCAGCGCCGCGGAAGCCGGCGAGCGCACCGGTCTCGCGCTTGTGCGCGAGCGCCGCCTGCACGTCGATCCCCCTCGGGTTGTGAAGGCCGGAGGTGGAGTCGGAGACGGCGATCACGTTCGCACCGTCCTCCGCGAGAAACTTGGCGAGGTACGAGCCGACGTTGCCGAACCCCTGGACCGCGACGGCCGCGCCCTGCAGTGCAATCTGCTTCTTCCGGACGGCCTCACGCACGCAATAGAGCGCGCCGCGAGCCGTCGCTTCCGTCCGACCGAGCGAGCCGCCGATCGTCAGCGGCTTGCCCGTGACGACACCGAGCACCGAGTGGCCCTTGTTCATCGAGTACGTATCGAAGATCCAGGCCATCACGCGTCCGTCGGTTCCGACATCCGGCGCAGGAATGTCCTTCTCCGGGCCGATCTCGTTGATGATCTCCGACGTGTAGCGGCGGGTCATGCGCTGTAACTCGCCTTCGGACATCGTCTTGGGATTGCAGACGACGCCGCCCTTCGCGCCACCGAACGGAATGCCGGCGAGCGCGCACTTCCACGTCATCCACATCGCGAGCGCCTTCACCTCGTCGAGCGTGACGTCCGGGTGGTAGCGGATACCGCCCTTCGACGGTCCGCGCGCAATGTTGTGTGTCACCCGGTAACCCTCGAAGACCTCCGTCGTCCCGTCGTCCATCACGACCGGGATGGAAACTGCGAGTGCCTTCTTGCATTGCTGAAGGACATTGACGAGGTTCGGATCGATCGCAAAGGTCTGCGCGACCTTCCGCAGCTGCGACTTCGCGATCTCGTACGGATTCTCGCGAAGATGCGAGACGGGCGCGTCGACGGTCGTCACTCTCAACTCCTTTTTCCGCGCAAATCAGGGTATTTTCGGCTGGGCCGGAGCGCAGCCTACTTGATCCGGAACGCGACCGTCCGCATCGCCGGCGGACCGTCGTCAGTCCCGTACGCCACGACTCGCAGCCGATAATCACCGTCGGGAAGTACCGCACCGGTCGGGTCACGGCCGGTGACACCGAACGAGTAGCGGCCCGGGAGAACGTCGCGCAATCGCGCGAGAAGACCGATGCGGCCACCCTCCGGACTCCAGAGCTCGAGATCGAGACGCGAGAGCGGTAGCACGTCCAGCCGGCCACCGGAGCGAGCGACGGATCCTGCGACGAAGCTCAGCAACGCCGGCGCAGCGTCGGACGGTGCGAACGCCCGCGTGGACAGCCGAACAGATGCAAGCGACGGCGGCTGTTTTGGGCCGAAGAGAATCGTCCACGGGACGCGGACCTCACGACCGGCGAGGGGCGTGGCGACGACGACGCCTTCGGCCGAGGCGCTTCCCTCGAGCTTGCTCGTCACGCGCGCGCGTACGCGAACGCGAGCAAGCGTTCCCGCGGCGAGCGACAGCCGTGTCGGTCGCACCGCGAACTCCACCGACGCCGCACCCTCGTGTGTCACGTGAACGTCCAGAGAGAGGACCAGGCGACGAGACGAGACGTTGCGCAGGAGGAAGTCTTGCTCGGTGCGCGAGCGGCGACCGGTCGCACGGCCCAGCGCGAGCGAAGCGGGAGTCGCCGCAACCTCGGTCGCCGCGGCGCCGCCCACGTCGACGAGACCCGCGCCTTGCGCGGCGACGGGGTCGTCCGGGACCGCGCGCGCGGAGCCCACGAGCAGGCTCTTCAACGCGTCGGCATCGAGATAGGGCCGTGCGTGCGCGAGGAGCGCGGCGGACCCGGCGACGAGCGCGGCCGCGACGCTCGTGCCGTTGACACTTCCGTAGCGGGCAGAGCCGTCAGGGTTCGCGCCGGGCTCCGCGGTCTCGAGCGCGATCCCGGGTGCAACGACCTCCGGTTTCACGCGCCCGTCGAACGCAAGGCCGGTCGAGGAAAAGCGAGCGACACGTCCTTCGCCGCTGTTGGCAGCGGTCCGGACGGCTCCGAGCGAGGCGCTTGAGGGGATACCCCGGCGAACCCGCGCGAGGAGCCTGTCCGCCACGTCCTTCGGGATCGAGACGGCCGGGATCGGGCCGGTCTCGTCGAGGCCGATCCCACCCGCAGGAAGGTCGGACCCGTAGAAGAGCACTGCCACGGCTCCCGCCCGGGCGGCGTTCGAGACCGTGGCGTCAGGGTCCGGCCCCGTCGGAAGGAGCGCGGTTCGTCCGGCGACGAGGCTGAGCCCTCCGCGGTCGAAGAAGTCGAGCAGCGGGACGGCCCCGCGATACCCCGCGGGGGCGGTCGTCCGGGCGCGCGGCGCAGCGACGGCTGCGTCGATCGGCGCCCCGGGCGTCACCGCACCCGCGAGCGGGAGCATTCCGTCGAACTCCACGTGCAGGCCCGTGCGCAGCACGACGCGCACCTGTCCGTAGCGTGGACGCAGGTCGACGGCGCCCACCGTCAGCACGGCCGGCGCGCCGCCTGGTCCGGAGACGCTGCCATAGCCCGGTCCCGCCGAGCCGTCGTTGCCGGCGGGTGCGACCACGAGCGTGTCGAGCCGCATCGCTCCCGCGGCCGCGCGGGCGAGCGGGCCGTCGGCGAACGCCGCGAACGGCTCGGCCACGCCGACGAGCGCCACGCGTGCCGCGTCGTGAGCGTCGCCGTCGGCGTTCGGGTCGACTGCTCGCTCGAGGCCCGCGAGGATCTGATCGGTTCGCGCGTACACGGCCCAGCCCGCCGAGGCGTCGCGCTGCCACCCGGCCACCCGGATCGGGAGCAATGTCGCGCCGGGCGCAACTCCTGCGAGCGCCGCGGGACCGCCGGAGCCGACGAGCAGGCCCGCAAGCTCGGTCCCGTGACGCTCCAACTCCGCAGGCTCGTCCGGATGCGGGGCCGCAAGCGCCTCGGCGTCACTACCGACGATGTCGATGCCGCCGGAGACGCGGCCGCGCAGGAAGGGATGCGCGCGATCGACGCCGGTGTCGAGGAGGGCGATCGTCACGCCGCGACCGTCCACGTCCGAGAGCGCGATCTCCGGCCGCTGGCCGAACTCCGAGTCGGAGAGCAGCCGTGAGGTGAACGACGCGGGGTAGGCCGCGCGCACCGGATAGATGCCGGCCACCTCCGGCGCCCGTTCGAGCAGGGCGACGCCGCGCGCGTCGAATGCGGCCGAGAAGCCGTTGAGCGTCCGCGTATAGCTGAACTCCGGCTGCACGACGACGCCCTGGACGCGCAGCCGCGCGACGAGGAGCTTCTGCGCCGCGAGCGCGCTCTGCGTCCAGCGACGTTCGTCCTCGCTCGTGGCGAGACCGCCGGCGCGACCGAGACGGTCGGCGAGCGCGGGCGCGTGGAGCACGACGATCACGCGCTGCCCGACGGCGACGCGGGGCCGCTGCGCCCCCGCGAGGCCCTGCCAGCTCGGCTCTCCCACAGGCGAGACCCCGCTGCTGCCGCCGCCCGCCGCGATCAGGACCGCCGTAACGACGACCGCAAGAGCCGCGAGCACGAGGGTGTTGAAGGGCTCACGCGGAGGACGCGTAGGCATCCAGCGCAAGATAGCCGGGATACGGGATGGGATCGGCAAAGCGGGCGGCCGAGGCGATCATGGCGCCGTTGTCGGTACAGAGCTCGAGGGGGGCGAGCGCGGCCTCGGGCAGAGCAGCGCGAAGCTCGGAGTTGGCGGCGACGCCCCCGACCACGGCGATGGTCCCGGCACCTGTATCTTTCGCAGCCCGGCGAGTGCGGTCCACCAAGGCGCGCACGATCGCGTGCTGGTAGCTCGCGGCGAGATCCGCGCGCCGGTCGGCCAGCTCCTCGGCCCCGAGCTCACGGACGGCATAGAGCAGCGCCGTCTTGAGGCCCGAGAAGGAGAAATCGAGTCCAGGAACGCGCGCAACGGGGAAGTCATACGCCGCCGGGTCGCCGGCGCGCGCGAGCCGATCGATCTCGGCGCCGCCGGGGTAGCCGAGTCCCAGCAGGCGGGCGCCCTTGTCGAACGCCTCCCCCGCTGCGTCGTCCAGCGTCGTGCCAAGGACGTGCGGCGGCCGGCCGCGTTCCCGAACGTCGAGCAACATCGTGTGCCCGCCGCTCGCGAGAAGGCACAGGAACGGCAGCTGCAGCGGATCGGGCTCGAGGTAGAGCGAGGCGACGTGCCCGTGCAGGTGATCGACGGCAGCGAGCGGCAGGCGGCGCGCCCAGGCGATCGCCTTCGCCGCCGCGACGCCGACGAGCAGAGCGCCGATCAGACCGGGACCCGCGGTCACACCGACGAGCTCGACGTCGTCGAGCTCGGCCTGCGCTTCGCCGAGCGCCGCTCGGACAACCGGTGTGACGAGCTCGAGGTGCCGGCGCGACGCAACCTCCGGCACGACCCCGCCGTACTGCGCGTGCAGATCGGCCTGTGACGAGACGACGTTTGAGAGGATTCGCCCGTCGGGCGTGATCAGCGCCGCGGCGGTTTCGTCACACGAGGTCTCAAGCCCCAGTATCACTGTGCAGGGGCTCAGGATCGCGCCACATGATGAGGGCGTCTTCGCGGTTGTCCGTGTAGTAGCCCCGCCGAACCCCCCGCGCCTTGAAGCCCGCCTGCTCGTAGAGCTTGATCGCCACCTCGTTCGAGACACGCACCTCGAGCGTGTAGCCGCGGCGCCCCGCGCCACCGGTCACCTCGAACAAACGCTCGAGCAGAGTCGACGCGATCCGCTTGCGCCGATGCTTGGGCGCAACGGCCAGGTTCATGACGTGCCACGCATCGACGTAGCGGGAGATGATCAGGTAGCCGAGCAGCTCGCCGCTCTCGGGCTCGAAGGCGCCGAGCGAGATCGAGGAAGGCTTCGCCAGCTCACCGGCAAACATCGACCGCGACCAGGGCGTCGGGTACGAGGCGCGCTCGATCTTCTCGATCGCGGTGAGGTCGCGCAGCTCGAGGCGACGGAAATCCACCCGGTTCGCGGTTGCGCTCATCGGCCGGCCCCCGGCCGATGAGCTGGGGAAGGGGCAAAAGGGGAAACCGGGAGGTTTCCCCCCTGTTTCTCCTCAGCGCACGCGGCGACCTGCGCGCCGCGTGAGCTGAGGCGTGACCTAAAGAAGGGGGCTCGTGGGGGAAACATGGTTTCCCCCACGGGAGCGAGCCGCAGCCGAGCGACGCTCATGACCTCGTTCTATCAGCGTCGGGGATCCGTAGGTACAGCGGTTCGACGGCCTCGGCCGGGCCGAAGTCCCGGGCCAGCTGTGCGTGGAAGCGCGCGCGAGGCACGTGCCGTTCGTCGTCGTTTGGCGGAATCTCGGCGCCGGCGGCCTCGAACACGGCGCGATAGCGCACGGCCCCGCTCCCGACGACGAGGCTCCCCGGCAGGAGTTCGAGGTCACCCGGCGCGACGACCCGCGGCTCGCCCAGCAGCACGAAGACCTCGCGGCGGCGCGCGTCCACGACGGGCACAGCCCCGGGAGCACCGGCCGCGAGCGCTTCGAGCGTCGAGACGCCGGCGACCGAAACGCCGAGCGCGAGCGCCAGCCCGCGGGCCGTTGCCAGGCCCACACGGACGCCGGTGAAGCTCCCCGGCCCGATGCCGACCGCGAGCGCGTCGACGTCTCGAGTGTGTGCGCCGGCCTGCCGGAGGAGCGCGTCGACGTCCTGGAGCAGGGTCACCGCCCGCGACGTGCGCTCGCCGAGGACCTCTCCGTCGGAGACGAGCGCACTCGTCGCGACGTCAGTCGCCGTGTCGAAGGCGAGGATCAGCATCGTCGCGAATGGTGACAAGCCGGCGTCCGCCCTCGCCGTGCTCGAGGTGCACGGTCACCCGCGGCGACGGCAGGACCCCCTCCCCGGCTTCCGGCCATTCGACGAACACGACCGCGTCGTCGAAATAGGGCTCGAGGTCGCCCCACTCGGCGGGCGAGACGTCGTGGAAGCGGAACAGGTCGAGGTGGGAGACGTCCACCCGGCCGCGATAGCGGTGGCCGATCGTGAACGTCGGGCTCGTCACCGGTCCCTCGACTCCGAGCGCGCGGCAGGCGCCGCGGACGAAGGTCGTCTTCCCGGAGCCAAGCTCGCCGGAGACGGTGACGACGTCGCCGGGACGAAGATCTGCCGCCAGCCGGGCGGCCATCTCCTCGGTCTCCGCGGGCGAGCGAGACTCGATCAGAAGAGGCCGAGCTGCACTGCCGGCTCCGCCGCGACCGGCGCAACGAATACGGGTGCCGGCGGTGTGACCTCGCGGCCGAGCAGCTCGGGCAGTCGCGCGAAGTCGGATTGGAGCACCTCGAGCATCCGCGGCGTGTAGAGCGCAGCGGCCGGGTGGTAGAGCGGATAGAGGAGCACCCGACGACCGCCGAGGGTCGTCTCCTGCTCCTGTCCGTGGACACGCGTGATACCCGTCGGCCGGCCCGACAGAAGCTTCGTGGCGAAGTTCCCGAGTGTCGCGACGACGCGAGGCTGGATCAGTTCGATCTGCCGCCACAGATGACCTTCGCACGCTTCGATCTCCTCGGGCATCGGATCGCGGTTGCCTGGGGGGCGGCACATCAAAACGTTCGCGATGTACACCTGCGCCCGGGTGAGGCCGATCCCCGCGAGGAGTTGCTCGAGCAGCTTCCCGGCCGCGCCGACGAACGGGATTCCCTGCTTGTCCTCGTGGAAACCAGGCGCCTCGCCGACGAACATCAGGTCGGCGTTCGGGTCGCCGGAGCCGAAGACGACCTGCGTGCGACCCTGCGAGAGCGCGCACTTCGTACAGCCTGCGACGGCCTCGCCGAAGGCGCGCAGTTCGTCCGCGGGAGTCAGCTCAGTGACCGCAGCCACAGCTCCCGCCGCAACAGCCGCCACCGAATGCGCCGGTCTGCCCGGCGGTGCCGATCATCGCGAACGTCGAGAGCTGCTTGGCGACCTTCGTCGCGCCGCACTGCGGGCAGACGACCTCCTGATCACCCCGGACGAGCTCCTCGAAGTGCGCCTCGCACTTCATGCAGACGTACTCGTACATCGGCATCGCCCCGGCAGTTTAGGGGCGGGCCCGGACGGGCGCCAGACACTAGTAGTTGCTCTTGACCCGGCGGCCGCCGAGCGTCCCCGTCACGCTGTTCTTCGAGAACTTGAGCGTCCCCGCCAGGACGGCGGGGCCCGAGACGCGCACCGATCCCTTGTAGGTCGAGGGCGGACCGATGTCCGCAAGGGTCAGCCTCCCGCTGACAAACACACCGGGGGCGATGCTGTATCGAGTCAGCGTGAAGCCGCCCCCCTTCTTCGTGTTCGCGAGCTTGCCGCCGTAGAGGCCACGAGGTGCGAATTCGGTCGACGAGAACAGCAGCTGGAACCAGGTCGCCTCGGCCTCGCGAACGGCCTTGGATGCCACGGCGAGCGTCGACTGCGCAGAGGGTCTGGACGGGCGGCGAGGAAACGCCCGCAGGACCTTCACAACCGGTGCCACGCGCGGACACATCGCGCGCAAAGGAGCGTTCAGCGTTCCGAGGATCCATCGTCGCACGGAGTTCCAAGCGCAGCCGGAGAAGTCGGCGCTGCCCACGCTGTGTCCCACGCCGGGCACCTCGATCAGACGTCCCTGCGGAAATTGATCGGCGACGGCGACTGCATTTGCCGTCGGCGTCCGCAGGTCGAAGCCGCCGTTGATCGCGAGCATGGGAACGTTCGGAAGGGGTCCTGGGCCAAGCGGCGCGTTCCCCACGGGCGAAGGCCATTGCTCGCAGAAGAATGCGCTTCCGATCCGCGCCGCCCAGCTCCCGAAGGGACCGAGCGTGCCGGGCAGGAACGACGCGATCGCCGCGTCGATCGCAGCCTGCCTCGCGGCGGGCGGAGTATCACGTGTCCAGGGGAAGCGGCCGTCGGCGCAGTTCGTCGCCGCGTAGAGGCCGAAGCTCAGATCCTCGGCCGAAAGCTGGCCGGTTCTGATGTCGAGGTCGAAGATCCTGAGCAGCGGTCGCGTGTTGCCGCTGAGCGCGGCGTGCACCGCCGCCGGCACCTCCGCGGCCAGCCCGGGGCTGAGGTCCGCGTCGATCACGACTCGCAGCACGTCCTCGCCGTTCATGCGAACGGTCTTGGGGTTCCCACTCGGAGCGATGATCCTTCCCTGGGTCGGACGTGCCTCGAGGCGGTTCGCGAGCGCAACGACGTCGCCTGCGAAGTCGGAGGTCGCACCCCGACAGACGCCGGCGGAGCAGAACGCTCTCAAGGTATCCGGCATCTCCCGCAGCACGTTCCGATCGAACGGATCCGGAAAGGTCGGGGCCACGACCGAGTCGAGGAGCAGACGCTCGACGGCACCCGGATGTGCGAGCGCGTATGCCAAGGCGAGCTTTGTGCCGTAGGAGACGCCGTAGAGTCCAATCCGGTCGACGCCGAGCGCGAGGCGAACCGCATCGATGTCTTCGGCGTGGTCACGCGTTGCGTAGAACTCGCGCTGGGGGCCGATGATTGCGGCGCAGTCCCGGGCGAGTCCCGCCGCTTCCTCGGCACTCGGATTGGCCGCCGTTTGCAGGGCCGGGCAACGGATGACCCCCGAGTCGCCCGTGCCGCGATTGTCGAAGGCGACGAGCGTGTAGCCCGGGAACATGAAGCGCATCAGGTCTCTCGTGAACCCCGGATCGAGATCGAACGCGCGGGCAGATCCCTGTCCGGGACCGCCCGCGATGAGGAACATCACTCCACGCGCCAGCCCGTCGGCAGGAAGTACCTCGAGGTGGAGCGAGATCGTTCCCGGCACGCGGCCGCTGCGATCCAGGGGAACGTCCACCGTCCCGCACTGGACGCCCGCGCTCTTACAGGGCACCAGCGGAATCGCGGCGCGCGCCTGGCCGGGTGCCATAAAGAGCGCCGCAGAAACCACGACCGCGAGGAAGAGGCGACGACCCACGAGGCACGCCAGGGTAGCAGCGCCCCTGTACGCTTCTCTATGCCCGGTATCCGCTAAGGAACTGGAGTTTTCGTGTTCGACACAGTTCAGGTCATCGGCTCCGGCCGCGTCGGGTCGGCCGTCTCCGCTCGCCTCGTTGAGCGGGGAGTCACGCTTGGCGAAGATGCCCAACTCGTCCTGCTGTGCGTGCCGGACGCCGCAGTCGCCGAGGTCGCGGCCGGGCTCACGCCAGGGCCCTGGGTCGCGCACGTCTCCGGAGCGACGCCCCTCGCCGCCCTCGACCCGCACCGACGCCGCTTCTCCCTGCATCCCCTGCAGACGTTTACGCGCGGGCGCGGGTCCGAGCAGCTCGACGGCGCCTGGGCGGCTGTGACCGCCGAGTCGAAGGAGGCTCGGAAAGCGGGCTTCTGGCTCGCGCGCGCGCTCGGGTTGCTGCCGTTCGAGCTCGCCGACGACGCGCGCCAGCTCTACCACGCCGGCGCGGCGATCGCCTCCAACTACCTCGTCACGCTGCACGAAGTCGCCGCGGAGCTCTTTCGCGCCGCCGGCGCCCCTCCCGAGGCGCTGGCCCCCCTTATGCGACGGACGATCGACAACGGGTTCGAGCTGACGGGTCCGATCGAACGCGGCGACTGGGAGACGGTCGAGGCGCACCGCAAGGCGATCCGCGCGGCCAAGCCGGAGCTCGAGCCCCTCTACGACGTTCTCGCTGAAGCAACCTCGCGATGAAGATTCTGCGGACGATCCCCGAGGTGCGGCAAGCGCTCGATCGCAGCGGGCGCGTCGGACTCGTCCCGACGATGGGCACGTTCCACGACGGCCACCTGTCGCTCTTCCGCGCGGCACACGACGAGTGCGACACGGTCGTGGTCTCGCTTTTCATCAATCCGGCGCAGTTCGGTCCGGCGGAGGACTTCGGCCGCTACCCGCGTGACGAGGCGCGCGACGCCCGGCTTGCCGACGAGGCGGACGTCGACGTCCTCTTCGTTCCGGACGCGAAGGAGCTGTATCCCGCAGGCTTCGCGACGTCGGTCGACGTCGAGGCGGCCGGAGGCGAGAGCGAAGCGCGCCCGGGCCACTTCCGCGGTGTCGCGACCGTTTGCCTCAAGCTCTTCAACATCGTCCAGCCGCACATTGCGTACTTCGGCCAGAAGGACGCTCAGCAGGCTGCTGTGCTGCTGCGCATGGTCCGCGATCTCGACGTCGAGCTCGAGCTGCGCATCCTTCCCACCGTGCGGGACGAGGACGGGCTCGCGCTCTCGTCGCGGAATGCGTACCTCTCGCCCGTGGAGCGTGAGCAGGCGCTCGCCTTGCCGAAGGCGCTCGACGTCGGCCGTTCCGCGCTTGCGCGCGGGGCCGACCCGGTCGCGGCCGCGCGCGTTGCGCTCAATGGCCTCGAACCGGATTACGTCGAGGTGATCGATCTCGACGGCGCCACCATCCTCGCGGCCGCGGCGCGCGTCGGGTCGACCCGATTGATCGACAACGTCGTCCTCAAAGGAAAGCTTCAATGAAGCCCGGCAAGTTGACCCTCCCAGAGCTGGCCGAGATGAAAAGCCGCGGCGAGAAGATTGTCATGGTCACCGCATACGACGCCCCCGGGGCACGACTCGCGGAGCAGGCCGGCATCGACATCCTGCTCGTCGGCGACACGGCGGGAATGGTGGTGCTCGGACACGAGGGAACCGTCCCCGTGACGATGGAGGAGAGTCTCGGCGGGGATCGGGGTGATGGGCCACGTCGGGCTCACACCGCAGTCCGAGACGATCCTCGGCGGCTTCAAGACGCAGGGCCGGACGGCCGCCAAAGCCCGGCAGCTGCTCGCCGACGCCCTCGCGCTGGAGGCTGCCGGCTGTTTCGCGATCGTGCTGGAGGCGGTGCCGACGCCCGTCGCGGCGCGCATCACGGAGGCGCTCACGGTCCCGACGATCGGCATCGGCGCCGGCGCCGAGTGCGACGGCCAGGTGCTCGTGTACCACGACCTGCTCGGGCTGACCGAGGGACGAGCGCCGCGCTTCGTCAAGCGCTACGCGAACCTTGCGGAAGAGATCCGTACGGCGCTTACTGCCTATGCGGCAGACGTTCGCAGCCGTGCGTACCCCGCGGAGGAGCACACGTACACGATGCCGGAGGAGGAGTTCGAGATCTTTTCAGCCGAGGGCATACAGCACGCCCACGGCGACAGCTAGGCCGGCCGTGATCCCCGCCGCGACGGCGACGCCCGCGAGCGAGCGCGCCCAGCTCCAGCCGTGGACCGTCCGGACTCCGACGAGGAGCAGGCCGGCACCCCAGCCCAGAAAGGCGTAGAAGACCCAGGCGAGGGCGGTTCCCGCGGTGCCGCCGTCGGGCCCACCGGTCCGGAACAGATCGGCGCCGTAGACTCCGATCCGGATCGGCCAGTAGAGGAAGAGCGCCAGCGCCACCGGCGCGGCGGCGAAGGCAAGCAGGTGCCGTGCACGCCGGAAGCTGCCGCGGCTGCCGAGCCGCCTCAGCGCCACGTGCAGGACCTTGCCGACGACGAGGTAGAGCCCGAAGCCGTACAGCCCACCTCCAAGAAACGCCCACACGGAGACGACGAGCCAGTCACGCTCGGGGTTGTCCATGAGCGTGCTCGCGAAGGAGGTCGCGAGCACACCTGCGATCCCGGCCAGCCAGACGACCGCGCCGACCGGATCCTGACGCGCCTCGGCCGCCTCGTCGGAGTCGTCCCGCAGCGCCGCGAACACGGAGCGCGGGCTCTCGAGGACGAGCAAGGTCCGGAGGAGCCACGCCTTCTCGTCCGTCTGCGATGCCGCTCGCACGGCCACGGCAACCAGCGTAATCGGAACCGAGGGGTTTGGTTTCAGTCCGTTGCGCCCGGCAAGAACTCGCGCCATGACCGACCGATACCGACTGTCCAGGCCCGTCTTCCTCGCGATCTGGCTCGTTCTCGTCGTCGCATTCGTGATCGTCATCGTCACGGGCGCGCCGATCATCCTGCTCGCGCTGATCGCCCTGGCAAACCTCGTCCTGCTCGCGTTCATGCCGCGACGCGAGCGGAGCCGAGCGCAACCGACAGGCAGGAGTCACGGGTAGCTGCGCTTGGTCGTACGAAGACCCCGTTCTCGTGACCAGCGCCTGACCACCATCTCTCCGCCCTGGTAATCCCAGTTCACGAACGATGCTTCATCGATGCTGAGTGAGAACACCCGGGCGGACTCGCGCGGCCTGCCGATCCACCAGCCGTCGACGCAGGCATCGCGCAGCCGCTGGTCCGTTTCGATAGCCCGACCGTAGAGCTTGAGCTCGCCCTCACCGGCGTCAGGTCCGGTGATCGCGCTGTGCAGTACGCAGCGTGGATCTCGCGCCAAATCGCGCACCTTCAGCGACCAGGCCATCGCACCGAAGAGCAGATCGCCCTCCGTGAAGTAGGGCTCGACGGGACTGATCCGCGGCGAGCCATCCTTGCGCAGCGTTCCCAGCAGAGCCACCCGCGCGCGGTCGAGACTTTCTCTGCCGAGGTGCGCGATCTCAGGAGCGGCGACCTCGAGGTCCTGCCACGTCACTGGCTGCCCTCCCGATGCGAGTCGCCGAGCGCTAGGCCGCGGCGACCGCAGCCTTCGGCAACACCTGCCGGAGGAAGTCGCCCGTGAACGACTCCTCGACCTCGGCGATGTCCTCAGGGGTCCCGGTGGCGACGATCTCGCCCCCGGCCTCGCCGCCTTCGGGGCCGAGGTCGATGATCCAGTCCGCCTGCTTGATCACGTCGAGGTTGTGCTCGATCACGAGCACGGTGTTCCCCGCCTCGACGAGCCGCTGCAGCACGTCCAGCAGCTTCTCGATGTCCGCGAAGTGCAGGCCGGTGGTCGGCTCGTCGAGGATGTAGAGCGTCTTTCCGGTCGCGACCTTCGAGAGCTCCGACGACAGCTTGACCCGCTGGGCCTCGCCGCCGGACAGCGTCGTCGCGGGCTGGCCAAGCTTGATGTAGTCGAGCCCGACGTCGTGCATCGTCTGCAGCCGGCGCCGGAGCTTCGGGATCTTGGCGAAGAACTGCAGCGCCTCCTCGACGGACATGTCGAGCACGTCCGCGATCGATTTCCCCTTGAAGCGCACCTCGAGCGTCTCGCGGTTGTAGCGCGCACCCTTGCAGGTCTCGCAGGGGACGTAGACGTCGGGAAGGAAGTGCATCTCGATCTTGATCTGGCCGTCGCCCTTACACGTCTCGCATCGGCCGCCGCGCACGTTGAAGGAGAATCGCCCCGGCTTGTAGCCCCGCACCTTTGCCTCGGGCGTGAGCGAGTACAGCTCGCGGACGTGGTCGAACAGCTTCGTGTACGTCGCGGGGTTCGACCGCGGTGTTCGCCCGATCGGCGACTGGTCGATCTCGATCACCTTGTCGTAGCACTCGATCCCTTCACAGCCGAGGTGGTCGCCGGGCTTCATCCGCATCCGGTGCAGCTTGTTCGCGAGCGCCTTGTAGACGATCTCGTTCACGAGCGTGGACTTCCCGGAGCCTGACACGCCGGTGACGCAGATGAACTTGCCGACCGGGAACTCGACGTCGATGTCCTTGAGGTTGTGCATCGAGGCGCCCCGAACCCAGAAGGAGCCGTTGTCCTCGCTGCGGCGCTCCGGAACGGGAATCTGACGCGCGCGTGAGAGGAACTGGCCCGTGACGGAGTTCTTGTTGCGCTCGATCTTCGTCGCCGTTCCTTCCGCGACCACGTGGCCGCCGTGCTCGCCCGCGCCGGGGCCCATGTCGACGAGCCAGTCGGCCGAGCGCATCATCTGCTCGTCGTGCTCGACCACGAGCACGCTGTTGCCGAGGTCGCGCAGGCGCTCGAGCGTCCCGATCAGCTTGTTGTTGTCCCGCTGGTGCAGCCCGATCGACGGCTCGTCCAGGATGTACAGCACGCCGACGAGCTGTGAACCGATCTGCGTCGCCAGCCGCAGCCGCTGGGCCTCGCCGCCGGAGAGGGTCGCGGAGGCGCGGTCGAGCTGGAGGTAGCCGACGCCGACGTTGTCGAGAAACGTCAGCCGCTCGCGGATCTCCTTCACGATCCGCCGCCCGATCAGCTGCTCCGTCTTCGTCAGGTCGAGCTCGTCGAGGAAGCCGAGCGCCCGTGTGACCGACATCTGCGTGAACTCGTGGATGTTCTTCCCGCCCACCGTCACCGCCAGCACTTCGGGCTTGAGGCGCGCGCCCTTGCAGACTGGGCAGGGACGGAACGACATGTACTCCTCGATCCGCTCGCGCTGCGTCGACGAGTCCGTCTCCCGGTAGCGCCGCTCGAGGCTCGGAATGATGCCCTCGAAGGCGAGCATGTAGGACCGGCGCCGGCCCATCCGGTTGCGGTAGCTGACGTAGACGCGCTCGCCCTCGGTTCCGTACAGGAAGAGATCCTGCTCCTCCTCGGTCAGGTTCTCCCACGGCTCGTCGAGGGGGATCTCGTAACGGTCGGCGATCGCCTGGATCACCGACTCGTAGAAGCCCGAGTTGCCCACCGACCATGGGACCAGCGCGCCGTCTTCGATCGAGACCGTCGGGTCCGGGACGAGCAGATCCGGATCGATCTCCTGCTGCGCGCCGAGGCCGGTGCAGCGCGGACACGCGCCGTGTGGCGAGTTGAACGAGAAGATGCGCGGCTGGAGCTCGGGCAGCGAGACGCCGTGGTCAGGGCACGCAAACTTCTCGCTGAACAGCATCGAGCGGTCCTCGCCGACGACGTCGATGGCCACGAGGCCGTCCGCCAGCTGCGCCGCCGTCTCGACGGACTGCGCGAGGCGTGTGCGCAAGTCCGGCTTCATCGTCAGCCGGTCGACGACAACCTCGATCGTGTGCTTGAACTTCTTGTCGAGGGAGATCTCGTCTTCGAGGAGGCGCTGTTCGCCGTCCACCTTCACGCGCGTGAAGCCCTCGTTGCGGAGCTCCTCGAAGACGTCCTTGTACTCGCCCTTGCGGTCGCGGACGACCGGTGCGTTGACGGTGAACTTCGTCCCTTCGGCCAGCTGCAGGATCTGGTCGACGATCGACTCCTGGCTCTGACCGGAGATCGGCTTCCCGCAGACCGGGCAATGGGGCCGGCCGACGCGGGCGTAGAGCAGGCGGAGGTAGTCGTAGATCTCCGTCACGGTGCCCACCGTCGAGCGCGGGTTCCTGGAGGTGGTCTTCTGGTCGATCGAGATGGCGGGCGAGAGGCCGTCGATCGAGTCCACGTCCGGCTTCTCCATCATCTGGAGGAACTGGCGTGCATATGCCGAGAGGCTCTCGACGTAGCGGCGCTGGCCCTCCGCGTAGATCGTGTCGAAGGCCAGGGAGGACTTCCCGGAGCCGGACAGCCCGGTGATGCAGATCAGCCTGTTCCGGGGCAGCCGGACGGTGATGTCCTTGAGGTTGTGCTCCCGGGCGCCGTGGACGACCAGCTCTTCTGAGGCCATAACCGACCCAGTCTAGCCGGGCGGATCGGATCGAACAAGTGTTCGGAAGGCCGGCTGAACTGCCCGCTACTTGGGAAATTCGACGCGCACGCGCGGCAGCCGGCGGCGGCGCTCGGCGGCTTCCGCGACCCGCTCGACCGTCTCCTTCGTCCTGACGATCTCGGTCGCAGCCCGGCGCTGGTCGTGGTGCATCTCGTGCTGGAGCTCGCGCACCTCGGTCATCAATTCGGCCACCTCGTGCTGGACGACCCGCAGCTCGCGGCCGTCCCGGTGGCCGCGCAGCGCCAGGTAGATCAGCGGCAGCGTTGCGAGGATGCTGAAGCCTCCGCTGACGACCACGAATATGTCCAACGCCGACGCGTGCATCCTCCACCCTTAGCGAACGAGGGAGCGCGTCGCAACGACGCTACAGATCGCACGTGAGTCATCGCACCGCGATCAGACGTCGCGGCCCAGGAGCGTGAGGACACCCGCCGCGGCGAACGCCGCAGTCCAGATCGCTGCCGCGACGGCGCCGGCGCCCATGCCGACGATGAGCTCGCTGCCGTGCCGATCTCCGGAGGCGAGCGCCGCGAAGACTCGTCCCGGCACGTACTTCGCGCCCTCGTGGCTGATCACAGGCATCACGTTCTCGCCGATCAACAGCCAGACGAGACTGATGCCGATGGCGGCACCCTGACTCCCGACGATCGCCCCGAAACCGGCGCCCAGCACACCGGCCAGCGGTGCCGCGATCAAGACGCCCAGCAATGCATACCTGGCGTTGTGCGCGTCGAGACCCGCGCCGGGCACCGTGATGCCGAGCACGAGCGCCTCCGCGATCACGGCCAGGACGAGCCCGAGGAGTGCGGCGACGAGCGACTTCGCAATGAGGACGCGCTCTCGAATCGGCGTGACGAGCAGCGTCTGCGTGATCGTTCCGTGCGTCGACTCGCCGGCCATCACGATGATCCCGCTGATCAGTGCGATGACGATCGCGGTGCCGGCGATCTGCGCGACGGCGCGGTCGTCGCTCGCGGATTGGATCGAGTCTTCGCTGGCCGCGACGGAGGCCGCCGTGATCGCCGTCAGCAACGCGGTGACCAGGGCCAGCCACAGGAACGTGCGAATCGTCCTGAGCTTGAGCAGCTCCGAGTGCAGCAGCGGGATCATTCGATTCCGCCTTCCGCCGTCAGCTCGAGGAACGCCTCTTCGAGTGTGCTCGACTCGGCGGCGAGCTCGTGCAGCACGATGTTGTTAGCGGCCGCGATCTCGCCGACACGCTCGCTCGGCGCGGAAGTGAGGAGGCGGTCGCCGTCCCCGCTCGCCTCGATCCCCCCGCGGGCCAGCGCCTCGCGCAGCCGTGCCGCGTCGGGAGAGCGCACGCGTGTCCCGCCGGCTGCCCGCGCCCTCAGGTCCTCGACCGACTCGTGCGCAACCAGACGGCCGTGATGGATGATCACGACCTCGTCGGCGAGCTGCTGCACCTCGGCGAGCACGTGGCTCGAGATGAAGATGGTTTTGCCCTGTCCCGCCACCGCGCGCAGGAAGTCGCGAAGCCAACGAATGCCCTCGGGGTCGAGGCCGTTCGCCGGCTCGTCCAGGACGAGCAGTTCCGGATCGCCGAGCAACGCGCCGGCGACGCTCAACCGCTGTCGCATCCCGAGCGAGTAGCCGCCGACCCGGCGTCGCGAGACGTTCGCGAGCCCGACGAAGTCGATCAGCTCGTCCACGCGCGCGGTGCCGATGCCGGCCGCGGCGGCGAGCATCCGTAGGTGGTTCCGGCCCGAGCGCTTCGGATGGTAGTTCGTGGCCTCGAGCACGGCGCCCACGCGTCCGCTTGGATCGTCCAGGTCGCGATAGCGCCGTCCGTCGATCGTGGCTCTGCCGGAGGTCGGGTGGACGAGGCCGAGCAGGATCCGGAGCGTCGTCGTCTTCCCCGCCCCGTTCGGCCCGAGGAAGCCGGTGATCCGACCCTCCCGAACACGGAAGCTCAGGCCGTCGACTGCCGTCGTCTTCCGAAAGCGCTTGCGGAGGTCGACGACCTCGATCACGCGCCGCACTTTACGCTCTCCTTCGGGATTCTTCGGGATGGTTGCGATCCATCAAACGGGGTTAAGACGGACGCCCGGGCGAAGCCCGGTCGTCCTCTCTGCGGCGCCGCCGAGTCGGCGCCTTACGCGCAGAGGCGCTCGACCAACCCGTACACGCGTCGCGGCTTCGGCACGTACGTGATCTCGAGGTCGCCGGCAACGATCGTGCCGTAGCCGAGCAACCGGCCGAGCAGGCCCTGCTCGATCTCCACCGCACCTATCCGCGCGAGGCGCACCGCCGCCGCGCGACGGCGCAGCGTCCCGTGCACGACGAACAGCTTCTCGGTCGTCAAGACGACGCGCGTCTGCTCCCAGCTCCAGACGGCGCGCAAGGCGATCGCCGCGGCAACGGCCTGCAGGGCGACGCCCGCGATCGAGGCCGGCCAACCGACCGCCATGCAGCCGATCCCGACGGTGGCCAGCCCCAGCGCGCGCACGAACGGCCCGGCAAGCACGACCGCGTGCCGGCGCTCGTCCAGGCAGATGCGTTCCCATCCCGACGTGTCCATTGCGTTTGCCGCTTTCGCCGGACGGCGAAAAATCCCTGGTCATGGACCAGACCGTGAAGCGGGTCGCGCTGTCGACTCTCGTGGTGATCGCGATCGTGGCCACAGCGCTCGCCCTGTGGAAGCTGAAGCTCGTCATCGCGCTCGTCTTCCTGGGGTTCATCCTCGCGGCCGCGATGCGCCCGGGGGTCGATGCGCTCAAACGCCGTGGCGTTCCGCGCCCGGTCGGGCTCCTGCTCCACTATCTCGCGCTCGTGGGGCTCGTCACCCTTTTCCTCTGGATCGTCGTGCCGCGCGCCGTCGACCAGGTCCAGAACGCGCTCGGGGGAACGACGAAGGCGCAGATCCATCGCGAAGCGACCAAGTCGAAGGGGATCAAGCACGAGCTCCTCACCGCGATCGACAAGCGGCTGCGCGAGCTGCCGAGCGCGGGGGAGCTCTTTCACCCGGCCGTCGAGGTCACCCTGAAGGCCTTCGAGATCCTGCTCGGGATCTTCTTCGTGCTCGCGACCGCCGCTTACTGGATCTTCGAGCGTGACCGAGCGGTGGACTGGGTGTCGTCGCTGTTAGCAAGACCGAAGCGCAAGAAGCTGCGCGACACCTGGAACCTGATCGACCTCAAGCTGGGCGCGTTCGTCCGCGGACAGGCGCTCCTGATCGTCCTCGTGGGAACGGTGCTATCGCTCGCGTTCTGGGCTGTCGGCGAGCCCTATTTCATCCTCGTCGGCTCGTTCGCCGGGATCGTGGAGATCGTGCCGGTGATCGGGCCGATCACCGCCGGGGCGCTCGCCGTCGGCGTCGGCTTCACGGAGTCCTGGCACATCGCGCTCGCCGCCGGAATCTGCGTCCTGATCGTCCGGCTGCTCGAGGACTATCTGATCGTCCCGCGCGTGCTCGGCGACGCAGTCGGCCTGTCGCCGCTGCTCGTCCTCGTCTCGATCACCGCCGTCGGGATCCTGTTCGGAGGCTTCGCCGTGGTGCTCGCCGTTCCGCTGGTCGCCGTTCTCGTGACCGTCCTGGACGTCGTCTTCCGCGGCAAGGAACCGACAGACGAGGACGTTCCGACCGTGCTGTTCCCTGCGAAAGAGGCCGAGAACTAGGCTAGTGCGGCGGAGATCGCCGCCTCGAGCTCGCCGAGGCGAAACGGCTTCATCAGGTGGGCGATGGGCGCGAGCGCCTTCGTCGCGGCGGTCGGCGGGAGGATGCTTGCACAGATGATCGGGAGATCCTCGAGCCGGCGTCGTAGCCCGGCTGCCGCTGCCAGGCCCTCCGCAGAGGCCGGCTCGAGGATCATCACCGCGGGCGCGTCGTCGACGGTCAGCTCGCCGTGACCGACCGGCTCGTGACCGGCTCTCCTGACGATCGCCTCGAGGAGGATCCTGACGTCGGGGTGAGGTTCGCTGATCAGGATCCGTGCCATGCCCCAAGTGTCGGCCGGCCTGGTAGGGAAGCAGATTCGGGTTCAGTATGAGAACGGTATGAACGCTGCGCGCGTTCTGGTGATCGACGACGACGAGGACATCCGCGCCCTCGTGGCCGAGCTGCTGGCCCGGGCGGGGATGACCGTGGAGGAAGCGGCGGACGGCCGTGCAGGGCTCCGCGCTCTCCACCGATCGCCCCCCGACCTCGTCGTGCTCGACGTCTCGATGCCGGACCTGGACGGCTGGCAGACCCTCGAGCGGATCCGAGATCTCTCGGAGGTGCCGGTTCTCATGCTCACCGCCCGCGGTGCCGAGCTCGAGCGCGTGCGCGGCCTGCAGGCGGGCGCGGACGACTACGTGGTGAAGCCCTTCGGCCGCCAGGAGCTCCTCGCCCGCGTCCAGGCCCTCCTCCGCCGGGCCGGCTCACGCGGCGCGAACGGCCAGGAGACCTACGCAGACGAGCGGCTCTCGATCGACTTCGCGCAGCGCGCAGTCACCTTCGAGGGCCGGGAGGTCGCACTGACGCCGCTCGAGTTCAAGCTGCTGTCTGCGTTCGTCCGCCACCCGCGGCAGGTGCTGTCGCGCGACCAGCTGCTCGAGCTCGTCTGGGGCGACGCGTACGGCGTCTCCGGCGACCAGGTCAAGCTGTACGTCGGCTACCTGAGACGAAAGCTCGATCCCGAAGACCCCACCGCGGTCCCGATCGAGACGGTGCGCGGTTTCGGCTACTGCTACAAGCCGGGCTAGCGCTCGAGCAGCTGCGCGACGTGATCGGCCAGCTCGCGCGGACTGAAGGGCTTCCGCACGTAGGCGTCCGCGCCGGTCCCGAACCCCAGCGCGACATCGGCCTCCTGCGCACGCGCGCTCAGGAGGACGACGGGGACGTCGCGGGTATGCGACTCGGCCCGCAGGCGCCGCAGGACCTCGAGGCCGTCGAGCTCGGGCATCGAGATGTCCAGCACGGCGAGATCGGGACGCCGCTGCACCACGAGCGCCAGCGCCTCGGCGCCGTCGCGTGCCGCCATCACCTCGTGGCCCTGACGCTCGACGATTGTCCTCACCAGTGCGAGGATGTCCTCGTCGTCGTCCGCGATGAGCACGAGCCTCCCGTCGCTCACGCGTGCACCTCGGCTTCTTCGACCGGCATGTCGATGCGGAAAGACGTTCCGCGTCCCGGCTCGCTCTCGACGGAGATCGAGCCTCCGTGGGCCTCGACGATCGCGCGAGCGATGTAGAGGCCGAGCCCCGTCCCAGGGATCTGCCGCTCGGCAGCCGTGGACGCGCGGAAGAAGCGCTCGAAGAGCCGGCGCTGTTCGTCGGCGTCGACGCCGATCCCCGTGTCGGCCACCTCGAGCCGCACGGCCCCATTCGCCTGCGCAACGGAGACTCGGACGTCGCCGCCCTCGGGCGTGAACTTGATCGCGTTCGAGACGAGGTTGTCGAGGAGCTGGAAGATCCGACCCCGGTCGGCGCTGACGGGCGGGACCGGCTCGGCCTCGCACGTCAACGTGATGCCGCTCGCGGCGGCCCGCGGCTCGGCCTCCGACACTGTTTGGCGCACATTGCGGTCGACGATCTCGAGGTAGCCGCTCTGCCGCTTGCTGAGCTCGCCGTCTTCGAGCGTCAGCTCGAGATAGCCCATGATCGAGGTCAAGGGCGTGCGCAGGTCGTGGGAGATGAGCGCGACGAACTCATCCTTGAGGCGGTCGGCCTCCCGCAGCTGCTCGTTCTGCTCGGCGAGCTGGCGTCTGACTGACTCGGCCTCCGCTCGCGCCACGCGCTCGGCTCCTCGAAGGCGATCGAGGGAGCGGATCAGTCCTGCTAGGCGAAGCAGGACGAGCCCTGAGAGGACGACCGCTCCGACCGCGATCGCGACGGCGTCGATGTTTCCGTCCGTCGCCCGCTCCACGAGCAGGATCGCCGGCGCGGCGGCTAGGGCCGCTGCCAGTACTGCGAGCCGAAGGGTCGTCAGTCGCGGATCCCGCGAGCGCTTCGGTTCCGACAGCCCTCGCATGGACGGAGAGAGCGCGGCGACCCCCCAGAGCACGTAGGACAGCAGCCAGCCGGCATCGAGCCAGGAAGCGTCCGCGTAGGTGTCGGGAGAGACGCCGTAGATCTCATCGGCCACGAGCAGCAGCAGGATGCTCGCGGTCAGATAGCGATAGGCAACCGTGCGCCACGCCGGCGTGAGCGCGAGAAAGACGAGTGCGGCGAGCAGGACGACGTCCATCGCGGGGTACGAGAGGGCGACGATCTTCTCGCTCGCGGACGCGGAACCTCGAACGAGGTCCTCCATCAGGAAGATCCACTGGCAGAGTCCGAACGCAACGGTCAACAGCGCAGCGTCGATCAACCCGACCCGCCGCTCCTGAGAGCGAAGCCGGAGCACCAGCAGCAGCAGCCCTATGGTCAGGAACGGGTAGCCGGCGAGATAGAACGCATCCGCGACCGACGGGACCGGCGGCTCGCGGTTCCAGACCTGGTCGTACAGGTTGAACAGCACGTCGCCGAGGCTGAAAGACAGCAGACCGGCTCCGAAGAGGTACCAGGGGAGCTGCGTCGAGGGGCGGTGAATCCGGGCGGCGACCACGACGGCTACAGCGGAGGAGGCGCCGATCGCGTCGTAGAGGAGCGCCTGCCCAAAGCTGTCCCAGGGCACCACGAAGTAGAGCCCAGTGGCTGCGAGGCCCGCGGCGAGGTACACCCGCGCGAGCGGCATCGTGCGGAGACCGGCGGCGTTCACGTCTCTCTTCGCTGCCTATCGGCAGCAGGACGACCCAGGCTTAGTTCTTAGTGCGTGTCGCTGTAGGTGAGCGTCGTCGCGGCGCTCGTGTTGCCGGCGGCGTCCGTGGCCCTGATCGTGTACGTCACGACGATGGCCGGGTTGGGCTTCCCGTTCGTCGCTGCCACGATCAGGCTGTACGCACCCGATCCATCGGCCGTGGCGGAGTAAGAGGCGGTGGGCGCTGGGCTGGTCTTCGTCGCGGTGACCGAGGTATTGGCCTCGGCCGAGCCCGAGATCTGATCCGCCGTGTTGTTGTTGTCGGTGTAGACCGCCGACGGGGCGGCCGGCGCCACCGTGTCTTTCGTTACGACCGCCGACCGTGCCGTGGAGACGTTGCCCGCCGCATCGGTCGAAGTTGCAGTCAGCGTCAGCGCCCCGTCGCCCAGTCCGGCCACGTTCACGCCGGAGAATGTCACCGTGCCGGCGCCCGGCGAGCCTGCATGGGTGGCGCTGACCGTGCCGGCGCCGTTCGAGATCGTCAGCAGTACCGCATCCGTCGTGAGCGAGCCGGCGGGGAGAGCAACGGACACATCCAGGCTGGACTTGTTGGAGCCGTTGACGTAGGCGCCCCCGGCGCCGCCGCCGTTGGCAAGAGCAATTCCGGTCGGCTGGCCCGGGGGCGTCGCGTCGGCCGTGGCCGTCACCGTGATGCTGTCGAGACTGTTCAGCACCGGCGTGCCCGACGACACCGCGCGCAGCATGTACGTGTAGGTGCTTCCGTCTGTCGTCGCCGTGTCGCTGTAGGTCAGCACCGTGAGCGGTGTCGCGGTCAGCTTCGTATAGCCCGAGCCGTTCGAGCGATAGAGGTCGTAGCCCGCAAGGTTCGTGGTCGTCGTCGACGCCGTCCACGAGAGGTCGATACGGCCGGCCGGCTTCTGCGCCGCCGTCGGCGCACTCGGAGCTTCCGGCGCTTCGTCGATGTGAAGCGAGTAATCGCGGTAGAGCCACCCCGTACCGGCGAGGCCGAGCCGCAATGTCCCCGCTCCCCGTCCGGCAACGGTCGAAGAGGTGGCGACACTCAGCGTCGCGGAAGCTCCAGCCGCCAGCGTCACGGACCCGGAGCCGCTCGAAGCGAAGATCGCCGAGCTGACCTGGGGAACGGAAGAGAGAGTGAGCGTCGCCGTTTGCGTCGAGCCGCTGACGTTTGTGATCCGGAAGACGTTCGCGAACGTTCGCGCCGACGGCACCGTGCCGAAGTCGAGCGTGAGCGCGTTCACATTCCCGCTCGCCACGGCCGTCGACGTGCCGGGCTGAACATCTGTCCCGGGTGACACGGAGAAGTAGTTGGCGAGCGTGTCGGCCGTGACCCCGTTCGCCGCCACAGCGGTCGAACTCGTGAACGCAGCGGAGCTGAAGCGGGCGAAGAGCCCCGCGACGGCGAGACTGAGGCAGGCGAGAGCGACGAGCTTCCTCATCGAACTACGCGCCCGCAGGCGCGGTCCCGTCCTCTCGCCAGATGCGCCGCAGCAGCCCGAAGAGCACGAATGCTGCAGCTATGAAAATCAGGGCGCCGCGTACTTCGCGTGTGTGCGCATACACGAGCGCGTACCCCGCGACCGGAACACTGAATGCGACGCGCCCGACCTTGCCTGTCAAGCGGATCGTCCAGGGATCGCGGTTGGGGTTGGCGTCGCCCCTCGTCCGATACGCAAGACCGTGCTTCGTCGAAATGATCCCGACGACGCGATGGGTGACGAGACGACCCGTCACGTATGGGTCGTTGAACGTGATCACATCGCCGACGCGCACCTCGTGCGCGTCGATCGGCCGGTCGACCGCAAGGGATCCGACCCGAAGCGACGGCGTCATCGAGCCGGAGTAGACCGCGACCGGCTTGTAGCCGGCGACGATCAGGCCGACATACGCCGCGACGAGGGCGACGACCGACCCCGCAAGGAGGCCGGCCGTTGCCCGCATCACCGTTCGGAGGGAACGCCGCATCATCCGTCCTACGCCTGCGTCGCCGACCAGGTGAACGTCGCGCTTGCCGACAGCCCCTGGAGGGCGTTGTCGCCTGCGTCCGACCCGGTCGTGGGGAAGCTGACGTGGAAGTAGAAGGTGTGCGCGTCGCCGTCGGCGGCGAACGTCCCGAGCGAAGCTGAGCTGAATCCGCCCAGCGATCCGTCGTAGATCGCGGTGCCACCGTCGGTGTCCTTGTACACCTTCAGGTTGAGCTGGCTCGAGAGAGCCGAGCTGCCGGAAGCCGAGGCGGAAAGCGTGTACGCGCCCGGCAGCGTTCCGGTGTTCGTGATCGTGACCGAGCCGGAGAGGGAGTCACCGATCTTCATCGCGGAGGCGTTGAAGATGGCGCCCGAGCCCGAGCGGATCATCGAGAGCGAACCCGATGCGAACGCGTTGGAGGCGATCGACGTCGGGGTCGTCGTGAAGTTGGCGAAGGTTCCTCCCACCGCGGCGACCGTGACAACCGAGACGGCGGCCACCGTGAGCAGGATCTTCGTGAGGGGGAGGCTCTTGAGCATCGTGCGTGTCAGTCCTTTCGAGTGGTTGACACGCAGAGCATCGAACGCCTGGGAATGGAGAAGGGTTCTCCCTAGGAATGAATCTGGTAGGAGTCTCAACCGCGCGAAAGCTGCGCTTTCGCGCGGGAGGGGGTAGGCCGCTTTGCGGGGAACGTGCGCGGGCTGAGCCCGCGCACTCTCACGCGGGGGTCGGTTGACGACTGTCGCGGTCCGCGGGCGGGGGCGCTTCGCGTCCCCGCCCGCGTGAGTTCGGCCTGAGCCTAGAGCGGCTTCGCCTGCTCTAGCCTCAGCCCTCTTGGGGACTCTTGATTCGCGCGGCCCTAGGCTTTTCGCCAGCGGCCGAATATGAGGCCGCCGAGGGTGAAGCCGAGCCCGAATGTGCCGACTGCGAAGCCGCCGATCGCAAGGCCCTTCCGCCACGCGGACAGCCGCTGCCAGCGGCCGAGAGCCTCACGTTCTTCCGTCGTGAGCGGTTCGCCGCGCCGTTGCTTGCGGATCGCGCCTCCCGCTCGTAAACCGAGATAGAGGTCGTCGAAGATCTCGGCGGATTCTTCCGTCATGCGACCCAGTGTATAGCCTCCCTCGGCCTTGCTTACACGGGTTTTACACCTCTCGGACCTTCACTACGGCGCGGGAAACGACGCTGCAATCGAGCGCGGCGCGCCGGTCCTGATCGAGCGCTTCCAGCCGGAACTTGTGATCGCGAGCGGAGACCTCAGCCACCGCGGCCGCGAAAGCCAGCTCGCCAGCGCGTCCCGATTTCTCCGCGCGCTCGACCGGCCGGTCCTGGCCGTTCCGGGGAATCACGACATCCCGTACAGCTTCCCCGCTCGCTTCACGCGATCGTTCCGGGAGTTCGAGCGGCAGTGGGAGACGACCGAGCCGACGTACTCCTCCCCCACGCTGCACGTCATCGGCCTCAACTCGGTGCGACCGTGGCGCCACCAGTCCGGCGGGATCCGCAACAGAGAAGCCGGTGGCTCGGCGCAACCATGTTCTCGCGTCGCTGGTGGCAGCCGGCGCCGACCTGATCCTCGCGGGCCACATCCACCAGGCGGCCGTCAGCGAGCGGCACGAGTTCGAGATCTCGAGGGGAGGCGAGCGCGGCGTCGTCGTCTCCGTCGCCCCTGGTCTTGGCCAGCCGCGGCCGAAGCGACAGGGCGAGGCCCGCGGCCTGCACGTCTACGAGATCGCGGACGCGGTTCTCCGGATCCAGACGTTCGTGTGGCGCGACACGGATTGGGGGCTCACGGCCGAGCGGCAGTTCCCGCGCGGCCGCGAGCCCCTCGAGCTCATCTCACGATGAGCCCGGGCAGAAGCGGCCGGCATCGCAAGCGATGCCTTAGTGCACAACCGCTCTAGACCCCCCGCGCCAACGCCCCGCGCCCGCGGAAATACCGACCGACGAGGGCGACGAGGATCACCGCCACGATGATTCCGACGACGAACTCGAGCACGCCGTTGGAGAAGATCACGCCGGCGATGACGAGGGACGCGATGCCGATGAGCGTCGTGAGCAGCAGTCCCAGCGGGTCGCGACCCGGATGGAACAGCCGCCCCAAGGCACCGACGATCGCGCCAACGATGATCAGCCATATCCAGTGCATGTCGCCTGGGTTCCCGCGCCGGCGGGCAGGAAACCTGGTCTAGGCGTGGCCGTGGAGCTGGGTTTTCTTGGCTTCGAACTCTTCGTCCGTGAGGACGCCGGCGTCCCGCAGGTCTCTGAGCTTCTGGAGATTCGCGTCCGCGTCGCGCTCGGTGCGCGACTCGTGCGCCTGCCGGGCCAGGTCTTCGAGCTTCTGGCGACGGTTGCGGAAGCCCTCGATCCCGAATCCCCGTTCGGGAAACTTCAGCGCCTCGGGCCCCGTTAGCGGCCGCTTCTGGACGAAGCGCCGGTAGGCGACGACGAGCAGGATCGCGCCGATGAACGCGAAGAGGCCGATGGCCTGTGTTCCGCGCCCCCAGATCGCGATCGCGATCGCCCCGCCGCCGGCCGAGCCGAGCAGACCGATGGCGACGGTCAACCAGATGGGCATCGGATCGGGTCCGGGCACTGCGAGCCTGGCCAGCCCGCCCGTAATGAAACCAAAGACCATGATCAAGATGATCGAGCCGAGCATCGAGCCAAGTCTACGGGTCGGGTTGGCGGCGATCCGCGAGTCGGCTTATCCTCTGGCCACGCGCCGACCTGCACTGATCGTCTCGGGGGCAACAACGCTCCTCCTCGCGGTGGTCTCGGCGCTGCTCGTTCTCTTCCCCGCCGGCGGACGGGCCGGCCACGCGGTCGTGTGGTTCACCGGCAACGACGCACCGGTCTGGTCTCCCGACGGCTCCTTGATCGCCTTCACCGCGTTCCGCGGCGGTCATCCCGGCGAGATCTACGTGATGCGGCCCAACGGGACGGGCCAGCGCAATCTGACCAGGGATCCCGCCTACGACGACCTCGCGGCGTGGTCGCCCGACGCGAAGAAGATCGCCTTCACGAGCAACCGCAGCGGCAACGACGAGATCTACGTCATGAACGCCGACGGCAGCAAGCAGACAAGGCTGACCGAGTCCCCAGACGGCGACTTCGCGCCGTCCTGGTCTCCGGATGGCCGCAAGATCGCATTCTGGAGCAACCGCGACCGCAACGGCGAGATCTACACGATGAACGCCGACGGCAGCGACCAGACACGTCTCACCGACGACGCGGCGGCGGACCATTCCCCGAACTGGGGCCCGGACGGCAGGATCGCATTCGTCAGCAACCGCGGCACCGGTAACAGAACGGTGCTCTACATCATGAACGCGGACGGGACCGACCTCCGACAGCTGACCGGAGCAGCCATCAACTGGAGCGAGTCGCGGCCGGTGTGGTCACGCGACGGCAGCAAGATCGCCTTCGTCTCCAACCACGACTTCCCAGTCGACAACACCGAGATCTACGAGATGAACGCGGACGGCAGCGGCGAGACCCGCATCACCCATTCGGCGCAGCGCGACGACTGGCCCACCTGGTCGCCGGACGGGACGAGAATCGCGTTCGCGCACGGTTCGCTCTTGAAGCCCGAGATCTACGGGATCAACGTCGACGGCAGCGGGATCCGGCTGCTGAGCCGGAAGAGACCCGTGCTGGAGACGAGGTTCCTCGTCGCCCCGCAACCGATTGCGGGCGCGCGCTACACGCTCACGCTCGGGATTTCGACGGGGACCGGAGCGTCGGTCGCACACGCGAAGACCTCGTGCTCGGCGCGCGTCGGCGCAAAAACGCTGCAGGTTGTCTCGAAGAAGTTCGCATCGAGCCGCGCGCGCTGTGCCTGGCTCCTCCCGCGCTCCGCAAGCGGCAAGCTGATCGAGCTGACGATCGGCGCCAGGCTCGGGGACTCGGTCGTCATCGAGACGGTGAAGACCCCGGTTCTCTAGCTCCGACCTGCTGCGCTGGCGCGCTCCGCGGCTAGTACTGGAGCGCACATCGTCGGACAATCGCCGCGTTCGAAGTTATCCCACGGGGAGAGGAGAGGGCTTTGCGCGTTCTGCGCTCGAAGAAGAGGTGGATCGTTGTCGGGATCCTGGTGCTCGCAGCCGCAGTTGGGGCCGGCATCGCAGTCGCTACGGTGACAAGCACGATCCTGACCGACACGACCTCGGTCCGGCTCAGGATCGTCCGTTCCGAGTTCGTTCCTTCTGCCGACCAGCCCGAATTCAGCTCGGGTTGGCACACACATCCAGGGCCGGTAGTCGTCCAGGTCCAGGAGGGCTACTTGAAGCTCTACCAGGCCACTTGCAACCCGAACGTCATTGAACCCGGCGAGACGTTCATCGAGACGCCTGACCTTCCGGTCAACGCCACGGCGAATAAGACTGTCAAGTGGACGACCTCGATGATCCTCCCGACAGGCGCAGCTGTGTCGACGCCGACGACTAGCCCCTGCTAGGGAGAGAAGGGACGTCGCACGACTTGGGCTCGGTGCCCGGCTCGTAGCCGGGCACCGGGACCGCGTTACGCCGCGGCTTCGGCTGCGGCGAGCAACTCCCGGCGGAGACCCTTGATCTCGTCTCGCAGCTTCGCCGCGTACTCGAACCTGAGCTCCTCTGCGGCGGCGAACATCTCTTCCTCCAGCTCGATGATCAGCTTCTCGAGCTCGCTCGGCGCCATGCCTTCGACGTCCTTGCGGCCGCGTCGGCGCTTCGACGCCGGCACCGTCGGCGACTCGAGCGCGAGGAACTCGGCGATGTCGGAGACGCCCTTGACGATCGTCTCCGGCGTGATCCCCTGCTCCTCGTTGTAGGCGAGCTGCTTTTCCCGACGCCGGTTCGTCTC
>WNGA01001824.1_pt1 | contig 32674 bp, 32 predicted proteins | sample 5400061 | NCBI WGS metagenome assembly WNGA01 (sample SAMN13153366, study PRJNA577476) | soil metagenome | isolation source: 100 cm soil or saprolite under grassland replicate 2 | place: USA:California | collected 2016-06-15 | reverse complement strand
TCATCACTCCCCTTGCGCCGCCGACGAGCTGCGGTGTCAGGTACTCGCCGAGAATCGGGATGAAGACGAAGATGACGGCGGTCGTGATGCCGGGCCGGATCTGAGGCAGGAGGATGCGCCGGACCGCGGTCGCCGGCGTGGCGCCCAGATCCATCGCGGCGCGGAACTGGTTCCAGTCGAAGCGCTCCAGCGAGGCGTACAGCGTGAGCGCGGCGAAGGGGAAGTACAGGTAGACGAGGACGAGAATCACCGCGGGCCGGTCGTAGAGAAAGAACGAGACCGGCCTTGATGTCGCTCCGGTCCACGCGAGGAATCGATTCATGGCGCCTTCCGGGCCGAGGATCGTCAGCCAGGAGTAGACCCGTAGGAGGTAGCTCGTCCAGAAGGGCAGGATCACGAGGATGAGCAACACCTTCTGATAGCGCTTGGGCACGTAGCGGGCAAGCCAGTAGGCGAAGGGGAATGCCAGCACGAGTGCCAGCACCGTCGCCGCGAAGGACACCCACACTGTCGCCCAGAACGTCGACACGTAGGTCGGGACGCTGAAGAAGTAGTGGTAGTTGTCGAACGTCCAGTCGTGGACGACGTTGTAGTCGACGGTCTTCCAGAAGCTGTAACAGACGATCAGCCCGAGCGGGACGAGGAAGAACACCCCGAACAGGACGAGCGCGGGCGCGAACCCCGCGTATTCGCCGAGCCGGGATGTCCAGCTCCGCCCCGCGGGGCGACCCACCGGCAGCGCCACGTCTGCCGGCTGGGTCGCTCCAACACCCGGGCTCGAGCCGGGCGTCTCCATTTAGGCGCCGAACACCTCGTTGAACGCGTCGGTGTACGCCTGCTCGTTACCGGACGGGCCTTTCAGCGTCATCTTCAGCGCCTTGTCCGGCTGGTTGTAGAGCAGCCGCTGGGCGCGGTCGCCGTGGCCCTGATTCACGAGCAGCTTGTACGCCTTCTCGTTGAACAGCGGGCGCCCGTTGGTGATGAAGTTCTGGGCAATGTACGGGGCTTGCTGCATGGCGTTGATGAAGCGGGGGAAGGCGTCCTTGTTCTTGGACTTCACCACCATCTGCTCGGAATCGATGAACCCGACCGTGCCCTCGCTCGGGTAGGCCGGCTTCACGACCGGGCCGCCCGCGTCCTTCACGCGGTCGTCCGTGCCGAGGTTCGTGATCCCGATCCATGCGGAGCCGTCCGCGAGCGCGCGCACGACTTCGTTGTTCTGCGAGGCGAGCTTCAGGACGTTCGGCTTGAACTCCTTCAGGTAAGCCTTCGCAGCCGCGATCTCGGCCGTCGTCATGCTGTACGGCTCCTTCGCACCGGTCGCCTTGCCCGCGATCGCCATCATGTCCGTCGGGATGTTCTCGAGTGAGATCTTCCCCTTGTACTTGGGATCGAGGATCGCGTGCCACGAGTCCGGGATCGTCTTTACGAACTTCGGGTTGTAGTAGATCTGCACCGTCGACCACGAGAACGGATAGCCCATGTAGTTCGAGCCGTCCTTCCAGAACGAGAAGTCCCGGGCGATCGAGTACAGCTGCGAAGACACCGGCAGTGACGAGAGATCGAATGACTCCGTCAACCCGTCCTTGTTGTACTTCGGAACCCAGAGCGCGTCGCCGGACACGATGTCGAACTGGCTGCCCGTCTGCTTGATCTTCAGATAGGCGTCGGCATTGTCGCTGAACAGCTGCGGCCGGCCCTGCTCGTTTGTCTGCTGCTTCACGGCCGCGAGCTGGTCGTTTGCATAGTGATCCGACCAGGTGAGCCAGTTCAGCGTGACCGCGTTCTCGCTCCTCCCGGTTGCCGATCCTGCGCCGCCCGCCTTTTTCGAAGAGCCTCCGCATCCTGCCGCGATGACTCCGACGGCGCCGACTGCCCCGAGCCGCAACACGCGACCTCGGCTCATGCGCTCGTCGAACAAGCGCTCGTCAATTGACGTCACGTACATCCTCCTCTCGTGAATTCGACCCCTCTAGTAGCACTACGTCCGCCGGGTCCCAGATCAGGACGACCTCGGTCTCCGGAAGCAGATCGCTCGCGGCAGCACCCTCGTTGCCGAACAGAGCGGCAGTGACGGGTGCGTTGACACCCTCGCACTTCACCGCCACACGGGTGTGACTGCCGAGAAACGACGATTGGGCGATTCGCCCCCGCAGGCCGGTTCCGTTCGAGTCCCCGACACGCTGGACCTGAATCGATTCGGGCCGCACCATCAGTGTTGCCCGTCCGCTTGTGCGCGGCTCCGGGGCGGGGACTTCAGCACCGTTGTCGAGGGCGGCCTTGCCGCCTGCGCCGACCTCGACCTCGATGAAGTTGGACTCGCCGATGAAGTCGGCGACGAAAGCACTCTTGGGCCGGTGGTAGATCTCGTGCGGCGTGCCCACCTGCTCGATGCGCCCCTCGTTCATGACTGCGATGCGAGTGGCCATCGACATCGCCTCTTCCTGGTCGTGCGTGACGTACACGAACGTCGTGCCGACATCGCGATGGATCTCGGCCAACTCGATCTGGAGGCGCTTGCGGAGCTTCAGATCGAGTGCGCCGAGCGGTTCGTCGAGCAGGAGGACCGCCGGGCGGTTGACGAGTGCGCGGGCGACCGCGACCCGCTGCTGCTGTCCCCCTGACAGTTGCGCCGGCAGGCGATCGGCGAACGTGTCGAGCCCGACGAGCGAGAGGGCCTCTTCGATCCTGCCGCCAGCGTCGCGCTTCGCCGTGCCGGCCATCTTCAATCCGAACCCGACGTTGTCGCGCACCGTCATGTGCGGGAACAGCGCGTAATTCTGAAAGACGGTATTCACCGCGCGCTTGTACGGAGGGAGCCGGTTCACGTTCGCCCCCCTGATCAGGATCTCACCGGACGTCGGCGCGATAAAGCCGCCCACGAGGTTCAGCGTGGTCGTCTTCCCACAACCCGACGGCCCGAGGAGGCAGAAGAACTCGCCTTCCTCGATCTCGAGATCCGTCGCCTGGAGCGCCTCCTGCCCGCCGTAACGCTTGGTCACACCGCGGAAGGTGATGGCCGGCGAATCGCTCGGGCTCACCGGGAGGCCTCCGGCCGGCAGCCGCACGAGCGGCGGCGGACGAGTGTGACCGGGACACGCACCTCTCGCGCGTCGGTCTCGGAACGCATTGCTTCGACCAGCAGATCGGCTGCCGTCGCGCCGATCAACCGCGGGTCGTACGCGACTGCGGTGAGCGAAGGCTCGAGCAGGTCGCCGAAATACGGATCGTCGAAGGCGACGAGCGCCACGTCCTCGGGCACGCGAATGCCACGCGTCGCCGCAGCCGACATGAAGCCAAGTGCGAGCTCGGCGCTGCATGCGAGCACCGCCGTCGCGGGCTCCGGGTCGGCGAGCAGCTCCAGTGCCGCTCGGCGGCCGTCGGCAATTTCCCAGGCGCAGACCTTCACGTGACGCTCGTCGGGCGACATGCCGTGCACAGCCATCGCAGCAGTGAAGGCATGGAGCCGCGCCGCGCCGGCGCTCTCGCGCTGCGACCCTGCGAGCAGAGCGATGCGTTCGTGGCCGTGCTCGACGAGGTGGTCGACGAGCAGCGCGATTCCTCCTTCGTTGTCGAGCGTGACCGCACCTTGGCCCGTGCCCTCGACCACTCCGTCGAAGAAGATCGCGGGCGTCGCGGCAACGCCGACAGCCCCGTCGAACATCGAGCGCGGCATCCCCGTACTCGCAATGAGCAGACCGTCGACCTGGTGCGAGAGCAAGGTCTCCAGTGCGGCGAGCTCCCGGTCGACGTCCAGGCTTGCGTCCATCAGCATCACGCGGTAGCCGGCCTGCTCGAGTCGTCCCTGGGCTCCCTTGAGCGCGGCGGCGTAGAACGGACTCGAAACGTCTGGCACCACGAACCCGACGGTGAAGGTCTGCTGCGTTCGCAGGGATCGCGCGAGCGCAGACGGCTGGAAATTGAGCTTCGCGGCGGCGTCTTCCACGGCGGCGCGCGTCGCCGGCGCGAGGCCGCCGTGACCGTTCAGGGCCCGTGAGGCGGTCGACGTCGCGACGCCGGCCTCCTCGGCGACGTCGGCGAGGGTCGCCTTGCGGCGAGGGGCAGGGGCTTGGGCATGGGCCTCCCGCGGCTCGCTCGACGCCAGGCTGGAAAATCGATTGCGCAAGCGATTGCGACGCTGCCATACTCGCTCTTGCAGTGTCAAGGGCGACGCGTCCTTTTCGGCTCGGCGTCGCCGGCCTCGGCGGGATGGGAACCGTCCATGCCGAGAACGTCCACCGGCTGCCAGGGGCCGAGCTGGTGGCAGTCGCCGCAGCCCGCGAGGGGCGAGCCGAGGAGGTGGGGAGGCGGCTCGGAGTCGCCTACTGCAGCTACGCCGAGCTGTTTGCTCGTGACGACGTGGACGCGATCGTCCTCGCCGCCCGTTCAGTGGACCACGGCCCGCTTGCGGTCGAGGTGCTGAGGTCGGGCAAGCACCTCTTCCTCGAGAAACCGGGCGCAACCTCGTTGTTGGAGCACGACACGCTACGGCTCGAAAGCGCGGCACGTCCCGGCCAGGTGGTTCAGGTCGGCTACATGCGGCGCTACGACGCCGGGTTCATGGAGGCGCACCGCCGCGTTCAGGCGGGCGACGGCGGGGACCCGCTCGTCATCCTGCTCACGAGCCGCGATACCGAGTGGCCGGACGGCGAGGACCCGCACGACACAGGTGGCTTTTTGCTCGACATGGCGTCACACGACTACGACGCGGCCTGCTGGCTCTTCGACGACGAGCCCGTCGAGGTCTCGGTCGCACGGCAGGCACTCGTCTACCCGGTGCTCACACGTCTCGGCGACCTCGATAATGGCGTCGTGACGATCCGCTTCGCGCGCGGGGGCATCGGGGTAACCCATGTGTCGCGGACGTCGCCGTTCGGCCACGACATCCGTTGTGAAATCGTCGGGAGCGAAGGCTCCGTCTTCGTCCGTGGGCCCGGCGACGGAACGGCGGACGTGATCGACCGCTCCGATGCCGCGCGTTTCCCCGCGGACTACCGCGCGCGGTTCGCGGACGCCTACGTTGCCGAGCTCTCGGCATTCGTCGCCGCGTGCACGGGCGAGGGGCCACCCGGTCCCACGCTCGACGACGACCGGCGTGCAGTCGCCACCGGCATCGCGGCACGCGCGAGCGCCGTCGCCGGACAACCGCTGGCGGTCGGGACAGATTGGCCCTGGCCGTGAGTCGGCGTCCGCGCTTCGCCACGATCGTACTTGGCTTGCTGGCGATCACTGTCGTCGGCGCCGCGGTCGTCGACTCACTCGGTAAGTCGGTCTTCAAAGAGCAATCCCGTGCGAAAACGCGCGCGGGCGTTCTCCCACCGCGCGACGTGCATCTGAGCGATCGCGATGCGCTCGCCGGGCGATTGCGGGCAGACAAAGCCACCGGTGTGCTCTATTTCGTCGATTCAGCTTGCCGGCTGCATGCATTGCGGCTGCCGTCGCTTACGGCTACGCCGGCGCCGCGTGATGGAGGCTGCCGCGCCCTCGTGTCGCCGGCGTCCGCGTCGCCGGGTTGGTCGCTCTGGCCTCGTAACACACCGCTCGCGGCCCGTTGCGACGAGCATCGCCGCGTCATCGTGAGTGCAACCGCGGGTCCGTCGCTGCCGATGATCGGCGGCTGCTCCCCGGCCTGGAGACCGGACGGCTCCATGACTTACATTCGCCGCGGGGCGATCGTGCAGTTCCCGCGCACGGGCCGGGCACAGGTGCTGCGGAGCCGGAGCCAGCTCGCAGGCGCGCTCGAGCGTCTGCCCGCGCTACGTGGGATGTCCGGCTGGCACGCGAGCCGAGTCGCCTGGCTCAGCCCTGCCCGTTTTGCGGTGCTCGCGTCAAATGGGTCGCGCACCGTGCTGGTCGTGTTCTCCGGCCGGCGCATCGTCGCGCTCAAGTCGCGTGTGCCGTCCGACGTAATCGAGTTGCGGGGGAGCCCACGCGGAAACTACGTGGTGCTGGGAACGGCGAGCGGGGTGCGTGTGTACGACGCACGCCGGCAAAACCTCCCGCGCGTCCGGCGCTTCGGACTGCTCGTCTCAGTCGCGTGGTCGACCGACGAGCGCTGGCTGGCCGTTGCGCAGGAGCAGAAGGTCCTGCTCGTCGGGCCTCACCGCAGCGTTGTCCTCCCGTTGCGTGCGCTCGATCTCGCCTGGACGCGCGAACTTTCCTAAAGCGAAGCGTGCTCGGTCAGCCAGGCGCGGTTCCGCACCTGCGAAGCCTCCGCCTCGGCGGCGTCCTGAGGCGACTGCGGGACCATGTCCTGCTCGACTACCAGCCAGCCCGAGTAGCGCGAGCGCGCCAGCTCGGCAAAGAAGCTTTCGAGGTCGACGTCGCCCGTCCCCAGCTCGCAGAACACACCCCGGCGCCAGGCCTCCGGCATGTCGGCGCCGTCGGCGATCACGCTTGCGAGCACGTCGTTCCGCACGTCTTTGACGTGCAGGTGGTTGATCCGCTCACCCCAGTCGCGAAGCGCTTCGGTCGGATCGCCGCCACCGAGAGCGAGGTGACCCGTATCGAGCAACAGGCCCACGTCCGTCAAATCGAGCACGCGCTCGATCTCCCACGGCGCCTCGACGAACGTGGCGGTGTGGTGGTGGAACGTCGGCTCGAAGTCACGGTTGCGAGCGAGGTCGGCGGCACGTGCGACGCCCTCGGACAGCCGCCTCCAGCCTGAGGAATCGAGCCCGATCGACGGATCCGAAGCGGCGCGTCCGGGGAACTGCGCGCGCTCCGGGGAGCCCGCGTCCGCAAGGACAGCCTTGGCCTCGGTGCCTTCGGCGGCGGCGAACAGATCGAGCGTTCTGCTCATGGCGGCGAGGTCTTCGTCCCAGTGCTCGGGCTCGCTGAACCGGATCGGGATGTAGCCGCCGACGAGAGCTAGGCCGTATTCCTGGAGCCGGTCGCGCAGGTTGTCGCGGTGGCCCAGGTACCCCGGAGGGCCGAGCTCGGTTCCTTCGTAGCCCGCGTCGGAGATCGCCGAGAGCACCCGTTCGGGCGCGGGAACGTCGGGCAAGATCCCGACGGTGATCTCGAACGCCCCGTAGCTGCACGGCGCGTTCGCGACACGGATGCCGTTCAGCGTCGCCGTCCTTCGAGTGTGACGAGTGGCACGCGCGGGTCCGGCTCGAGGTTCTGCCAGGCCGGGCGTATCCACGCGAGCGACGGGTCGTCGGCTGCGGCCATCGACCGCCGATCCCCCGCAAGGCCGTTGAGGTAGTAGAGGTCGTAGCCGTGCGCGGCACAGGTCGTGTGGTAGCCGTGCGGGACGAGCATGATGTCGCCGTCGCGCACGGTCTCGGTGATGTCCGTTCCATGCTCTGGGCTGTACAGACGCTGCACCGCGAACGCCCCCGGCGGCTCGGTCTGCGTGCGGTAGTAGTAGACCTCCTCTAGCACGACCTCCCCCGGCGGATGATCCTCGTCGTGCTTGTGCGGCGGATAGCTCGACCAGTTTCCGGACGGCGTGAACACCTCGACGACGAGCAAGCGCTGCGCGGGAAACTCGGGCTTGATGATGTGGTTGATCTGCCGCGTCGCGTTGCCCGAGCCGCGCACCTCGATTTCGACGTCGTCGGGCGTTACCGGCCGCGGTGCGAGCCGCTCATCGGCGAGCGCTCCTGACACTGCCACCTCGACGTTGCCGAGGGCGGACAGCGTGTACTCGGTGTCGCGCGGAAGATAGAGGGCCCAGGGCATGCCGTCGAAGACGCTTGCGCGTCCGCCGAGCTCCCACCCTTCGCCGCCGCTCTCGATCGCGCACCGGCCGCCCAAAGGCACGAGTGCGATCTCTTCGTCTCCCGTCTGCCGCGAGACCCGCTCGCCGTCGCGCAGGCGCTCGACGCGGAACGACAGATAGCGCCACGATGCCGACGCGGGATCGACCACGTCCCACTCGCCGTGTCGCAACAGGAGCTCCGTCACGCGAGCTCCGCCTCGAGCTCTTGCAGTGTTGGCATCGCTTCCGAGCATGCCAGTTGCGATGCAACGATCGCGCCGGCCACCGAGCCGCGGCGCACCGCCTCTTCGACTGGGAGGCCGGCGTGCAAGCTCTGCACGAAGGTTGCAACGAACGCGTCACCTGCGCCGAGCCCGTTGACGACCTCGACCGGATGGCCCGGCACATCGACTTCGTTACCTTCGTGGAAGAGGAGAGCGCCGCGTTCGCCGCGCTTCAGCACCAGGGTGCGCACTCCTAGCTCGAGCAACACGCTGGGTTCTCCCGCGGCTGCTTCGACTTCCTCTTCGTTGCCGATCACGATGTCTGCATGGCCGGCAGCCTCTCGAGCGAGCTCGCCATATTCGTCGGCTCTCTCCCAGAGCGTCGGGCGCCAGTCGAGGTCGAAGATCGTCGTGCCCTGGTGCGCGGCCAGCGCAGCGAGCGTCGTCTCGCGGCTAGGTGATTGCGCGAGGCCCGTGCCGGTCGCGAGCAGGTAGGGCGCGCCGGCGACCTCGCTGGCCTCGAAGTCTTCCGGGGCGAGCTGCCAGTCCGGCGCGGTCGGGTAGCGGTAGAAGGTGATCGGAAAGTTGTCGGGCGGCCAGACCTCGCAGAACGTCGGTGGTGTCATGAGGCGTTCATCGACGGCGAGGAAGCGCACGTCCACTCCCTCCGCCGACAGGAAGTCGCGGACGAACTCGCCGTGTGGATCGGGCCCGACGCGCGAGACGATGGCCGGTGTCAGTCCGAGCCGCGCAAGCCCCGTTGCGACGTTGCCCGCGAAGCCGCCCACGAAGCGGGTGTACGTGCGCACCTCGCGCAGCGGAGTGCGGAGCTGGTTCGGGTAGAGGTCGATGCCGACCCTCCCGAGGACTGCGACGTCGATCATGTGGGCCATTTTCCTTAGGACGCTGAGGCAGTGCTGAGAGAAGGCACCGAATGACATTGGCAAGCACGCGCCCCTTGCTACGGCCGACGTGCGGGTTCAACTCCTGCCGGAGGCTTCATCACGCGAGGTAGCTCAGCAGCCAGATTACGGGGCCGCCGACGTGGTTGCGGGGTGGCCGGAGATTCTGCGAACACTCCCTCGACCGTCTGGACCTCTGGTAACGCCGTGACACCGCGCCCGAGAGGCGCGGCGCGCACCTGCAAAGCGCGCTACGGCGGTTCGATTCCGCCCGGTGTCTTTCAGCCAGCCACAATGGAAGGAGCAGAGATGAGCACGATCAAGACGTTCGGCACCGTCGACCAGCGCAGCCTCGCGCAGCTGAAGCGGTGCATGGAGGCGGGCGACGCCGAGTTCGGCGTTCTCTGCGCCGACCATCACCCGGGCTACAGCCAGCCGATCGGCGGCGCTATCGCCTACGAGGGTTACGTGTCGCCGTCGGGAGCCGGTTACGACCTCGGCTGCGGCAACAAGGCCGCGCGGACGGAGCTGATGCGGGCGGACCTCGACGCCCTGGGCGGCGTCGAGGCGATCATGCACAAGATCACCCGCCGGATCTCGTTCGGCATGGGTGTCCCCGCGCAGGAGCGCAGCGATCACCCGGTGCTCGACAAGATTCGCAGCGCCGATTTCGCCCCGCAGCGCAAGCTGCACCAGCTGGCGGCGTCGCAGCTCGGTACGGTCGGCTCGGGCAACCACTACGTCAACGTGATGGAGGACGAGGAGGGTCGCATCTGGGTCGGCGTCCACTTCGGCTCGCGCGGCTTCGGACACAAGACTGCGTCGGGCTTCCTCGCGCTCGCGCAGGGAGTCCCGTTCGGCGGCCGGGCGAACGAGGGAGAGATGGACTCGCCGCCCGTCCTCTTCGAGGCCGGCTCCGAGCTCGGTGAGTCCTACGTGTCGGCAATGCAGCTCGCGGGCGAGTACGCCTACGCGGGCCGCGACGTCGTCGTTGGCAAGCTGCTCGACATTCTGGGCACGGAGGCGGTGCACGAGGTGCACAACCACCACAACTTCGCGTGGCGGGAGGAGCACTTCGGCCGCACCTACTGGGTGATCCGCAAGGGCTGCACTCCGGCTCGCCCCGGTCAGGAGGGCTTCGTCGGCGGCTCGATGGGCGACGAGTCCGTGATCGTCGAGGGCGTTGCGGGCGCCGACGCCGAGGAGTCGCTCTTCTCGACCGTGCACGGCGCCGGTCGTGTGATGAGCCGCACGCAGGCGGCGGGCCGCGTGCGTCGACGGAAGCGCTGGATCTGCCGAAACCGTGACTGCGACCGCGTCTTCGACCGCGACGGGACGTGCCCGAACCACCCGGACGCTGGTCTGAAGAAGGTCTGGGTCGAAGAGCAGGTCAAGCCGGGCGTTGTCGACTGGCCGGCCGTGCAGGAGCGCCTGCGCGAGCAGGGCATCGTGCTCGTCGGTGGCGGCGCGGACGAGGCACCGGAGGTGTACAAGCGCCTGCCGGACGTTCTCGCCGCGCACGCGGGCTCGATCCGAGTGAAGCACACGCTACGCCCGCTGGGCGTCGCGATGGCAGGCCGCGATGTGCACGATCCGTACAAGGACTAGGGCCGCCTTCCGCGCGAACGCGGCCCTTGTTCCTGATTCACTCCGACCATGGGTAATCCGGCCGACGACCGCCGCGCCCGGTTTCGGGCGCTTCATGAGCGGGAGCAGCTGTTCCTCATGCCAAATCCGTGGGACGTCGGCTCGGCTCGGTTGCTCGAATCCGCCGGCTTCGAGGCGCTCGCGACGACAAGCGCGGGTTTCGCTTGGTCGCTCGGCAAGCCTGACCAGAACGTCTCGCGCAACGAGCTCGTCGCGCACGTTGCGACGCTCGCCGCGGCTACTGACCTTCCCTTGAACGTCGACAGCGAGCGCTGTTACCCGGACGACTCGGGCGGCGTACCCAGGACTGTGGAGTTGCTGGCCGAGGCCGAAGCGGCGGGCTTCTCGATCGAGGACTTCAACCCGGAGACGGGCCGCATTGATGACGTCGCAGCCGCGGCCGAGCGTGTCGCGGAAGCGGCCGAGGCCTCCCGCAACCAAGGCGGTGAGCCGCTAGTGCTGACGGGACGGGCGGAGAACCACATCCGTGGAGTCGACGATCTCGACGACACGATCAACCGCCTGATCGCCTACCGCGACGCCGGCGCCGACGTCGTCTACGCGCCGGGCCTCACGGACCTCGATCAGATCGCCCGGGTCGTGGAAGCCGTGCGAGTTCCGCTCAACGTGCTCGCGTTGCCGTCGGCGCCGAGTCTCGGCGAGCTGGCAGCTGCAGGAGTGCGGCGTATCTCCACTGGGAGCCTGCTGGCCGGCGTCGCCTACGGCGCGTTGCTCGAAGGCGCACGCGAACTACGAGAAGAGGGTACGTCCCGCTACGCGGAAGGCGGCGTTTGGCGGGAGGCCCTGCGGGCTGCATTGACCACGGAAGGGAGTGCTGAGTGACCTACGTCCCCGCAGACGACCGCTACGAGCACATGCGCTACCGCCGCTCCGGCCGCAGCGGTCTCCAGCTTCCGGGGGTGTCGCTCGGGCTTTGGCAGAACTTCGGCTACGACCGGCCGCTCGACACGAGCCGTGCGATCGTCCGGCGCGCCTTCGACCTCGGGATTACGCACTTCGACCTGGCCAACAACTACGGACCTCCGTATGGATCCGCGGAGGAGAACTTCGGCCGGTTGATGCAGCAATACCTTGCTCCACACCGCGACGAGCTGATCCTCTCGAGCAAGGCGGGCTACGACATGTGGCCCGGGCCGTACGGCGAGTGGGGTTCCCGCAAGTACCTCCTCGCGAGCCTCGACCAGAGCTTGCGCCGCATGGGGCTCGATTACGTCGACATCTTCTACTCGCACCGCTTTGATCCCGATACGCCGCTCCAGGAGACGATGGGCGCTCTGGACACGGCGGTCCGTCAGGGGAAGGCGCTCTATGTCGGGATCTCGTCCTACTCCGCGGAGAAGACGCGTGAGGCGCACGCCATCCTCCGCGAGCTCGGAACGCCGCTCGTGATCCACCAGCCGTCGTATTCGATGCTCAACCGCTGGATCGAGCCGGAGCTGCTGGACACGCTGGGAGAGCTCGGGGTCGGCTGCATCGTCTTCTCGCCGCTCGCACAGGGAATGCTCACGGACAAATATCTCGACGGGATTCCCGAAGGTTCCAGGGCGAGCCGGCCCGGATCTCTTTCGCCTGATCTGATCAACGAGCAGACGCTCGCCAAGATCCGGGCTCTGAACGAGATCGCATCGCGGCGCGGTCAGACGCTGGCACAGCTCGCCCTGGCGTGGACCCTTCGCGATCCTCGCGTCACGTCGACGCTGATCGGCGCTTCGAGCGTCGAGCAGCTGGAGGCGAACGTCGCGGCGCTCGACAGGCTCGACTTTTCCGAGGAGGAGCTCGCGGAGATCGACCAGTACGCGACCGAGGCCGACATCAACATCTGGGCGGAGTCGAGCAAGACCTGATCTTTCACCCGCTGTAACGCTTCCGTCCTCGGCGGGACTGGACGGTATGCGAACTCGGCTTCTGCTCTCCGTCGTCCTGGCTCTCGTGGCGGCTTCAGCCTCGTCCGCCGCGGTCGCATCGTCTCACGCGGCTCGGTCCACGCTCACGGCCGGACCGTCCTCCTACGGGCGCATCCTCTTCGACGGCCGCGGCTTCGTGCTGTACGCGTTCACCCGCGACCCGCGGGGCAAGAGTGTCTGCACCGGTGCGTGCGCGAAAGCCTGGCCGCCGTATGTCGTGAAGACCCGGCCGCGGGCGGCGAGCGGCGTCAAGGCGCGCCTCCTCGGTACGACGAGGCGCGCGGACGGCAGCCTGCAAGTCACATACGCGGGACGCGCCCTCTACTACTACGTCGGCGATCGCAGCAAGGGTCAGATCCTCTGCCAGAACGTGACCGAGTTCGGCGGCGTCTGGCGCGTGATTCGTCCGAGTGGGACGCTCGTGCGCTAGCCCGACCTGGTCAGCGTCCGGGAGCGGGCTCGACCCCGTAGGCGGATCGATGCAGGTCCAGCGAGGAACACGACGCGACGGCGGGGGGCAAGCCGGCGGCTGAGCAGGTAGCCGGCGAGGAAGGCGAATGGCACGGACGCGACAAGCCAGGCCCCGAGCCCGATGAGCGTCCACATCAACCACCCGGGCATCAGTGCTTCCTCACGTTCAATCCTGCCGTCTGCCTCGTCAAACGCGAGACGAGTGCTCGAAACTTCGCCGGCGCCATTGCCGCGGACTCGTCTCGGCGACCGGTCGGACGCATCGAGTTCTCCGGAGAGGGCCAGAACGACCAGGCGAGAGTCGACGCGAACCGCTCGCAGCCGTATTGGGCGTGCGCCAGTCCAGGCGTGCCGTAGCACCAGTCGCGACCGCCGAGTCGCTTCAGGAGCAGCGCGCGCTGGGCCTCGTCGAACAGCAGGAAGTCGACCTGGTGGGCGTACTCGTGCTGCACGACGCCCCAGGCGAACTCACCCGCATCCAGGAGGTCGGCATCGAGCCAGATCTCGCGCGGTATCGAGCGCGACGGTTCGTCGTCGACGATGTGAATGACAATCGGGCCAGGGACCACGCTCCAGTCGAACGAGCTCGCCCGGAGTGCCGCGACGACCGTTTCGCGCTCTTTCTTCGTTCCGCCCTCGAACGTGTAGCTTCCTCCGGCGCCGGCTGTCGTGGCCGGGAAAGCCAGGCACGCGGCTGCGGTGAGAACAGCGAGGCGATGTAACACGTCAATGCCTCCGCAGCCCGAACTCGGCCGCCGCGATCTGCACGGCTCGTCCTCCGTAGGTGCCCGGCGCCGCGACGGCCGACACGACACCGATGCCGAGCTCGCGCCAGGACTTCGTCAGGAGCACTCTGCGATGAGCAGGGCTGTCGAGCCACTGCTGCACCGCGCTCGCGGGAGTGAATCCAGGAGATGCCCAGAGCAGGTTTTCGCCGGCGCTCCACGCTCGGTAGCCACGTGCCGGATAAAAGCTGCGGATCCAGCTCGAGAAGAGCCGTCCCGTCGTGGGCCACTCGTGCGTGAACGTCCCCGCCGTCGCAAGAGCCTTCGCATGCTCGGTCGCGGCACTGGCCAACGCACCGGAGTACGCCAGCGGGCGCAACCCATGCGCGCGCCGCGCGCGGTTGACCGCCGCTACGAGCGTCCGTGTGAGGTCAGGGGTCGCCGAAACGGCGAAGGCCCGCGCCTGCGACGAGCTCTGTGCGGACGAAACACCGGCAGCCTGCGGTTGCGACGGCGAAGGCGACGGCTGCGGACAAGTCGTCGTCAACGCGGGCAGCACCGAAACGCATGTCGGAGGATCCACCGGCACCGGGCCGGTGTCCGCCGAGCCGGCCACAGGCAGCGCTCCTGCGCCCAACCCTAGAACGAGTGCGATGAACCACCTTGACGGATTGCTTCCCACGATCCACTCCTCCTCTGACCTGTGTCAGGGGAGGAGAAAGCGAAAGGCAACGAAACATGCGGCGAATCACTCGAACGAGGGACGGCGCTACTGCGCGGCCGGCACGGCGAGCTGCGTCCAGACGGTGCCGTCCTCGACCGGTGCCGGGCACTCGGGCTCGCGCGTGGAGGTGCTCGCGACCACGCAGACGTCGGAGTACGTGCGACCGACCACGACGGCCAGGCTGCGATCGAAATCGCCGCCGGCGCTCGGCGCGAGCGACCATTCGGCCAGGTTGCGGCGTGGTTGTCCCGGTGCGATGCCGAACACACGCAGCGTCATCGAGCGCGACGGGCGCTGAGGCAGGTTGCGTGCCTTGAGCCTGACCAGTAGTCGCGGAGCCCTGACGAACGTTTCCCACACGACCGAGAGCTGGGGACGCTCCTGGGGCCGGGGAATGTGCACCCGGACGCAGCCTGTTGTATTCCCGCGCGTGTAACACGGTCGCGGTTCGTCGCCGACCCAGGCCCGCGCGCCGAGGTCGTCGAAGTCTCCGGCAGGCAGCGAGAGGTTGACGGTGTGCTCGATCTCGCCCGAGCCGTTCGGGCCGAGCGATGCTCCGTAAAGCGGCTGGCCCGGCTGCCAGGTCGGATGGCCGCCCTGGTCGGACCCGCGGAGCAGCTGCTCGACCTCCACGACGAGGTGGTCGCTCGAGCGCAGCCCGATCCCGTGCACGGACACCGCTACGAGGGATCCGGACTTCGGCGTTACGGTGATACTCGGCTGCGTGCGGTCGCCCCAGGTCTCGACCCCCGCATAAACGCCGAAGACGAGCGCAGCGCCGAGCACGATGATCCCCAGGGAGAGCGCGCCGCGCTCCTCGCGTGATCCCTCTCGCAGGCCGTAGGCCGCGACCGCACCCAGAAAGACGGCGAGTGCCGCGGAACCGAACGCCCCGAAGCTTGCCAGTGGATGGTTCCTTGCCATTCTGCCGATGAGGTCCCCGCTGATCGCAAGTGCGGTGAGCAGAGCCCCCAATGCTGGCAAGGCGGCGAGAAGAAAGCCTGCGGCGCCCTTGGCTTCCTTCCCGATTGGGAGGAACCTCGGCATGACGGCAGAGGTACCGTTACGCCCCCGTCGGGTCGAGTCAACGGTGTCCACGAACCTTTTACACCGCGGTTACAAGCCGCGAATACGAGAGCGGACATCGTCGTTGGAACGTGGCACTGCAGCCGATCTGTTCGGGCGGCAGCGGCTCTTCGTGGCCGGCGTCGTCGTCTTCACGGCCGCCTCGCTCCTGAACGGTCTGGCAACGACCTCCAACGTGTTGATCGGTGGTCGCGCCCTCCAAGGGCTCGGCGCGGCCCTGGTCTCGCTGGCCGCTCTCTCGATCGTGACGACGACGTTTGCAGAAGGACGCGAGCGGACGAGGGCGCTCGGCGTGTGGAGCGCGATCGCTGCGGGCGGCGGTGCGGTCGGCCTCGGCGGCGGCGGCTTCCTGACGGACGTCCTGTCGTGGCGCTGGGTGTTCTTCATCAACCTGCCGATCGGGATCGCCGCGGTCCTGCTGGCGCTGCGCTACGTCCATAACTCACGCGCCGAGGAGCGGCCGGAGAGGGTCGATGTCGCCGGTGCGGTGACGGTGACCGCCGGCCTTCTGGTACTCGTCTACGACATCGTCAAGGCCGAGCAGTAGGGGTGGACATCCGGGCGGACGCTCGGGCTCGGGGCACTCGCACTGCTCTCGCTCGCAGCGTTCGTGGTGATCGAGAACCGCTCGAGAGCGCCGCTGATCCGTCTGGATATCTTCCTCATCCGCTCCTTGACCGCATCGAACGGGGCGATGCTCTTCGTCGTATCCGGCCTGTTCGCGATGTTTTACTTCGCGTCGCTGTACGTGCAGGACGTGCTCGGGTACAGCCCGCTTAAGGCCGGTCTCGCCTTCCTGCCCGTGACCGCGGGGATCGCGATCGGCGCCGGGCTCTCGCAGGCAGCGATCAAAGCGATGAGCGCACGCCGTGTCCCGTTGATCGGGATCGTCCTCGCCGCCGGCGGGCTCGTCCTGCTCGCACGCATCCCAACGCACGGCACCTATCTCGAGCATCTGCTGCCGGGCCTCGTCTTGATGTCGATCGGCATGGGTCTCGTCTTCGTGCCATTGACGCTGATCGCGACGACGAACATCGCGCCTGGAGACGCCGGCCTTGCGTCGGGCTTGCTGAACACGACCCAACAGGTCGGCGGCGCCCTGGGCCTCGCGGTGCTGTCAACACTCGCGACGAGCCGGACGGATCACGTTGTCAACGGCTTCGGCCACCCGGCGTCGATAGTCGAGCAGACCTCCGCGCAGGTCGACGGCTATCAGTTCGCCTTCACGGCGGGAGCGTTCCCGATGCTTGCTGCGGGGGTCGTCGCGCTGGGGTTCCTTCGCCGCGCCGACGTCGCCACGATCGACGCCGGGGATGCGGTGACAGTGCCGGTTTAGACTCGTACCCGCGAACAAGGACCGGGGGTCAGACACTGTGACGGAACTGTGACGCCGTGCCTGCGAGGCCAGAGCCAGTGCCGGCTGGCTTGTTTGCGGCCGGTGTCGGACACCGTGCCGCAGGTGTGACCGGCTGGCTGCCTACGCCGTGACCGCTTCGGCCGAGAGCCGCTCTTCCGCTGCCGTTCGTCCACGTAGCGCTGCGCATCGCCGAGCGCCGTGAAGAGGCGGAAGAAGACGGCGATGCAGATCGTGAGGATGCCGATCGCGCCATACACCAAAGCGACGTTGCCGGTCGCGCTGATCACCCAGCCGCCCACGAGTGCGCCTGCCGGGATCGCCGACCAGGCAAGCACAGCCGCGATCGAGAGGACCCTTCCGAGCAGGTGATTCGGGACGATCGCCTGGCGAAGACTGCCTGTGTTGATGTTGAAGAGGATGCCGAGCCCACCCGAGGCAGCCCAGAGCGGCAACGCGATCCAGTACCAACGCATCCCCGCGAAGATCGTGAGGCAGGGGCCCATCAGCATGAGCGACGTCATCGCCAGGGTGATGAAGCTGAACCGTTTGCGCAAGCGTCCTGCGAGCAGACCGGTGACGACCACACCGGCGGCGCCGGCTGCGAAGAGCCCGCCGACCTTGGCATCTCGCGCGTCCAGCCGCTGATCGGCGAAGAGCACGAGTTGGGCAAACGTCGTCGCGCCGACGAAATTGATGAGGGCCATCATCAGCGAAATGTTCCGTAGCACCGGATGCGAAAGGACGTAGCGCAGCCCTTCGCGGACATCGTGGAGGATCGTCGTCGCCGCTTTCGGTTCATCGGTCTGCACGTTGAAGCTGGCTCGGACGAGCGAGAGACTCACCGCAGAGAGAGCGAACGAACCGGCGTCGAACGCCATCACCCAGGTCAGCGGCAGGAACGAGATCAGGGCTCCGGCCAGCAGCGGACCGACGACCTGAGCCGCCGAATAGGTCGCTTGAATGCGACCGTTGGCCGTCACTAGGTCGTCGGTCGAGACAAGGGAACGAGGAGGGGCACCGCCCATTGCGTGAATGAGCTGCCGAGGTTGGAGATCGTCTGTCCAGCCCAGAACTTCTTGAAGTCGGAGCTCACGCGACCTCGCGCAGGATCTCGAGCAGTTGATCCTGCCGTTTCGGCGGCAGGCCCTGGATCGCCGGATTCTTGGCGAGGCAGGCAACAAGGCGGCGGCGCAGGCGCACGCCGTCGGCCGTGAGCCGGATGAGGCGGACGCGCTTGTCGTGAGCCGCCGGGCTGCTTAGCACGAGCTTGCGGTCGGCCAGCTGGTCGACGACACCGGCGAGATTTGACGCATCGACCCCGCAGCGCTTGGCCAGCTCCTTCAGCGACAGCTTGTCGCCGACCTCGAGCCGCCACAGGAGCTTGGCCTGCGAGTACGTGAGGCCTAGGGTCTCCAGGCACGTTCCCTGATGGTCGAGCGTCCGCGCGAACAGATCCATCAGGCGCCGTATGATCTCCTCGCGGGGCTCGGACTCTCCACTCATTACCGGTACTTTACCGCTATCTTGGGTTTTGTCTAGCGGCCGCGCTGCTGACGCTGCCGCCACTGGTGCAACAACTTCGACTTGCCCGCCGCCTTCGGCGTCTGCGGCTTCGGCGGTGGATCGTGCTCCTCGAGCCAGCGCGTCGCGTCGTCTTCCGGATCAAGGCCGACACTCCGCTCGCGCTCGCCGAGCTTCTTCGCACCCTTGCTCGTCAACGGTCGTTTCCGGGTCACCCTCGTAGGGTAATCACGATAGGTGTTCGACCACGTCACGATTCGAGTCACCGATCGAGGCGAGTCGGAACGGTTCTACAACACAGTCTTGCCGGCGCTTGGTATTTCTGAGGCGCGCAGCGGCGAGCACTACGCAGAGTGGGGCGACTTTTCACTGAGTCTCGCCAGTGAGCAGAAGCCCGTCACGCGCGGCCTCCACGTCGGCTTCGTCGCACCCTCTTCGGAGGACGCGGCGACCTTCTGGCGGGTCGGGACGAAGGCCGGTTACGAGGACGACGGCGCACCAGGCCCGCGCCCGCAGTACGGCGAGGATTACTACGGAGCCTTTCTCCTCGACCCGGACGGCAACAGCATCGAGGCCGTCCACCACGGTTCGTTGCGTACGGGAGGACGGATCGACCATCTCTGGATCCGCGTCGCCGATGTAGCTACATCTCAGGCGTTCTACGACAAGATCGCGCCGTACGCCGGCTTCCGCCTCAGACGCTCCACTCCGGATCGTGCGCAATTCACGGGTGGAAACGGTTCCTTCTCCGTCGTCAGCGGCAGGCCGACCGAACCGTTTCACGTTGCGTTCCCGGCGGCGGAGGACGAGACGGTCGACGCCTTTCACAGGGCCGCTCTCGCCGCCGGCTATGCGGACAACGGCGCCCCGGGTGAGAGAAGGATCTACCACCCCGGCTATTACGGCGCGTTCGTGCTCGACCCGGACGGGAACAATGTCGAGGTCGTCAATCACAACCGGGGCTGACCCGAGGACGCGTCGCATCTAGCATCTGCGTGAGGGAAGCCGAGTGAGGGGTCGTCGAGCATTCACGGGGTGCTGGGTCGCCACGGCATGTGTTGCCGCACTCCTCGGCCTCGCCTCCTCCGCGGCAAGCGGGATCCGTGACGACACCGCCTGGCTGCAGGCGAAGCTCGACGCCGGCGGCACCATCTTCCTGCCGCGACTACCCGACGGTCAGTGCTATGCCACTCGCGGCCTCTGGGTCTCCCGCGACGACACGGCCGTCACCTCGGACGGTGCATGCGTCGTCGCGCTCGGCCCTGGAGAAGGCCGCATTCCAAGAGGGAACGGAACCTTCGTCACCGCAAACGCCGTCTTCTTCGTCGACCACTCGGAGCTGCGGAAGCCGCTACCGGTCCGCATCGCGATCAGCGGGCTGCACATCACGGTTCCCGCGGGCAAACGCATGCACGGCATCAGCGTCCTCGGACACGAGGTGACGCTGACCAGCCTCATCATCGACGGCTCGCCGCTCACCGACGTGCGGATCGGTGCCGGAGCGAAAGGATCCGGAGGCATGACCGGCCGCATTGCGGTGACGGACTCGACTCTGTCCGGCGGGGTGCGCGACGTCCTGTCCGTGTTCGGTCCGGTAGGCCTTCGCGTCGAAGGAAATGTCCTCTCGGGTGCACGAGGCAAGACGGCCGCGGGTCTGCACATCCGTGCCGCAGACCGCGGCCAGCCGACACTCGATGTACATGTCACCGGTAACAAGGTCACAGCCAACACCGGGCCGGGGATCTTCCTCGATCTTGCCCCCGCCAACGGTATGCCGGTTCTGGCCTCCGGAATCGAGATCGCCCGCAACGAGATCCTCGGGAACGCGCGCAAGGCGCCCAGGGAAAGGCGCGGCGGCATCGTGCTCGCCGGCGGGCAGAACGACGGCAAGGGCCAGATCCTCGTGCACGAGAACCTCTTCCGCGGCAACCGCGGGCCGGACGTATTGCGGAGGAAAGGGCTTGCGGACACGGCGCTGGTCGGGCCTAGGAGAATTCCGCCGCCTTCGAACGCTCCAGTTCGTGACGACACGGCGTGGCTCCAGAGGCAGCTCGACGCCAACCGGACCGGAACGATCTTTTTGCCGAAGCTCCCGAACGACGAGTGCTACGCGACGCGCGGCCTCTGGGTCTCGCGCGACGGGACGACCATCACCTCTGACGGGGCGTGCATCGTCTCGCTCGGGCTCGGCCCGGTCCGGCTGCACTCGATCGACGGTGACCCGATCGCTGCGAGCGCTGTCTTCTTCGTCAACCGCTCGACACCCACGAAACCGGCCCCCGTGCACGTCACCATCTCAAACCTCCGGATCGTCGTGCCCGAGGGTCAGTCGATGTACGGCGTGGCACTCTTTGGCCACCAGATCACGTTGAGCCACCTCGACATCGGCGGCTCGCCGAAGGACGACATCACGATCAGCGGCCGCGGTAACGGCAACTCGTACGCGGGGAGCATCTCGATCCTCGATTCGACGCTCAGCGGCGCCAGCCGAAACGCGATCTCCGCGACAGCCGTCATCGGGCTCCGCATCGAGCGCAACACGATCGTCGGCGTGCGCGACTCCCCGCCCGGTCAGCCCGCCGCAGGAATCGACGTCGAGCCGGACGACCGCGGCCAGCCCGCGCTCGACGTGCAAATTATCGGGAACACGATCTCCGACAACGCGGGACCAGGGATCCTGCTCGAGCTCGAGTCGAACGACGGGCCCGCGGCGGTCGCGACGGCGCTCGAGATCAGTGGCAACACGATCCTGCGGAACTCCGCGAAGCCAACGCCGCCGAAGCGCGGCGGGATCGTGCTCGCCGGCGGGGAGGACGGCGGCCAGGGGACGCTGGTCCTCAAGAACAACGTCATCCGGGGGAACGGTGGCCCCGGGATCCTGAAGAGCCGGCTCAGGCTGGTGGTGGACTCGACCGGCAACGACGTCAGCGGCAACGAGACGGCGTAGCATGCGGCTCGCCGATGCGCGGGCGTTGGCGCGTACCGGTGCCAGGCACGGGTACGCAACGGTCACCGAAGTGTGACGCCTTCAGGCGTGCAGCGAGCGCGGGCGGTTCACGAAGACGTTGTCGAGCGCAGAGCGCGCAGCCCCACGGCTCGCGTACCCGTGCCAGGCACGGGTACGCAACGGTCACCGAAGTGTGACGCCTTCAGGCGCGCGGCTACTGGGGGCGGTTCACGAAGACGTTGTCGAGCGCAGAGCGCAGCCCCACGGCCAGCGCGCCCATGAGCACGGCTGCCTCGCCGAGGCTCGAGATCTCGACCTGCGGCGGGTAGGGGATCCAGGCGGCCAGCAACCGGCGCACCGGTGTGAGCAGCAGGTCACCATTCGCACCGAGCCCGCCGCCGAGGACGACGAGCGCGGGATCCGCGACGGCGGCGATGGGTGCGATGTGCGCCGCGATGCGTCGAGCCACTTCCTCGACCACCGTGCGTCCGAGGGGGTCGCCGCGTCGTGCAGCGGCGAAGACGGCCCGGGCGTCGTAGGGAGGCGCGAGTGACGTTCCGGGCGAACCGGCGGGTGCAACGCGCGCAGCCAACGCCGCGACTCCGTACGCCGAGGGATCCACGTCCTCGGCCAGGCCGGCGAGTGCCCAGTCCACTTCGCCGGCCGCGCCGTGATTACCGCGGTGCAGTTCACCGCCGAGCACGAGGCCCATGCCCATGCCGGTGCCGACTGAGAGAAACGCAAAGTCGTCGACGCCGCGGGCGACGCCCGCCCAACGCTCACCGACCGCTGCAAGGTTGACGTCGTTCTCGAGCGTCACGTCGATTCCGAGCCGGTCACCGAGCTCGGCGCCGAAGGCGCGGCCTTCGAGGCCCGGGATGCTCGGGGTCGTGAGGTGCAAGGTGGACGTTCCGGCATCGATCACGCCGGGAACTCCAAGCACGATCCCGTCGATCCGCTCGACCGGGAGCGCAGCGGCTGCGATCAACGACTCGCGTAAGGCTGCGATCGCCTGGAGTGCACCGTCTGCGTCGGCGCCGCGCAGCTCGACGTCCTGACGCGCGCGCATCTCGCCGGCGAGGTCGCACACAGCACCGCGCAGGAAGCGCGCCCCGAGGTCGAGCCCGAGCACGTACGCGGCTTCCGGAACCGGTTCGAAGAACACGGCTCCGTAGCTGGGGCCGCTCGGGCCTCTGGCTGCTTCGCGCACGAGTCCGGCGTCGACCAACGTCTGCAGGGCGAGCGAGACGGTGGGCTTCGAGATGCCGGCCCGGCGCGAGATCTCTGCCCGCGAGATCGGGGCTCCTGCCCGGATGGTCTCCAGCACGGTGCGCTCGTTGAGGTGCTTGAGCAGGGGCGGCGTGGCCCGGGCGGCCTGAGGAGCGATTTTCGCCATCTTGTCAAGGAAGTTAACTCAGCTACCCAGGTTCTCGTCAAGCTTGACTCTCTTTAGGCTCAGTCGTAGAGTCCTCGTTCGGAACCTTTACGAGATTCCAGAGATCGCCGGCGCACTCGGCGACGGCGCTGGATGAGGAGACCGGGGTCGAGGACAATCACCCCAAGGGAGGCAGGGTATGAGACGCGTGGGGATTGGGTTGCTCGTGGCGCTCGTGCTCGGTGCGGCGCTCATCGCGGCAACCGCGAGGAACTCGGCTAACGCCGGCACGTCCGGCACGAAGGCCGACAACATCACGATCTGGGTGGGCTGGAGCGCGGCTGAGCTGAAAGCCTTCAAGGGCGTGGTGGCGGAATACGACAAGAAGCACTCCGACCTGACAGTGAAGGTCGTCGGTGGCATCAACGACGACAAGATCACCGCCGCGATCCGCAGCGGCAAGGTGCCGGATGTCGTCAGCTCATTCACGTCGGCGAACGTTGGCCAGTACTGCAACTCGGGTGCCTGGCTCGACCTGAAGCCGTTCCTGTCGAAGGACAAGATCGACGTGAACATGTTCCCGAAGACGTCGCAGTACTACACGCAGTACAAAGGCAAGCGGTGTGCTCTGCCGCTCCTCGCCGACGTCTATGGCTTCTACTACAACAAGAAGATGTTCAAGGCGGCAGGGCTCACAGGCCCGCCGAAGACGATGTCGCAGCTGACGGCATACGCGAAGAAGCTGACGAAGAAGAACTCCGACGGCTCGATCAAGGTCGCCGGGTACAACCCCTTCCTGGGCTTCTACGCCGGGAACGCCCCGGACATGAGCGCCTACGCACCGCTCTTCGGCGCGAAATACGTCGACGGCGGCGGCAAGTCGGTCCTCTCGAAGGACTCAGCCTGGTCGAAGATGCTGAAGTGGCAGAAGAGCCTCGTCGACTGGTACGGCTACAAGAAGCTCCAGAAGTTCAATGCCGGTGCTGCTGACGAGTTCTCGGCCTCGCATGCGTTCGAGATCGGCAAGCTCGCGATGATGATCGACGGCGAGTGGCGCGTGGCGTTCATCGGACGAGAGCATCCGAGCCTCGATTACGGGACCGCGCCGGCACCTGTCGACGACGCTCATCCCGAGCTCTACGGGGCGGGCTACGTCAACGGCACGATCATCGGGATCCCGAAGGGCGTGAAGCACAAGGAGCAGGCGTGGGCGCTGGTCAAGTATCTGACGACCGACAGTCACGCGCTCGCGATCTTCTCGAATGGTGTGCGAAACGTCCCGACGACGAAGGCATCGCTGACGTCGCCGGACATCAAGCCTGATTCGCACTTCAAGACCTTCCTGAAGATCTTCTCGAACCCGAACTCGAAGACGACGCCGATCACTGCAGCCGGCAATGCGTACGGCTCGCTGATCCAGGCGTTCGCCGTCAAGTGGCAGGCCGGACACGCCGGTGATCTCGCGAAGGGCCTTCAGAAGCTCGACAAGCAGATCGATGCACAGCTGAAGCAGGCGCAGGCGGGCGGAGTGCCGTAATGGCGAGCGCCGCAACGGCGGCTGTTCAACCGTTGGACAGGACGCGGGCGAGGCGGAGGGCGGCATGGCGCCGCCGCCGCCTCGTCCTGCTGCTGATGGCCCCCTGGCTGATCGGCTTCTCGGTCTTCTTCGGGTACCCGCTCGTGATGAGCGTGTATCTGTCGTTCACCCACTACGACCTGCTGTCGTCGCCGAAGTGGATCGGTACCGCGAACTACCGGTATCTCTTCACCCAGGATCCTCAGGTGGGGGCGGCAGTGAAGAACACCCTTTGGATCATCGCCGTCATGGTCCCGCTGCAGGTGGTGTTCGCGTTCGGCGTTGCGATGATGCTTGCGCGTGCGCGGCGCGGCGCGGGCTTCTTCCGGACGATCTTCTACCTGCCGGCGCTGGCGCCACCTGTGGCCGCGACTCTTGCATTCGTCTACATCCTCAACCCGGCGACAGGCCCGGTGAACATTCTGCTGAAGCAGTTCGGGATCGAGGGGCCGCTCTGGTTCCAGTCGGCCAGCTGGTCGAAGCCATCGCTGGTTCTGCTGGGCATGTGGGGCGTCGGGAACATCATGATCATCTTTCTCGCCGCCATCCTCGACGTTCCGAGGCACCTGTACGAGTCGGCGGAGCTGGATGGGGCAGGGCCCCTGCAGCGCCTGCGCTGGGTGACGTTGCCGACCATCAGCCCGGTGATCCTCTTCTCGGTCGTGATCGGGGTCATCGCCGGGCTTCAGTACTTCACGCAGGCCTACGTCGCAGCCAACGTCGCGTCGGGACAGGCCTCGCAAGCCGGTGACCAGACCGTCAACAACCTCGGGTATCCGGAAGCGTCGACGCTCTTCTATCCCGTGTTGCTCTATCAACACGGGTTCCGCTATTTCAACATGGGCTATGCGTCGGCGATGTCGGTGCTGCTCCTCGTTGTCGCGTTCACCGTCACCGTCCTCATCATCCGCAACTCGCGGCGGTGGGTGCATTACGTGGGATCGGCAAAGTGAGCGCCACGACCATTTCTGCCGCCGCTGCGCTCACGAGAAGGAAGCCGCCCGCGAGCGTTCGGCGGCGCAAGTTCCTGCTGGCAGTAGCGAACCACTCCTTGTTGATCGTCGTGGCGATCGCTTTCCTCGCGCCGTTCGTGTTCATCGCTCTCACCGCACTGATGACGAACGGTCAGGCGCTCTCGGAGCATCTCTGGCCGAGCCCGTTTCGCTGGCAGAACTTCGTGGACGTGTTTCACCAGGCGCCGATCTGGCGCTGGGCCCTGAACACGATGATCTACGCCGTGCTCGCCACGCTCGGCGTCCTCGTCTCGAGCATTCCGGTCGCCTACGCGCTCTCGCGGATCCGCTGGCGGGGACGCAACTTCGCGTTCGGGCTCGTCCTGATCGCTTTGATGCTGCCGCCGGTCGTCGCCGTCGTGCCCCTCTACGTGATGTGGGCGAAGCTGGGCCTCGTCGGCGGCCTCGCGCCGCTGATCATCCCCAGCTGGTTCGGCGATGCCTTCTCGATCTTCCTGCTGCGCCAGTTCTTTCTGACGATTCCGGAGGAGTACCTCGATGCGGCTCGAGTGGACGGCTGCGGCGAGCTACGCATCCTCATCACGGTCGTCCTCAGGCTCGCGAAGCCGGCGATCGCGGCGGTTGCACTCTTCTCGTTCCTCTACACCTTCAACGACTTCTTCCTGCCGCTTCTCTATACGCGTGAGAACCCGAGTAGCTGGGTGCTGCAGATCGGCCTCTCGGAGTTCCGCTCTCTGCACCAGGTGCAATGGAACCTCACCATGGCGGCGACGCTGCTCGTGATGGCGCCGGTGATCATCGTCTTCTTCCTCGCGCAGAAGGCCTTTGTCGAAGGCGTGACGCTGACAGGGGTGAAGGGATGAAGATCGCGGTCATCGGCGGCGGTTCGACGTACACGCCGGAGCTCGTGTCGGGGCTATCGCGTGAGCGTGAGCGGATCGACGTGAGCGAGCTCGTGCTGCAGGACATCGATCCGGAGCGGCGCGAAGTTGTCGGTGGGCTCGCGCAGCGCATGCTCGACCGACAAGGGTACGAAGGGCGGCTCGAGATCACCGACGATCTCGACCGGGCTGTCGACGGTGCCGACTTCGTCCTCATCCAGATCCGCGTCGGCGGCCAGGAGGCTCGGCTCTCGGATGAGACCTTGCCACTCGCCTGCGGCTGCATCGGGCAGGAGACGACCGGCGCAGGCGGGCTCGGCAAAGCTCTGCGCACCGTTCCGGTCGTGCTCGGGATCGCCGACCGGGTACGAGAACGTGCTGCGGACGGCGCCTGGATCGTCGACTTCACGAATCCGGTCGGGATCGTCACACGGTCGCTGCTCGATCGCGGGCACCAGGCTGTCGGTCTCTGCAACGTTGCGATCGGCTTTCAACGGAGCTTCGCGCGGATGCTCGGCGTGGAGCCGAGCCGCGTGCAGGTCGATCAGGTCGGGCTGAATCATCTCTCCTGGGTCCGTCACGTCCGGGTCGACGGTGAGGACGTGATCGCGGATCTCATGTCGGCGCACGGCGACGAGATCGCGCACGACGCCGGACTGTCACGGCGGCTGCTGGACGAGCTCGGCGTGATCCCCTCCTACTACCTGCACTACTTCTACTCGCACGACGCCGTGCTCGCGGAACAGCTCGACGGCATCCCCCGCGCCACGACGGTCGCCGAGATCGAGCGCGAGCTGCTCGAGATGTACCGCGATCCGAACCTCGTCGAGAAACCGCCGCTGCTCGAAAGGCGCGGCGGCGCCTTCTACAGCGATGCGGCAATCGGATTGGTCGGCGCGCTCGCCGCAGAGAGCGGCGAGCCTCACGTCGTCGACGTGCGCAACAACGGGACCGTCGAGGGCCTCGCCGACGACGACGTGATCGAGGTGCTGGCCGAGGTCGGCGCAGGCGGCGCGAAGCCGTTGCCGCAGGCGCCGGTCGCGCCCGAATTGCTGGGGCTGATGCAACATGTCACCGCCTACGAGCAGCTTGCGGCGCAAGCGGCAGTCAGCGGCGACCCGGCCGTCGCGCGGAAGGCGTTGCTGGCACACCCGCTGATCGGCCAGCATCCGCTCTCCGAGGAGCTCGTCGACCGGCTGCTCGAAGCCGGCGCCGCGCACCTGCCGCAGTTCCACGCGGAGACCGGCCGATGAGCCACGCAGCAGTGCTCGCCGTCGACGGCGGGAACTCGAAGACAGACCTCGCACTCGTGAACGCCGACGGCTCGGTGCTCGCACTCGTTCGCGGCCCGCTGAGCTCGCCTCATCACCTCGGCGTCGATGGGTGCCTTGCCGTGATGCAAGGGCTCTTGGCGGAGGCAGTGCGCGAAGCGCGGCTCGGCGATCATGCCGGCCGGATCGCGCAAGTCGCCGCCCTGTTGATGGCAGGAGTCGACTTTCCCGCGGAAGAGGACGCGGTTCGAATCGCCGTCGAGCAGCGGGGCTGGGCGCAGAGCGTTCACGTCGGCAACGACACGTTCGCCGTGCTTCGTGCCGGCACGGAGCGCGGGTGGGGCGTTGCGATCACGTGCGGAGCCGGAATCAACTGCGTCGGTGTTGCGCCCGATGGAAGGCATGCACGTTTCCCGGCACTCGGCGCGATCACGGGTGACTGGGGCGGAGGTTACGACGTCGGCCTGGCTGCTGTCTCGGCCGCCGCGCGGAGCGAGGACGGACGTGGCCCGCGGACGAGCCTGGAGCAGGCCGTTCCGGCGCACTTCGGCCTGACCACGCCGAGCGAGCTCGCGGAAGCAATTCACACCGGGCGAATCGGGCAGCGCCGTGTCATCGAGCTCGCGCCGCTGGTGCTGGCGGAAGCCGCGGACGACCCGGTTGCGGCGGAGATCGTCGCGCACCTCGCCTCCGAAGTCGTCGCACTCGCGCGCGTGGCGCTGACGCGACTCGAGCTCATCCAGGAACCTGTCGAGGTGCTTCTCGGCGGCGGAGTTTTGCAGGACGTCGACGGCGACCTGCTCGCCATGATCGACTCTCACTTGCGCCAAGCCGCGCCGAACGTCACTGTCCGGCCGACCGCGTCCGCCGCAATCGTGGGCGCAGCGCTGCTCGCGCTCGACGAGCTCGAGGCCGGCCCGGAGGCGCAGGCCAGGCTTCGCGGTGAACTTGGGGCGGCGTTTTCCCAGCTGGAAGGGGTGGCGGCCGTTGGCTGAGGTTCGATACGTCCAGGCAACCAGGCTCTACCCGGGGACCGATGCGCCGGCGGTCGACGCGCTCGACCTGAACGTTCACGACGGGGAATTCATGGTGCTCGTTGGACCGTCGGGGTCGGGCAAGACGACAGCGCTCCGCATGCTCGCCGGTCTGGAAGAGGTCGATGCAGGCGCGGTCTACATCGGCGATCGCGATGTCAGCGACGTACCGCCCAAGGAACGCAATGTCTCGATGGTGTTCCAGAACTACGCGCTCTACCCGTATCTCACCGTCGCCGCGAACATCGGTTTCCCCCTGCGGATCGCGAAAGTGAAGAAGGCCGAGCGTGAAAAACGAGTCAAGGAAGTCGCGAAGCTGCTCGGCCTCTCCGGGTACCTCGAGCGCAAGCCGGGCCAACTGTCAGGGGGCCAGCGCCAACGAGTCGCCATGGGCCGGGCGATCGTGCGCGTCCCCAGCGTCTTCCTGATGGACGAGCCATTGTCGAACCTCGATGCGAAGCTACGCGTGCAGATGCGGGCGGACATCGCCGCTCTGCAGGCCGACCTCGGCATCACAACCGTGTACGTGACGCACGACCAGTCGGAGGCAATGACGCTGGGCCACCGTGTTGCCGTCCTGCACGAGGGACACCTGCAGCAGTGCGGGCCGCCGCGCGAGCTCTACGAGCGGCCGACGAATGTGTTCGTGGCCGGGTTCATCGGCTCCCCGGCGATGAACCTCTGCACGGTGCCGGTGTCCAACGGCGCCGCCTCCTTCGGCGGGGTGGACGTGCCGCTACCGCACGGCGTCGCCATCAACGGGAGAACGAGTCTCGTGATCGGGGTCCGGCCTGAGTCGCTCGAGGTCGCTCCGGAGGGAATTCCGGCGAAGGTCGACGTCGTGGAAGACGTCGGCGCCGACGCATTCGTGTTCTGCAGCACCGAGCTCGGAGGCGAGACGACGAAGCTCGTGGCGCGTTCCGAGTCGCGCAAGGCACCAAAGCAGGGCGATCGAGTGACATTGCGGCCGCGCCCCGACGAGGCCCACCTCTTCGATCCGGCGAGCGGCGAGCGGCTGGAGCGCTGATGTCCGCCGCAACTGGGCCGTACGGTCCGGGCGAACTGTTCCTCGGCGAGATCCGAGAGCAGCCGGAGGCGCTCCTGCGTCTGCTCGAGCAGGAGGCAGAGTTCGAGGCCGTCGCCAAGGCGATGCGTGAGCGTCGCCCCGCGGTCGTCCGCCTGGTGGGCCACGGCTCATCCGACGCAGCCGCCTCCTACGGCGTGTACGCGTTCGGGCTTCTGCCGGGCTGGACTGCGATGCGGGACTCCATCTCGCTCACTGTCTACTACGACGCGAAGCTCGATCTCTCGGACTCGGTCGTCATCGCCCTCTCGCAGTCGGGCGAGACACCGGACGTCGTCGAGTACGTGAAGCGCGCGCGCGGCAAAGGAGCGTTCACGGTCGCGATCACGAACGGGACGGAGTCGAGTCTCGCGGAGGCCGCCGATGCGACTCTCGGGCTCGCGGCCGGGCCGGAGCGCGCGGTCGCCGCGTCGAAGACGTTCCTCAACACACTGGCGGCACTGGTGTGGATGGCCGGCGGTGCGGCGGGGCGGGGACGCGAGATCGCAGAAGGGCTGCGCCGCGTCGCGGAACAGCTGGCAGGGTCGCTCGGTCCGCTCGAGCAGGTGGTCTCGAACGTCGCAATGGCGTTCGCCTACGTCGGACGGATGTACGTGATCGGGCGTGGCATCGAATTCGGCACCGCACGCGAGGTCGCCCTGAAACTGACCGAGACGTGCCGGGTCGCCGCGGAGCCGCTCACGGCGACGGATCTGGCGCATGGCCCGATCGCAGCGGTCGACTCGATGTTTCCGGTCTGGACGATTGCCTCGCGGGACGAAAGCCTGCCGGCGGTACTCGAGGCCGCAGCGCGCGTGATCGAGGCGGGAGCGACCGTCGTTGCGAGCGGCAACGCAGCAACGGAGATCAAGGGAGCAGCCCACCTTCTTCCCGTGCCCGAGGCGCCCCTACCGATCCTCTCCCCGCTCCTGTCGGTGGTGCCGGGGCAGCTCTTTGCGGGCGCCCTGGCCCATGCAAAGGGGCTCGATGCCGACTATCCCGTGGGCCTCAGCAAGGTCACCCGCGCGCGCTGATCCGCTGACGGACACGGCATCGCTCAATCGAGTTAGCTCTTTCGGGGGTAGACGCCGAGCCGCAATCTGACGAAGTTGTGCGTGGAGAACTGCGGCACCATGACTATGTATGGATCCAGCCAGACAGCGTCGGCTTCGCCGACCGTCCCCCCATTCAGCACCGCGGAGATGCGGAGCTATCCGCTTGGCACGCTCGTGTATCGCTCGGGCCTGATGCCGCTCGAGACCGTCAACCGCGCGCTCGCGGAAGCGGCGGAAAGCGGTCGGCGGCTAGGGGAGGTCCTCCTCGACTACGGCTTGCCTGAGCGCGACCTCACTCGTCTGCTGGCAGCTCAGCACGGACAGGAGTTCGTTGACCTCACCGAGTACCCGATCGATCCCGAGGTTGCGCACTTGCTACCGCGGTCAGTCGCGGAGACGTACTGCGCTGTGCCGCTCAGCCGCGAAGGAGACTGCATTCTCGTCGCGGTGCCCGACGCCGACAACGCGTCGCATCTGACCAGGCTGCAGGAAGCGCTGCACAGCCCGATCAGGCAGGTGACGGCCGCTCGCTCCGACATCAAGGACGCAATCGAGCGGGTGCACATCGAGCCGCAGGGGATGATCACGCGGATGGCGCTGGCCGAGGCGACTCAGGCGCTCCCCGAGCCGGAGCCGAAGCCGACGACCATCTACCGCGTCGAAGTGACGCTTGCAAGCGGCGCGACACTCCTGGTGGCCGAAGCGACAGATTTCGAGTACGCCAAGCAAATGGGCATGCGCGTGATCGACGAAGCCGAGGCCGGCGGAACCGTCGCCGTCGGCGACGCAACGATCGACGGCCGGCAGGTCGTGTCGGTCGACGTCCTCGGCCGTAACAGCGCGTGAACTTCCCGGTCGCTGCCGTCCGCGAGCTCATTTCCGCGGTGCGGAAGGACGGGAGGCCGGTCGTGCGGCTGACATGTTCCGACTACGGGACGGAGTGGGTCGTCGCTGCTGACGTCTATCCGGTCGACGAGCTAACGGTGCAGCCTCGGAGCGCAGGGCCGTACGTGTTCGACACCGAGCAGGAAGCGAGAAGCTTCATCGAGAGCTCGCTTGCCGCACTGCAGCTTCTCGGCTGCGAAGTCGCGTAAGCGCTACGGCCTCGACTTCTGCCTCGCGACGGAGGCCATTTCCTTCCAGCGCTTCTTCCGTGCGATGCGGAGACGATGGTCGGTGCGCGCGGCGATCGACTCCAGTTCGCGCTGCAGCTTCCGCCAGGAACGCAACCGGTCGAGCTCGAGCGTGCCGTTGTCGACCGCACCTAGGACTGCGCAGCCCGGTTCGTTCATGTGGGCGCAGTTTCGGAACTTGCACTCCAGCGCGAGCGCCTCGAGGTCCTCGAACGCAGCCGTGAGATCGCCTTCCCAGAACTGAAGCTCGCGCAGGCCTGGAGTGTCGATCACCATGCCGCCTCCGGGGAGTTGGACGAGCTCACGGTGTGTGGTGGTGTGTCGTCCGGTTCCGTCCGCGGCGACCTCACGCGTTGCCATCACCTCTGCCCCGGCGAGCCGGTTCAGCAGCGTCGACTTCCCGACGCCCGAGGAGCCGAGCAGGACGACCGTGCAACCGGCCTGCAGGTACGGCTCGAGCGCCGTGAGTCCGTCACCCGTGACGTTGGAGATGGGATGGACCGGCACGCCGATCGCGACCGTCTCGACTGCGAGCACAGCCTCGGCGACGTCTAGAGAGAGGTCGGCCTTCGTAAGCACGACGATCGGTTGGGCGCCGCTCTCCCACGCGATCGTGATGTAGCGCTCGAGCCGGCGCAGGCTGAAGTCGTCGTCGAGGCCGGCGAGCAGGAAGGCCGCGTCGACGTTTGCCGCGAGCACCTGCTCGGTCGAGTCCTGGCCGGCATTCTTGCGGATGAACGCACTTCGACGTGGGAGGATCGACGCGATCGTCGACGGCGGTGTCACGGCGACCCAGTCGCCGACGGCAGGCATCTGCCCGCCCACCTCGTGCGCGTAGAAGAGGCGTCCGGCTGCTCGCGCGCGTACCTCGCCCTCTTCGGCGAAGAGCACGAACTCGCCGCGATGTTGTGCGGCGATACGTGCCGGAAGCAAATTGTCGTCTTGCAGTTGCTCGAACGCGGACGCCAGTTCGGCATCCCACCCGAGCTCATCCAGAGCAGGCAAAGCGAGTCTCCTTTGTGAGTGAGTGAAAGAACAAGATCCGCCGTTCGGGCGGATCAGCTCACGGACTCGC
>WNGA01003705.1_pt1 | contig 32706 bp, 27 predicted proteins | sample 5400061 | NCBI WGS metagenome assembly WNGA01 (sample SAMN13153366, study PRJNA577476) | soil metagenome | isolation source: 100 cm soil or saprolite under grassland replicate 2 | place: USA:California | collected 2016-06-15 | reverse complement strand
AGCTCCCGGCGTGGATCGAGCACTACAACCGGCACGCGCCACACAGCGCCTTGGGGATGCAGTCGCCAGCCGAGTTCTATGCGGAATGGAGAGTCAAAAACAAGACACTACCTGTCCAAAAGTAAGTGGGGCAGTACAGTGGCGAAGGTCCGCGATCTTGACCAACAGATCCGCGACAAGGAATACGAACTGGAATCCATCGTCCCAGACGAAGCGCGCCGAGCTGGGATCCCTCCCGGCCTCCTCCGCTCTCCGTAGATGGGCTATGGGGCGTCTCGTTGCTGGCACGGTAGAGGGTTGGTGCAAGGGCTTGACAATGGTTCCCGCTGTCTGATATAAGCCCCCACCATAGCACGACGATGTGCTAGGCGACGACGGCGTCTTTCCCCGTGAGCGAGTAGGGGAAGGCGCCTTTTTTGTTTAGCGGACAATGACGTCCTCCGGCCGTACCGGCATCACTGGTTCCGGCTTGAGGACGTTTTCTTTTCAAACGAGTTAGAGATGCGACTCCTACGGATTGCACTAGCCCAGGTGAACACGACCGTCGGCGACCTCGAGGGCAATGCCGCGCTGGTGCTCAAAGGACTCGAAGCGGGCCGCGAGGCGCAGGCCGATCTCGTGGTGTTTCCGGAATTGACCATCACGGGCTACCCTCCGGAAGACCTGCTGCTGCACCCCCAGTTCATCACCGATAACCTCGCGGTGCTGCGCCGGATCGTCCGAAAGGTAAAAGGGGTCGCCGCAGTGATCGGCTTCGTGGACCGCCACGACGATATCTTCAACGCCGCTGCGTTCGTGTCGAATGGCCGGATCGTGGCCACCCAGCACAAGAGCCACCTGCCGAACTATGGGGTGTTCGATGAGAACCGCTATTTCCAGGCCGGCACGCGCTCCGTGACAGTAGAGCTCAACGGGATCACCATCGGCTTCAACATCTGCGAAGACATCTGGTTTCCCGAGGGCCCCACGCGGGCGCAATCACTCGTCGGGGACGCGGAAGTCGTCGTCAACATCAGCGCCTCGCCCTACCATCGGGGCAAACTCCGGTTCCGGGAAGAAATGCTGGTCACGCGCGCCGTGGACAATCTCGTGGCGGTGGCCTACGTCAACCAGGTCGGCGGCCAGGACGAACTGGTCTTTGACGGCAACAGCCTTGTCGTGGACCAGAGCGGAACCATCGTGGCCCGGGGACGGGCGTTTGAGGAAGATCTCGTGGTGGCCGACATCGATGCCGATGCTGTCGCGCGGGCCCGCGTGCACGACACGCGGCGCCGGCGCGCGCGCCGCATGCTCGAACGGAGAGGCGTCTCGGTGGACCGAGTCGTCCTCTCCTCCCGTTACCGGCCGACGCACCGTCGCCCTGCCCATGGGGGCCTGCCAGCCGTTCCCTCCCCGCTGGAAGAAGTCTACCGGGCCTTGGTATTGGGCATCAGCGATTACACTCGTAAAAACCGGTTCGAGAAGGTAGTGCTGGGCCTGAGCGGGGGCATCGATTCGGCCTTGACTGTGGTTCTCGCTGTGGACGCGCTGGAAGCACGCAATGTCGTCGGCGTCTTCATGCCATCCCCGTACACTTCGGACGAGAGCCGCGAGGATGCGCAGGCGCTGGCTCGGAACCTGGGGGTCCGCTTCCTGACCGTGCCGATCACGCCCGTCTTCCAGGCGTACACCGCCGTCTTGGCGCCAGTTTTCAAGGCACGGCAGCCGGACGTGACCGAGGAGAATCTCCAAGCCCGGACCCGCGGGAACCTCCTGATGGCCCTCTCCAATAAGTACGGGTGGCTCGTCCTGACGACCGGGAACAAGAGCGAGATGAGCGTCGGCTACGCGACGTTGTACGGCGATATGGCCGGCGGGTTCGCGGCCATCAAGGACGTGCCGAAGACGCTGGTGTATGAGCTGGCCCGGTGGCGAAACGCGCGGGAGGCCGATCCCGTCATTCCCAAGCGCGTGTTCACCAGGCCTCCAACGGCCGAACTGCGTCCCGGCCAGACGGACCAGGATTCCCTTCCTCCCTACGAAGTCCTCGATCCCATCATTCGGGGATACGTGGAGGAGGACCAGAGCCTCGCCGACCTGACCGCCGCAGGCTTCGATCGCCGCACGGTGGAGCACGTCGTCGCGCTCGTGGACCGCAGCGAATACAAGCGCCGTCAATCGCCGCCCGGGGTGAAGATCACGCACCGGGCGCTGGGGAAGGATCGGCGGATGCCGATTACAAACCGGTATCGCAGTCATTGAAGGCATGTTGCTACACGATGGAGTGTAGGTAGGACGATGGTGTCGCCGTTACCAGAAAGTCAGTCACGCTTGCTGAATCAACCAAGGAGGCGGCACAACCATGAAACGACTTGGACTCATCATCACTCCCATTGTGCTCTTGTCTCTCCTCGTGGAAGGAACGGTCTTTGCGACCCCCTCCACGACCTATTGGACGCCAGCCACCTCTGACGTCCAACCCTTCAACGTCTGGCACATCGGAGTCGACAACTACTTCCGACTGTATCGGACACAAGAAGACATCGACAAGAACCAGGCAATGTCTTTACCCACGGATGTCGGCCTGACTGTGGGTGTTTTACCCTTTGAAAAGCTCAACATGGAGGTGGGAATCGACGGCATTTTCCCCGGTTCCAATGCCAGCTCTGCTCTCAGGTCAATAGGACATTCACTGCTCTTCAACGCCAAACTTGGAACACCTGAGGGGGCGTTTTTCGGAAGTTGGTTTCCCGCCCTCAATGTTGGAATTTTTGACGTTGGCACGAAGTCCCAAGTCACTGACATGAACATCGTTGACTTTTTGGTCGGAAAGACCTTAGGACCATTCGGCAGAATCCATGGCGGATACTATTACGGCAACCCAGGTTCTGCGCTCATGCGAGAAAATGGGTGCCTCCGTGGCAATCCGAATCCCCTGATTGGGTGTGGTGCAGGGCAGAGCGGCTCACGGCAAAACGACGGCGCCATGGTCGGCTATGACTACGGGTTCTGGCCGGTCAAGGACAAGGCGGGCAATGAGTACAACAAGTGGGTGTTGGCGGCCGATTACGCCAGCGGGAAAAATTACATCGGTGGTGGAGGATTCGGGATGTACCACTACTTCACGAAGGACATCAGTCTCCTGACCGGGCCCGTCTGGTTCAACGACCATGCCATCAACGGCCAGTGGAAATGGACAGTCCAGCTGGACATTAACTTTTGATCCTTGGATAACGCCAGCTTGCAGGAGTCGTAAGTCAACGAGAGTGGAGCGGCCGGTCGTCCGACGCCGTACGCCGGGCGTTTTCCGAACGAATCACACAAGGGGGTGTGAGACCATGGGGATACTGAAGAGGCCCGGAGGAATCCTAGCTGTTGGCTTTGTAGCCTTTATGCTGTGCATGCTTGCAGTCAGCATGACCGCTGCTCAGGTAGCGGCACCGCCACCCGCACCGGCGGCGACCGCACCTAAGATTGACACCGGAGATACGGCTTGGGTGCTGACCTCGTCCGCGCTCGTGCTGGCAATGACGATGCCGGGCCTGGCCCTCTTCTATGGTGGACTGGTCCGGAACAAGAACGTGCTGGGCACGATCATGCATAGCTTCATCATTCTCTGCCTGGTCAGCGTGATGTGGGTGCTCTGGGGCTACAGCCTGGCGTTCGGACCTGATGTGGGTGGTGTCATCGGCAGCCTCGAATGGTTCGGCTTGAGTGGAGTAGGCGGAGACCCCAGTCCCACGTATGGCTCGACTATCCCCCATCAGGTGTACATGCTATTCCAATTGATGTTCGCGGCGATTACCCCCGCACTGGTCACGGGGGCGTTTGCCGAACGGATGCGATTCAGCGCCCTGTTGGTATTCGCCGCTCTGTGGTCGACGTTTATTTATTGCCCCTTGGCCCATTGGATCTGGGGCGGTGGGTGGTTGGCCAAGATGGGCGCGTTAGACTTCGCAGGCGGCGCCGTCGTGCATATCAGCTCCGGATGGGCAGCGCTGGCCTGTGCCCTGGTGCTGGGCAAACGGAAAGGCTACGGGACCGCTTACCTCGCTCCCCACAACCTGCCAATGACTATGCTTGGGGCCGGGCTCCTCTGGTTTGGCTGGTTCGGATTCAATGCCGGGAGCGCGTTGGGGGCGAATGCGTTGGCGGCGTCGGCCTTCCTGGCCACCAACACGGCCGCAGCCATGGGCGCGCTTAGCTGGATGGTGGCGGAATGGCTGCACCGGGGCAACCCAACCACGCTGGGGGCGGCCAGCGGGGCCATCGCTGGGCTCGCGACGGTGACGCCGGCCGCAGGTTTCGTGGGGCTTTTCCCCGCCCTTTTGATCGGGCTGACAGCGGGAGTCGCCTGCTATGCGGCGGTTGTGTGGAAGAATCGATTCGGCTATGATGATTCGCTCGACGTGGTCGGCATTCACGGAGTAGGCGGCGCCATCGGAATTTTTGCAACGGGGCTATTCGCTTCCAAGCTGATCAATCCGGCAGGGGCGAACGGCCTGTTTTTCGGAAATCCCGGGCAGGTGTTTATTCAGCTCGCCACGATCGGGGCTGCCCTGGTCTTCGCGTTAGTGGGAACCTTCATCATCTTAAAATTGATCGACTGGACGATCGGGCTCCGGGTCGACGCGGAGGAAGAGGAACGAGGCCTTGACCTCAGCCAACACGAGGAGCGGGCCTATTCGTAATGGGACGGCCGGACGATCAAACGGCCTTGCCTCATGGCATCTGGCGGGCCTGAGAAAAGGGGGCAGGCGCTCATGAAGAAGATCGAGGCGATTATCAAGCCATTCAAGCTGGAAGAGGTCAAAGACGCCTTGACCGAACTGGGCGTCTACGGCATGACCGTCTCGGAAGTCCGCGGGTTCGGCCGTCAGAAGGGACACAAGGAAGCCTACCGGGGAACCGAATACACCATCGAGTTCGTGCCCAAAACCAAAATCGAGGTCGTCGTCGTGGACAGTTTGGCGAACAAGGTGGTCGAGACGATCATCCGGACGGCCAAGACCGGGAGCATCGGAGACGGGAAGATCTTTGTCTCCAATCTGGACGACGTCGTGCGCATCCGCACAGGCGAAACCGGAGACCGCGCTATTTAACCACCATGTTGGAATCTCTTATCAACCGGGCACCGAGCGTCTCGTGGACCAGGGACGCCTTAGAAACGCGTCGCCGTGCGATCGCGGCCGCCCATAACCGCGGCGCGAGCGGTGTGGAGACCGTCACGGCGTTGACCGACTTGGCAGATGATATTCTGCACGACCTTTACGCGCTCGAATATGCGGGTACGTTCAACCCGACAGGTGTGGCGCTGGTCGCCCTGGGCGGCTACGGACGGCGCGAACTGGCGCCTTATTCAGACATCGATCTGATGTTCCTCTACGAGCCATTGCACGAACGGGAGGCCCGGGCCGTGTCGACGGCGATCCTCCATGTCCTGTGGGACCTCGGCTTCCTGGTCGGTCATAGCCTGCGGACCATCGCGGACTGCCGGTCCATGGGCCGGACCGACTTGACCGTGCGCACGTCTCTGATGGAAGCGCGCTGGTTGGCCGGAGATCAAACCCTCTTTGGCGAATTCACGCGCACGTACCGCGAACAGGTCTCGGGGAAACGGGTGCAGGAGTACGTGGCCCAAAAGCTCGCAGATCGGCAACAGGAATATGGGAAGTATGGGTCCACCAACTTCCTGCTGGAGCCGAACATCAAGAAGAGCCGGGGCGGGTTGCGGGATCTCCATCTGCTCAAATGGACAGCCCTTGCGCGCTACGAGACATCGTCCTTGGACAACCTCGCCGCCGGCGGTCTGCTGTCAGCCGGGGATGTGGCGGCGCTCTGGGACGCCCAGGAGTTTTTGTGGCGCGTTCGGAACGAACTCCATTTCTACGCCTTACGCGCCCAAGACATCCTGACGTTCGACGAGCAGATCCGCATCGCCGGCCTGTGGGGATTCAAAGACCTGCCCCACCTCCTGGCCGTCGAGCAGTTCATGCAGCAGTATTACCGGCATTCCACCCGTGTCTGCGACATTACCAGCCGGTTCGTGTCCCAGGCCACACAGCGGTCGGTCTGGCAGCGGCTGGCCGCCTGGCTCCCGGCTCGGCGCGTTGAACGCTACTTTGAGCTGACGAAAGATGAAATCACGGTGCCGCCAGACCTGAGGGATGAAGCGTTTTCGGACGGAAGCAGGATCCTCCGACTGTTCCAGTTGGCTCAGACCTACAGGCTTGCCATTGCCGACAGCCTCGTCCAGGAGTTGCCCGATCGAGTGTCAGCCGTTGGGGACGATGTTTTTCGAAGAGAGCCGTCACGACGATCCTTTCTGACCATTCTCTCAGGACCATGGCGTGTGGCCGAGACTGTTCACTCGATGCATCAGGTGCATCTGTTGGAGCGGTTCATCCCGACGTTCGGGACCGTCCGCGGCCTCATGCAGTTCAATGCCTACCACAAATACACCGTGGACCAGCACAGCCTGCTCGCGGTGAGTCAGGCCGAGGAGATCGGCACTACGAACGGCCTCTTGGGCCGGGTCTATCAGGAGATCAAGCGAAAAGACCTTTTGCACCTTGCGCTGCTCATCCACGATATCGGCAAGGGGCAGGAAGAGGACCACAGCCTCATCGGCGAGCGGATCGCCGTGGATGTGGCCGAGCGGCTCGGCCTGGACGATCACGAGACACAGCTCTTGGTGTTTCTGGTTCGCTACCATCTCCTGATGTCCAGCACCGCCTTCCGCCGTGATTCGTCCGACGAGAAGGTGGTGCTGCGGTTCGCCCGCCAGGTCGGCACGCCGGAGGCGCTCAAGATGCTGTTCGTGCTGACGGCTGCTGACATTGCGGCTGTGGGCCCCGGCGTGCTGACGCGCTGGAAGGAAACGCTGTTGGGCGATCTCTTTATTAAAACTCATAAGGAACTGGCCGGTGGGGAAGAGGCGGAGACGACCTACGAGGGCCTGCTCGATCAGGCGAAAGAGGTTCGGCAGGCAGTCCTCGCCCGATTGGTCCAGCGGCTGCCTCAGGACTGGCTCCGCAAACAACTCGAAGCGTGGCCGGATCACTATCTCGCGGCGATGCCCGTCGAACGCATCGTGACGCACCTCGAATGGCTGGCGAAGCTGGCCGACGCATCTGTCCTGGTGGATGCGCAGCACGATCGCGCGCTGGGCACCACCGACTACACAGTGTATACCCAGGAAAAGATCATGCCAGGCATCTTCTCCAAGATCGCGGGCGTGCTGGCTGCGAAGGGTTTGCAAATCCTGGACGCCCAGATCCTCACCCTGGCCGACGGCATAGTGGTAGATGTCTTTCGCGTCCAAGATCCGGACTCCCCGGACGGCCCGCCGCCGTCTCGGATCCGTGATGTCAGCGAGTCGATTGTCGCGGTCTTGGAGGGGCGCCGCTCGGTGGAGGCCCTCTTGCAAGAGGCGACCCGATTTGGACAGAGCCTTCACGGCGTCCCTCTACGCGAGCCGACGGTGGTTCAGGTGGACAACGACTCTTCGGAGCGGTTCACGATCATCGACGTGTTCGCCGACGACCGGCAAGGCCTACTGTATGTGATCACGCGGGCGATCTTTGACCTGGGCCTGTCCGTGCACGCGGCCCGGATTTCGACCCGCTTGGACCAAGTCGTGGACGTCTTCTATATCACGGACCAAGCTGGCGGGAAGATCGACGATCCCGGACGGTGCAAACTGATCAGCGAGACCATCACCGCTCGGATCGAAGATTATCTGGGACAGACGCAGACCACACGCCCGGTCGTCCACCGGGCCAATGTGCAACGAAATTCATAGGGGATTCAATCTTAAAGGAGGGGTTTATGACTGCGAAGGAAGTACTAGATTTTGCGAAGAAAAATAAAGTTATTATGGTTGACCTGAAGTTCGTGGACTTCCCCGGCATCTGGCAGCACTTCACGATTCCTATTGAAGAACTGACGGATACGGTCTTCACCGAAGGGTCCGGCTTTGACGGATCGTCCATTCGGGGGTGGCAGGCGATTCAAAACAGCGACATGATGGTCGTCCCGGATCCCAACACTGCCGTCATGGACCCGTTCACAAGCATCCCGACGCTGAGCATGATCTGTAACGTAGTGGATCCAGTCACGCGCGAGAACTATAGCCGGGATCCTCGGAATGTGGCCCAGAAGGCCGAAAAGTACCTCAAACAGACCAAGATTGGGGACATCTCCTATTGGGGCCCCGAGGCTGAATTTTTTATTTTCGACAGCGCTCGCTACGATCAAGACAGTCACAGCGGGTATTACTTTATTGATTCAGACGAAGGCATCTGGAACTCAGGCAAGGAAGGCTTCAATCTCGGCAACAAGCCCCGTCACAAGGAAGGGTACTTCCCGGTGCCGCCTATGGACACCCAGCAGGACATCCGCAGTGAGATGGTCCATGAAATGCAGAAGATGGGCATCATGGTGGAAAAGCAGCATCACGAGGTTGCGACCGCCGGTCAAGCCGAGATCGACATGCGGTATGACTCGCTGACGAACATGGCCGACAAGATGATGATGTACAAGTACATTATCAAAAATGTGGCCAGGCGCCACGGCAAGACTGTGACCCTCATGCCCAAGCCGCTGTTCCAGGACAACGGCTCCGGCATGCACACCCACCAGAGCATCTGGAAGGAAGGGAAGCCGCTCTTTGCCGGCAAAGAATATGCCGGGACCTCTCAACTGTGCCTCTGGTACATCGGCGGGATCCTCAAGCATGCGCTGGCCTTGGCGGCGATCACCAACCCGACGACGAACTCTTACAAACGGTTGACGCCCGGCTTCGAGGCGCCTGTGAATCTGGCCTACTCTAGCCGGAACCGTAGCGCAGGCGTGCGCATCCCCATGTATACCCCGAATCCGAAGGCCAAGCGGATCGAAGTTCGTTTCCCGGACCCGGCCTGCAATCCTTACTATGCCTTCGCCGCCATGCTGATGGCCGGACTGGATGGGATCGAGAATAAGATTGATCCAGGTCCACCCGTAGACAAGGATATGTATGACCTCGAACCGCATGACGCGGCTAAGATCAAGCAAATGCCGGCTAGCCTCGAGGAGTCGCTGCGAAATCTTGAGAAAGATCATGCCTTCCTCTTGAAAGGCAACGTCTTCACAGAAGACGTGATCGAGACCTGGATCACTTACAAGCGGGAGAAGGAGATCGATCAGGTGCGGATTCGCCCGCACCCCTATGAGTTCTTCCTGTACTACGATGTCTAATCGGAGAGACGCATTCGAATGACGTAGTAGCGAAGGGTGTAGCACGCTTTCCGGGAATCCATAGTCGCGTTTCCGGGAAGCTGAGGGGGTCAGCGCAGACCCTGGTTCTGGGATTGCTGGCAAGGGCGCCAGTCTGAAAAGAGTGGCGCCCTTTTTTTATGCACACGAGCAAAAGGAGATGGACATGAAAACAATCTTACGACAACGAGTGTTTGTAAGCCTGCTGATGGTGTCGGGCATCGTCGCGTGGATGATTCTTGGTGTCGTGGCAAATGGCGTGATGGCGCAGACAACCACTGAAGCACCACCAGCGACGAGTGCACCGGCGCCGGGAGGAGCACCGCCAGCGGCCGCTCCGGCTCCTCCCCCAAAGATCGATTCTGGAGACACGGCATGGGTGCTGACCTCTTCCGCCTTGGTGCTGGCCATGACGGCCCCCGGGCTGGCCCTGTTCTACGGCGGAATGGTCCGGGAGAAGAACACGCTGGGGACGATTATGCAGAGCTTCATCATCCTCTGCCTGATCAGCGTCCAGTGGGTGTTGTGGGGGTACAGTCTCGCTTTCGGACCTGACAAGTCGCACATTATCGGCGGGCTGGAATGGGTGGGGCTAGCGGGCGTCGCCATGGACCAACCGAATGCCGACTATGCGGCGACGATTCCGCACCAGGCCTATATGATCTTCCAGGCCATGTTCGCCGTGATCACCGTCGCGCTCATCACCGGGGCCTTCGCCGAACGGATGAAATTCAGCAGCTTCCTGGTATTTTCGCTACTCTGGGCCACGTTCATCTATGACCCCCTGGCTCATTGGGTCTGGGGAGTCGGCGGGTGGTTGAGAAATCTCGGCGCACTGGATTTTGCGGGCGGCACAGTAGTGCACATCAGCTCGGGGGTGTCGGCGCTGGCCTGCGCATTCGTCATCGGGAAGAGAAGAGGGTATGGTAAGGAACACATGGCCCCGCACAATCTCCCGATGACCGTCTTGGGCGCTTCTATGCTCTGGTTCGGATGGTTCGGGTTCAACGCCGGTAGCGCCGTGGCGGCGGGAGCCCTGGCAACCAGCGCGTTCGTGGTCACCAATACCGCGACGGCCACGGCGGCGCTGGCGTGGATGGTGGGAGAGTGGCTTTATCGTGGGAAGCCTACCGTCCTCGGAGCGGCCAGTGGGGCCGTCGCCGGGCTGGTGGCGATTACACCGGCGTCCGGGTTTGTGGGACCGCTCTCGTCCATCATCATCGGTGCGGGAGCTGGATTCTTCTGCTACGGTGCGGTGCTTGTGAAGTCACGCTTTGGGTATGATGATTCCTTGGATGCCTTTGGAGTTCATGGGATTGGCGGAACGTGGGGAGCGCTGGCGACAGGGCTGTTTGCTTCGAAGGCGATTAATTCCGCCGGTGCCGATGGGTTCTTCTTTGGAAACCCCGGCCAGCTCTGGATCCAATTCGTTGCTGTGCTGGCCGCATGGGTGTTGGCTTTCGTCGGGACCTTCATTATCCTCAAGGTCATCGATTGGACGATGGGGTTGCGGGTCACTGACGAGGACGAACAGCTCGGGCTGGATTTGAGCCAGCACGAAGAACGGGCCTATTCGAAAGGTTAACCGCTGGAGGGAACACAGGACGATCTTTTTGCGGTTTGCGCTTATGACAAGGGAGGCGTGCGCCGATGAAAAAAGTCGAAGCTATCATCAAGCCGTTCAAACTTGAAGACGTGAAAGACGCACTAACGGAGATCGGGGTCTTTGGGATGACCGTGACGGAAGTGCGCGGATTCGGTCGCCAGAAGGGGCACAAGGAAGCCTACCGTGGAACGGAGTACACGGTGGAGTTCCTGCCCAAGACGAAGATCGAGGTGGTTGTGCCCGACAACCTCGCGGAAAGAGTTGTTGAGACACTACTCCGAACAGCCAAGACCGGGAGTATCGGGGACGGGAAGATCTTCGTGACGAACCTGTCCGAGGTCATCCGGATCAGGACCGGAGAAACCGGGGATCGCGCGCTGTAGGCCCACGGGCGCTTGCAGGCCTCTCCACATGAACCAGGGAAGCCGAGATGAGTTGGAGTTGCTCTATCCCTGGTACAAGGAGGAGGTGTTCCGACGCCGCGAGCGGATGATGTGGCTGACCGCGAGCGCGAGCGGGATGCTGGTTCTCTTGTTGATGGTCGTCCAGTTTTTTCCCGCGCCAGCGCCCTCCGCTGCGGCAGAAGTCCTTGTATGCGTCGGGGTTGTGTTGTTCTCCGGAATCATGGCCTACCTGATCGTGCAACAGCAGGCCCGGCACCTGATGGCGAAGCGGGTGCTCATCAAAATCGAGCAGGAACTGGGGCTCTATGAAAAAGGCAGGCACTTGGAAGAGGCCGCGCTGTATCCCGAGGAGTGGCAGTGGGCATGGAAGCGCGACGTCAGTGTCGGAATCTACCTTGCGGTGCTGGCAGGGTTGACCGGCCTCGTCATTGCCGCCGTGCTGTGGCGCTGAGCCCGTGCCGCAACTCGCCCTCGCGCTCACGACGGTCATCTGGGCGGCCACCTTTCCGGCGACCAAACTGGCGCTCGAGCAGGTGCTGCCGCTCTCGTTCCTTTTCCTGCGGTTCCTCATCAGCAGTCTCGTGCTGGTCGCCGTGCTTATCCTGGCGGGGCGGCCCATTGGGCGGACGGCCGAGACCCTGCGGATGGCTGCGATTGCTTCCGTCTTCCTGTTCCTCGGGTACGTCACCCAGACTGTCGGCATGCGCTATACCACGGCGTCGAACTCGGCTTTCATCACCGCGCTGTACGTCGTGCTGGTCCCGCTCTTCCTGCGCCGGTTTGACTTCCGGCTCTGGACAGCCCTGTCCTTCGCCGTGAGCGGATTGTGGCTGCTGATCCGCCCTTCAGCCGAGATGAATCGTGGAGACCTTTACACGCTGGCATGCGCGGCGGCCTTCGCCCTGCACATCATCGCGGTCGAAGCCTACGTGCATCGCAACGAGGTGCTCACCTTCTCCGCCTGGCAACTGGTCATGGTGACCGGAGCTTTGGTCGGGCCGGCTCTCATGGAAGGCTATCGGCCCTGGTCGGTCGCCTTCACGCCGACCCTGCTCTGGGCACTTGTGATCACGGGCGTGCTGGCCACTGCGCTGGCGTTCTGCGTACAAGTGTGGGCACAGAAGCACGTTCCCGCCCAGCGTGTGGCCTTGATCTTCGCGCTCGAGCCGGCCTTGGCCGCGTGGTTCTCCTGGCTGGTCCTGGGCGAGCGCTTGGATGTACTCGGATGGGTGGGGAGCGGTCTGATTACGGTCGGCGTGTTGATCGGGACGATCCCCGATCGTCGAGCGGTCGTCTCCCTCTCGTAGAAGGTCGTCACGGTTTGAGCAATTCGAAGTCCTTGATCTCCTTCTTCATGTGCTCCCGCAGCCGCTTGATGATCTTTTCCTCCAACTGGCGGGCGCGCTCCCGCGAGATGTTGTACTTCTTGCCAATGTCGTCGAGCGTCATCGGCGTCTCCGAGAGGATCCGGTTGCGCAGGATGTCCACGTACCGGTCATCAAGCGTGGCGGCGAACTCCGCGAGCTTCTGCCGGAAGAGCTTCCTGAGTTCCTCATCGGCCAGGGTCTCGTCCGCCGGTGTCCCCTGGGCAGGCAAAATCTCCATCAAGGTGCCTTCCTGATCAGGCCCGAGGGGGGCGTCCAGGGAGATGTCCCAGCTCCCCAGGCGCTGCCCCATCTCGACGACGTCGCGCTCGCGGACGTGCAGTCGGTCGGCGAGGAGCTTGGTGTCGGGCACGAAGCCCTCGCGCTCCAGCTTGCGCTTCTCTTTGTTCAGATTGTAGAAGAGCTTGCGCTGGTCCTGCGTGGTCCCGATCTTCACCAGCCGATGGGTGTTCAGGAGATACCGAAGGACGTACGCCCGCACCCACCAGGCCGCGTAGGAGTGGAACCGCACGCCCTTCGTCGGGTCGAATTTCCGGATGGCCTGCATGAGCCCGACGTTGCCTTCTTGGATCAGGTCCATGTAATCGGCCCCGAAGTGGAGGTACTCTGCCGCGATCGCCACGGAGACACGCAGGTTGGAGAGGATCAACTTGACCGCCGCCTCGCGGTTGCCCGTCGTTCGATAATCGTGGAAGAGCTGCAGTTCCTCTTCCTTTGACAGGAACGGATATTTTCGAACCTCGGCGAGGTAGCGCTGGAGCGGGTCATACGGGGCGAGCGCCGTGTCCTGCGACGCGTCCGTCTGGTCCCCCGGCCGGATGGACAGGGGGACGTCAAACTCCTCCGCAGGAATCTCCCGGTCGAGGAAGGCTTCAGATTCGAGGACCTCGGCCTCTTCGACGTCCTCGACTTCCGCGGTCTCGTTTTGAGTCTCATCCATGGAGTCTGAGGGTTCCATTGTTACTGCCTATTATAGCGGAACCCTTCCGTGGAGGCCAAACGAATGAGGCTCATAAGTTACGAATTTCTCTGCTATAATCCGATTCGTGCCGATCCGCCATGCCCTTCGCAGCGGCCACTGGCCGTCTCTTCTGGCCGCTTGGCTCCATTTCGAAGTCAGTTTCATGGCCTGGGTCCTCGTGGGAGCCTTGGGGATCTTCATTGCTCAGGACTTTGGGCTGACTGCTACGCAAAAAGGCTTTCTGGTGGCGGTCCCCCTGCTCGGAGGATCGCTCTTTCGGATCGGGATCGGAGTCCTTTCGGACCGGTACGGGCCTCGACGGATTGGGTTAGCCAGCATGCTGCTGGTATCAGTCCCTCTGGCGTGGGCTTGGTTAGCCGGCGATTCCTTCGTGCAGATGGTCGGCGTCGGTCTCCTGTTGGGCATCGCAGGTGCCAGCTTCGCCGTTTCCTTGCCGCTTGCCAGCCGAGCTTATCCGCTGGAGCACCAGGGGCTGGCGATGGGCGTGGCCGGATCTGGGAATAGCGGCGCGATCGTAAGCATTGTATTGGCCCCGCTACTGGCCGTCAAGTTCGGATGGCATGCCGTCTTCGGTATCGTGATTCCCGTCGTCGTCGTCATCGCCGCGGTGTATTGGTTGCTGGCCCGGGACCACGAGCCGATGGATGGCTCCGCACACCATCGGGAGTTCGTCGTCCTGCTCAGGGAGCCGGATACCTACTGGTTCTGCGTGCTGTACGCGATTACCTTCGGGGGATTCGTGGGCCTCAGCAGCTACCTCAGCATCTTTTTCTTCGACCAATATGGGTTGTCCCGGGTGGAGGCTGGCTGGGCCGCGGCAGCCTGCGCGCTGGCCGGAAGTTTCTCCCGCCCAGTGGGAGGCTTCATCGCCGACCGGTGCGGGGGACTCCGTGTGCTCTCCGTGCTTTACCCGAGCATCGCAGTCTTTACGGGAGTGGCGTCTCTGTTGCTCCCGTTCCCGGCGGCCTTTTCCGCAGTGTTTCTGGCCATGGCCTGCCTGGGCATGGGAAACGGGGTGATCTTTCAGGTCGTGCCCCAGCGATTCCGGCAAGAAATCGGGACCATCTCAGGGCTGGTCGGCGCAGCCGGAGGCCTCGGCGGCTTTCTCTTGCCCTCGGTCTTGGGTCTCTTCAAAGATCTCAGCGGCACCTACGCGACGGGCTTCGCCCTCTTCGCCGCGGTGTGTGTGTTGATCATGCCGGTCGTCGTGATGTTCTGGCGTCCGAGCCGCGAGAACATGGTTCCCCGCATTTGACACCGACCGTTCGCATCTCTATAGTAGATAAGGCTTTTTGTGGAAAACCCATGAAATTCGACACGATCGAAAACGCCCTTGCTGACATCAGAAATGGCCACATGGTCATCCTGGTGGATGACGAAGACCGCGAAAATGAAGGTGACTTCGTCATGGCGGCCGAGAAAGTCACGCCAGAGGCCATCAACTTCATGGCCATGCACGGGCGAGGCTTGATCTGCTTGGCCCTGACGCCAGAGCGGGTGGAGGAACTTCAACTGCCCCCGATGGTCGCCGAGAACACGGCGCCGTTCGGCACTGCCTTCACGATCTCAATCGACGCTCGCCGGGGGATCACGACCGGCATCTCCGCCAAAGACCGGGCCACGACCATCCAGACCGCGATAGATGCCAAGACCAAGCCGTCCGATCTCGCCCGGCCGGGCCATGTCTTTCCGCTCAGGGCCGACAAGGGCGGCGTCCTCAAACGGGCCGGCCAGACCGAAGGCTCGGTGGACTTGGCGCGCCTGGCCGGGCTCTATCCAGCCGGCGTCCTGTGCGAGATCATGAACGACGACGGAACCATGGCCCGGGTGCCGCAGCTTCACGAGATCGCCAAGCGGCATCACCTCAAGCTGGTGACGATCAAAGACCTCATCGAGTACCGGATGCAGCGAGAAACCTTCGTCCACGAAGTGACGCAGGCGACGCTTCCGACGATCTTCGGCGACTTTGTCGCGCACATGTTCGAGAACGACCTGGACTATGGCGCCCACGTCGCGCTGGTCAAGGGCACGATCAAACCGGCCGACGAGGTGCTGGTCCGCGTGCACTCCGGGTGCCTCACCGCCGATGTGCTCGGATCGCTTCGCTGCGATTGCCGCGAGCAGCTCCATCGCGCGCTGCAGATGATCGAGAAGGCGGGGCAGGGCGTGCTCCTGTACCTGAACCAGGAAGGGCGCGGCATCGGCCTGGTGAACAAGCTGCGCGCGTACAAGCTGCAGGACGAAGGCAAGGACACCGTCGAGGCCAACCTGGCGCTGGGCTTCAAGGCGGACCTTCGGGACTATGGCGTGGGCGCGCAGATCCTGGTCAAGCTGGGGTTGCACAAGATCCGGCTCATCACGAACAATCCCAGGAAGATCGTCGGGGTGGAGGGGTACGGGCTCCGGGTCGTCGAGCGCGTGCCGATCGAAATTTCTCCTCAGGACTCGAACATTCGCTATCTGAGAACAAAGAAAGTCAAGCTGGGCCACCTCCTGGACAAGGTCTGATCGAAGACAGAGCACATACCGCATGCCGACAGTGATCGAAGGGGGAGGTGCGGCCGCCGGATTGCGGTTCGCGATCGTCCGCAGCCGTTACAACGAAGTGGTGACGAAGCGGCTGCTAGAAGGGGCGCTCGACGCCTTGCGTAAAGGCGGGGCCCGCGACGAGGCGATCGACGTGGTCTTCGTCCCCGGGGCGTTCGAGATTCCCATGGTCGCGTCCCGCTTGGCGCGTTCCCGCCGCTATGACGCCATCATCTGTCTCGGCGCCGTGATCCGAGGGGAGACACCCCACTTTGAGTACATCAGCGCCGAGGTCAGCCGCGGGATCGCGCGGGTGTCCTTTGACTACGGGATGCCGGTCATCTTCGGTGTGCTGACCACCGACACCGACGAACAAGCGGATGCACGGTCGGGGATCGGAGGAGTGAACCGAGGATATGAAGCTGGTATTGCAGCGATCGAAATGGCCAATTTGTTGAAACGTCTCGGTGGCCCTCCACGACATTCTTCGCGCAAGAGGTCACGATGAGCCTTCGGCGCAAAGGCCGCGAATTGGCCCTCCAAATTCTGTACCAGTGGGATATCCATCGCGACACCTCCGGCTGGCTGGAGGACTTCTGGGCGCAGAACCCGACTCACTCAGAGGCCAAGACCTTTGCCGAAGTCCTCGTCGACGGGGTCATCACCCATGCGGCCGAGCTGGATAGCTTGCTCGGCCGATACGCCGAGCACTGGACCGTTCACCGGATGGCGATTACCGATCGGACCGTCCTGCGAATGGCGGTCTATGAACTCTTGTACAGGCCGGACATTCCTGCTCGCGTCACGCTCAATGAGGCCATCGAGATCGTGAAGATGTTCGGCGACGAGCAATCGGGCTCCTTCGTCAACGGCATCCTGGACCGTATCCTGCGCGAGGAACCCCGCCTGCAGGGCAAAGCGCGGGAGGCGGTCACGTCGGTGACCCATGATTGATCGCTATTCCAGGCCTCACCTGAAAGCGATCTGGGAGCCTTCGCGCAAATATGAAACGTGGTTACAAGTGGAGCTTCTGGCCTGCGAGGCTCTGGCGAAGAAAGGACTGATCCCCGCTTCGGCAGTCCGGCAGATCCGCGGCAAGGCCCGCGTCAATCCAGCGCGTATCGAGGCGCTGGAGCGGGTCACGAAGCACGACGTCATCGCCTTCATCGAATCCATTTCCGAGCAGGTCGGGCCAGCGGCCCGCTACCTGCACCTGGGCCTGACCTCCTCCGATATCCTGGACACCTCGCTGGCCGTTCTGATGGTCGAGGCCGCCGATGCCATTCTGGAGGATCTGGACCGGCTCCTCGCCGTGCTCCGCGACCGCGCCTGGGAGCACCGTGACACCCTCATGATCGGACGCTCTCATGGCATCCACGGCGAGCCCATCACGTTCGGCGTCAAGCTGGCCATCTGGTACGACGAGACGAAGCGCCATCGCGAGCGGTTTCGAGCCGCGCGTGACGGGATCGCGTGCGGCAAAGTGTCGGGTGCTATGGGCACGTTCGCGCACCTGTCGCCTGACATTGAAGCCTATGTCTGTAAGAAGCTGGGGCTCAAGCCGGCGCCCGCCTCCAACCAAGTGGTCCAGCGCGACCGGCACGCGGCGTATCTCACGGCCTTGGGGTTGCTCGCGAGCAGCATCGAGAAGTTCGCGACCGAGATCCGCCACCTGCAACGGACGGAGGTGCTGGAGGCCGAGGAACCGTTCACGCCGGGCCAAAAGGGCTCCTCCGCCATGCCGCACAAGCGCAACCCGATCGTTTCGGAGAACCTCTGTGGCTTGGCCCGATTGGTCCGAGCAAACTGTCTCGCATCCATGGAGAACATCGCCCTCTGGCACGAGCGCGACATCAGCCACTCGTCGGTTGAGCGGGTCATTATTCCGGACAGCACGATTCTCGTGGATTTCATGCTTGCGAGGTTTACCGATCTGATGGCCGACTTGGTGGTGTACCCGGACCGGATGCGGCGCAACATCGAACTGACCGGCGGCATCATCTACTCGCAACGTCTCATGCTGGAGCTGGTGCGTCAGGGCGCGCCGCGCGTGCAGGCCTACGAAGTCGTGCAGCGATTGGCAATGGCGGCCTGGCAGGGGAGGGCGCCGTTCCGGGATTTGGTCGAGAAAGACTCTTTCGTCACTCGACACTTGTCGCCTGCTGCGATCGTCACATGCTTCAACCCGAAGGCCTACACGCGCCACATCCCTGAGATCTTCAAGCGGGTGTTCGGCTCCTCCGGCAAGGCTCGGGCGACTCGCAGGCGGGGACAGCATGAAGGCTAAGGTCTCCGTCACCTTGAAGCGCGGCATCCTGGACCCTCAGGGCCAGGCTGTCCTGCACGCCCTCAGTTCGCTGGGCTATACCGGCGTGAAGGACGTGCGGGTGGGAAAGCTCATCGAGCTTGAACTGGCGACGAACGATCGGGGCGGGGCGGAGGCGGAGGTAAAAGCCATGTGCGAGCGGCTCCTGGCCAACACTATTATCGAAGAGTATCGGATCGAGCTGGTGGAATGACTACCCCATCGCGAGTTGGCATCCTCGTCTTCCCCGGGTCCAATTGCGATCGCGACTGTCATTACGCCGTGACGAAAGTCCTGGGGACCCAAGCCGACTTCGTTTGGCACAAAGAACCGACCCTTCCACAAGTCGATGCCGTCATCATCCCCGGCGGCTTCTCCTACGGCGACTATCTCCGCACTGGCGCGATCGCGCGGTTCTCGCCGGTGATGGGGGCGGTCACTCGCTTCGCCGAGGCCGGCGGGTTGGTCCTTGGCATCTGCAACGGGTTTCAGATCCTGCTTGAAGCGGGGCTCCTGCCAGGCGCCATGCTGCGCAACCGTTCCCTCTCCTTTATATGCAAGGACGTCCACCTCCGCGTCGAGAATGCAGACACACCCTTTACCCGACGCTGCAAGCCAGGCCAGGTGTTGACCCTGCCGATCGCCCACGGTGAAGGCAACTACTATGCGGACCAGGCGACGCTCGCCAAGCTGAAAGCCCAGAACCAGGTCGTCTTTCGCTATTGCACGGAAGATGGCCAGGTCACGCCGGAGGCCAACCCCAACGGCTCGTTGGACAACATCGCGGGGATCGTCAACGACGCCGGCAATGTCCTCGGCCTGATGCCCCACCCGGAGCGCTGCGCTGACGCGCTGCTTGGGAACGAAGACGGACGCCTGATCCTGCTCTCACTGCTCGAGTCCATCAAGAGTGGACGATATGCTCCGAAGCCCGTCCTGGCTCATAATGCCTTCTAGAATGCGACCACAAACGCCAGTCGCCATGACCAAAGACCTCATTGCCCAGCATGGGCTGACGGATGAGGAATTCCAGAAGATCGTCACCATCATAGGCCGAGAACCGAATCTCACCGAGCTCGGAATGTTCTCGGTGATGTGGAGCGAGCACTGTTCGTATAAGAGCTCGCGGACCTTTCTCAAGAAGCTCCCGACGGATGCGTCGCACGTTATCCAGGGGCCCGGCGAGAACGCCGGCGTCGTGGACATCGGCGACGGTCTGGCTGCCGTCTTCAAGATGGAAAGCCACAACCATCCGTCCTTCATCGAGCCTTACCAGGGCGCCGCGACGGGGGTCGGGGGCATCCTCCGCGACATCTTCACGATGGGCGCGCGTCCGATCGCGTTGCTGGACTCCCTGCGGTTCGGCCCGCTCGATCAGCCAAGAAACCGCTACCTCTTCAGCGGCGTGGTCTCAGGTGTCGCTGGGTATGGTAACTGTCTAGCCGGAAACGAACGCGTGATTATAAAGGTGAATGGCACGATTGAGGACGTAAGCTTAGAGTCTGTAGGTAAACGCTTTTTCTCCGATCAGGTACTAGGTGCAGAAAAGTTTAATACGGGTGCTATCCAAGTCCTATCTTTCGATCCCGTTCTTATGGAGCCGCGCTGGGCAAATATTAAGAAGTTATACAAGTTACGGTCAAATCAGACCGTAAAGATCAAGACCGCGATGGGAAGGACGCTTGTCATGACACAGGACCACCTCGCCGTGGTGGCTCAAAATGGAAAATTGGTGAATGTGCCCGCGTCTGAATTGAGGGTTGGTCAAGAAATTCCAATCCTCACCACCTTTCCGTTTGAGGAGCCTTCAGTCAAAGAGATCGATCTTATAAACATCTTTGAAGGTTATCACGCAGATATTTACGTGCGTTTTAATGGAAATGTTGAAATACCCCATCATATGCTTTGGCACAAGGTGTTAAGGGCAGATGCGCGATTTCGATACCGGAACAAAAAGGCAATGCCATTGAAAGTTTACAGAGCTCTAGAAAAGGAATTGATACTTCCGCGGAGTTCTGCCCAATTGTACGTCCCAAGTGGAAAAGCTAATTACATTCGTGCCCAATTATCTGTTACAGGGGAATTGGCTCGGCTTGTCGGTTATTATCTCTCGGAAGGATGTGTTTCAACCAATGGCACGACTTATAAGCTAATCTGGACGTTCGGCAGGCATGAACGCGAATATGTCGATGATCTGTGTCAAATTCTTCGGGATTTAGATATCCGTTATTCGGTTTACCAACGGCAATCTACCATTGCAATTACGGTAAGTTCTTGGTTTCTAGGCGTCCTATTTAAAGATCATTGGAAGACCGGATCCTCTGCGCTGGAGAAAAATATTCCTGATTTGTTCCTCAAATCCTCACAAAATGTGAAGCGCGAATTGTTAAAAGGGTTGTTCAGGGGCGATGGCTCGGTCAGCTTTTACCCATCCGGCAGCCGTGTGAAAGTCAGGTATGCGACTACAAGCGAGAAATTGTTTCATCAAACAATCCTGCTGTTACAGGAGTTAGGGTTGTTCCCTTATATCTATACCTCGACTCTCCGCGATGGCCAGATTAAGGGGAGGCGTATCAAGGGAGGAAACAAGCTCTTTCAGGTGGAATTTAATAACCATGCTGACAATCTCCTCCTTGCAGACTGGTTTTCCAATCCCATCAATAGGCAGATAAGGCAGAGCCTTGCAGATTATCCGTTTGGTGGGGAACGCTTTAGTTATCCACGGTCCAAGCCGCATACACATTTTTCTACTGTTGCCATTCGAAGTATTTCACATGACGAGCATGAACAGGACGTTTATGATCTTGAAGTCGACGATACGCATCTGTTTGTGACGACATCAGGAATTATCACGCACAACTGTATCGGCGTGCCCACCGTGGGAGGAGAGGTCTATTTCAACGAAATCTACAACCACAACCCGCTGGTGAACGTCTTCTGTCTCGGCATCGCCCGCAAGGACCGGATCGTCCGCGGGCGGGCCTCCGGGGTGGGCAATCCGGTGCTCTACATCGGGTCCAAGACGGGCCGCGATGGCATTCACGGTGCGACGATGGCGTCCGATTCGTTCGATGAAGGGTCAGAATCCATGCGACCGACGGTCCAGGTCGGGGACCCCTTCATGGAAAAGCTCCTGCTGGAGGCCTGCCTCGAGCTTATGGAGAAGGACCTGCTGGTCGGGATCCAGGACATGGGCGCGGCCGGGTTGACCAGTTCCTCAACCGAGATGGCGTCACGGGCTGGCACTGGCATCGAATTGGAGCTGGCAAACGTGCCACGGCGCGAGCCGGGCATGACGCCCTACGAAGTGCTCCTCTCGGAGTCCCAAGAGCGGATGCTCCTTGTCGCAAAGTCCGGACGGGAAGGGGAGGTCCTGGAGATCTGCAAGAAATGGGACGTGGACGCCGCTGTGATTGGCCGGGTGACGAACGACGGAGTCCTCCGCGTTAAGGAGAAAGGAGTGGTGGTTGCCGAGGTGCCCGCGCGAGCCCTGACCGACAACGCCCCGACGTACGAGCGGCCGGCGGACGCGCCCGCCTATCAGGATGCCCTGCAGTCGCTGCCGCTTGAGCTGGTCCCGGAGCCGAAGGACTGCAACGCAGTGCTGGAGGCGCTCTTGACCTCGCCGACGATCGCACACAAAGGCTGGGTCTTCGAACAGTACGATCACATGGTCCAGACCAACACCGTGATCCGTCCCGGATCGGACGCCGCGGTCCTGCGGATCAAAGGCACCGACAAGGCCCTGGCCGTCACGGCGGACTGCAACAGCCTCCACTGCGTGCTGAACCCCTACACCGGCGCTGCCAGCGCTGTCGCCGAGGCTGCGCGCAATCTCGTCTGCGCGGGCGCGCGGCCCCTGGCCCTCACTGATTGCCTGAACTTTGGCAACCCAGAACGCCCGGACATTATGTGGCAGTTCATCCTGGCTGTGGAGGGCATCGCCGACGCCTGCAAGGCCTTGCAGATTCCCGTGGTGAGTGGGAACGTGAGCTTCTATAATGAGACTCGGGGGCTGTCGATCTATCCGACTCCGATCATCGGCATGGTCGGGTTGCTGGATCACGTCGAGCAGGCGGTCTCCCAGGGGTTCAAAGCGGAAGGCGATGCAATCCTAATGGTCGGGTTGCTGGATCACGTCGAGCAGGCGGTCTCCCAGGGGTTCAAAGCGGAAGGCGATGCAATCCTATTGCTCGGCGAGACCGGCGAGGACCTCGGCGGGACGGAGTACCTCCGGGCGGTCCATCACCGAGAGCAGGGGACGCCCCCCGTGCTCAACCTTGAACGCGAGGTCGCGCTGCAGCGCGCCGTGCTGCAGGCGGTCGAGCAGGGCCTGGTGCGGTCAGCCCACGACTGCGCAGAAGGGGGATTGGCCGTCGCGCTCGCCGAGTCCTGCCTGTCGGCGACGAACGGGCCACTGGGCGCGGAGATTGTGCTGGACAGGCACGGGCTGCGGCGGGACAGCCTCCTCTTCGGCGAGTCCCAGTCCCGGATTATTCTCTCCGTCAAACCAGCCAATCGTGAGAAAATAGAGGCGTTGGCAAGGCAAGAAGGCGTGCCGTGCTCGGTTCTGGGGTTTGTCCGCGGCCAGCGGCTGATGATCTCCATTCGGGACGATCGGGACCGGACGGCCCTTTGGATTGACCGGACGTGCGATAAACTTGATACAATGTGGCGTGGGGCGCTCCGGGCCGCCCTGGAAACCGGGGAAGGAGGACACGCGTGAGCGAGGCCAGCGCCTTGATCACCCCCGACAAGTTCCATGACGAATGTGCCGTCGTTGGCGTGTACGGGCACAAGGAAGCGGCCAACCTCGCCTATCTCAGCCTGTACGCCCTGCAGCACCGCGGCCAGGAAAGCTCCGGCATCGTCTCGAACGACGGCGAACAGTTCCATTGGGAAAAAGCCATGGGGCTGGTGGCCGACGTCTTCACTAAGGACAAGCTGAAGCGCTTGGTCGGCCGCTCGGCGATCGGTCACAACCGGTATTCCACAGCCGGCTCCAGCGACCTGAAAAACGCCCAGCCGCTGGTCGTCAACTTCGCCTTCGGCAACCTGGCCCTGGCCCATAACGGCAATCTGATCAATGCCCAGATGCTCCGCAACGAACTGGAGGCCTACGGTGCCATCTTCCAGTCCACGTCCGACAGCGAGGTGATCATCCACCTGATCGCGCAGTCCAAAGAGAACCTGTTACTGGATCGCATCTTCGACGCGCTGAACCAGGTGCGCGGCGCGTTCTCCATCACACTCTTGACCGACAACGGGCTGGTCGCCGCCCGCGACTCCCGGGGGTTCCGCCCCCTGTGCCTGGGCCAGATCAAGGACGCTTGGGTCGTGGCATCGGAGACCTGTGCCTTCGACCTCATCGGCGCCGAGACCATCCGCGACATCGAGCCCGGCGAACTGATTCTGCTGGATGACAAGGGCCTCCACTCCTACCATCCCTTCCCCAAGGTCAAGCCGGCAATGTGCATCTTCGAGCACGTCTACTTCGCCCGCCCGGACAGCAAGATCTATGGGAACAACGTCTATGCCGCCCGCAAGGCGCTGGGCCGTCAACTCGCCAAGGAATCCCACGTGCCGGCCGACATCGTGATTCCGGTGCCCGACTCGGGCGTGCCGGCCGCGCTGGGGTACGCCGAAGGGGCGCACATCCCGTTCGAACAGGGCCTGATCCGCAACCACTACGTGGGACGGACCTTCATCGAACCGGAGCAGCGCATCCGGCACTTCGGCGTCAAGGTCAAGCTGAACGCCGTGCATGAGGTCCTGGAGGGCAAGCGGGTGGTCGTCGTGGACGATTCCATCGTGCGCGGCACCACGAGCCGCAAGATCGTCAAGATGCTCCGCCACGCGGGGGCCAAGGAGGTCCACATGCGGATCTCGTCCCCGCCGGTCATCTCGCCGTGCTTCTACGGGATCGACACGCCCACCAAGAAGGAGCTGATTGGCTCGACGCATTCGATCGAGGAGATCCGCAAGTACATCACCGCCGACTCGCTCGCCTACCTGAGCCTGGAAGGGCTCCTGGCCGCCGCGCCCGGCGACCGCGAGCGCTACTGCGACGCCTGCTTCACCGAGAACTATCCCATTCCCTTCACCAAAGCCGAGGAATTGCAATTAGGCCTCTTTGACCGTCCGTGATGGGCGTGAGGGGATTGACCTCACGGATCAGCCGCCGATTCGTCCTCATCCTCGCCCTGGCCCAACTGCTTCTCATCTACGCCTGGATCGTCGAGCCGAACTGGATCGAGGTCACGAGCCACGAGGCCTGGTTCAAGAACCTCCCGGAGGAGTTCAACGGCCTAGTGGTCGCCCATCTGTCGGATCTGCACATGCGGAAGTACGGCGCCCGGGAGCGACGGGTCGTGGCGCGCCTGGCCGAATCCACGCCGGGCGTGATCGTCATTACCGGTGATCTCACGCTGGAGGGGAGCGACCCGGCGACCATTCGGCAGTTCCTGATGGCCTTACGCGACCTGAAGCCGACCTTCGGCATCTGGGCCGTGCTCGGCAACTACGATCACTGGAACCCACTGGCGTCCAGTAAGGACGAGGTGCGGACGTTCTACAACAACGCCGGCGTCGCTCTCCTGGTCAACGAAGGCGGGCGTATCGGCCGGGGCCTGGACACGCTCTCACTGATCGGGGTGGACGACCCCTTTTCGGGATACGCCAACCTGGGCGCGTCGCTCAGGGGCATGCAGCGCACTCCATTCGCGATCTTGCTGACACACTCGCCGGAAATCTTCATGAAGGCCGATCTCATCAAATTTGATCTTGTGCTCGCAGGGCACACGCACGGAGGGCAGGTCCGTCTGCCCGGCATCGGAGCCCTGTGGCTGCCCGCCGGCAGCGAACCCTTCGAGTCGGGGTGGTTCGACGGCCAGTACGCGCGGATGTACGTCACGCGTGGCATCGGGACCAGCACCCTGCCGGTCCGGTTGTTCTGCCGGCCGGAGCTCGCCCTGATTACGCTCAAGCGCAGCGGGCCCAAACGGTAGCCGCCGTGTCGCCCCTGTCACCGCCCGCGCAGTCGGAGATCCGCCGGCTGATGGTCTTTTTCGGTCTGGTCTACTTTGCCCAGGGTCTCGGGCAGGCCGGCGGGCTCATCAACCAGCCCTTGATGAATTATCTGAAGGCGAACGGTCTGACGTCCGACCAGGTCGCCCAGTTGCTCGGGGTGCTGACCATCCCCTGGATCATCAAGCCGCTCTACGGGTTGATCAGCGACTTGGTCCCGCTCTTGGGGTATCGCCGCAAGAGCTACCTGTTCCTCATGAACGGACTCGCCGCCGCGGGATTCCTCTGGCTCACCAGGTTGCTGACGCCGGAATGGATCGTCGCGGCGATGGTGCTGACCGCGCTGGGCATTGCCTCCTCGGACGTGCTGGTGGATGCCCTTATGGTTGAACGAGGACAGCAGACCGGACAGATCAAGCGGTTTCAGAGCCAGCAATGGATGTGGTTCAACATCGCGGCGATCACGACCGGCATCCTCGGCGGCTGGCTTAGCGAAACGCTCACTCCCGCGGGGGCCCTCCATACGGCTGCGCTGATCACGGCCTGCGCGCCGGCTGGAGTGGCAATCGCGACCGCCTTCTTGGTTCGCGAAGAGAAAACGACGATCGACCTCGTGCAGTTCACGGCTCGCACGGGGAGCCTCATCTCTGCGCTGAAATCCAAGACGCTGTGGATCGTGGCCGGATTTCTGGCCTTCTGGAACTTCAGTCCAAGCTTCGGCACTCCCATGTACTACCACATGGCGGACAACCTGAAATTCGACCAGTATTTCATCGGCCAGCTCGGGTCCGTCTCGTCGGTCGGATCGGTGATCGGGGCGTTCGTGTTCAAGCGGTTTCTGGCCGGTCGCTTTTCGACCACCGCGCTCGTATATCAGAGCATCCTGCTGGGGGCGATCAGCACGGCCGCCTATCTATTCTTGATGGACCGCCAGAGCGCCGTCATTCTGTCCTTCGCCACCGGCCTTATCGGCATGGTCCCGTTCTTGACGATGTTGAGCCTGGCGGCGGCAGCCTGTCCGCCGCATGCCGAGGGGTTCACCTTCGCCGGCTTGATGTCCATCTTCAACGGGGCGTCCCAGGTTTCCGCCATATGGGGGGCGCACCTTTACGAGCACGTGCTCGACAAACAGATGGCGCCGCTCATTTGGATCTCCACGGCATTCACGCTGGCGACGTTCCTACTGGTGCCGTTCCTGCCGAAGCAGGATAGCACGACACTAAGCGGGGAGAGACCAGAAGGGGCGTGACTGGTCAGTCTTCTAGCGTGGAGATATCGCCAGGGTTCTGGCCGAGTTCCTTGGCTTTCAACACCCGCCGCATGATCTTGCCCGAGCGAGTCTTGGGGAGCGAAGGGACGATCTCGATTTCCCGAGGAACCGCAATCTTGCCAAGTTCGTGCTTGACGTGATCCTTCATCTGTTGAATGAGTTCTGGAGATTCTTTAAAGCCTTGCTTTAAGATCAGAAACGCCTTTATGGCCTCACCGGCTGTCTTATGCGGCTTGCCGATGACGGCCGCCTCGGCCACGGCAGGATGGCTGACCAGGGCGCTCTCCACCTCGGCCGTCCCGATGCGGTTACCGGCGACCTTGATCACATCGTCGGCCCGTCCCATGAAGAAGAAATACCCGTCCTCGTCTTTCCGACACACATCGCCGGCGGTATAGCAGCCCGGAATGATGTTCCAGTAGACCTTATAGCGGTCTGGATCCTTATAGATCGTCCGCATCATAGAGGGCCAGGGTTTCTTGATCACGGCAAAGCCCCCGGTATTGGGCGGGAGCGGCTTGCCTGCCCGGTCGACCACATCGGCCTCAATGCCCAAAAAGGGCCGCGCCGCAGAGCCCGGCTTGAGCTTGGTGCAGGGGAGCGGCGTGACGAGGATGGCGCCGGTTTCGGTCTGCCACCACGTGTCCATAATGGGGAGCTTGCCGCCGGTGACCCGGTGGAACCACAGCCAAGCCTCTGGGTTGATCGGCTCGCCGACTGAGCCTAGGATGCGCAGGCTGCTGAGGTCAGACTTCTTTGGCCATTCTTCGCCGTACTTCATCAGCAGGCGAATGGCGGTCGGCGTCGTATAGAAGATCGTGACCCCGTAGCGCTCGATCAGATCCCACCACCGGCCCGGCGTAGGATAGTCCGGCTTGCCTTCCGCCATCAGAATGGTCGCACCATTCAACAGGGGCCCGTAAACAATGTAACTGTGCCCGGTCACCCATCCCGGGTCGGCTACGCAGAAGTAGACATCCTCGTCCTTCAGATCGAAGACCAGTTTGGTCGTCAGGTAGGTGCCCACCATATAGCCGCCCTGGACGTGCACGACGCCTTTCGGCTTGCCGGTCGTGCCGGAGGTGTAGAGGAAATACAGCGGATCTTCGGCGTCCATCACTTCCGGCGCACAGAATGACTTTTCTACTTTCAACCAGTCGTCCCAATCGATCTCCTTGGGAGAGGAAAGCGTGCCCCCAGGCTTCTGCCGACGGACGACGACCACTTTCTCGATGCACGGGGAGTGGGCGACGGCTTCGTCTACGACCGGCTTGAGCGGCACCACCTTGCCCCGGTCGTACCCGACATCAGCCGTGACGATCACGCGAGGCTGGCTGTCCTCGATCCGGCTGGCCAGTGCCGGCGCGCTGAATCCGGAATAGACCACGGTATGAATGGCCCCGATGCGGGCGCACGCCAGCATGGCCACGGTTTGTTCGGGGATCTTGGGGAGGTAAATGGCAACCCGATCCCCCTTGCGGACGCCGAGCGCCTTCAAGGCATTGGCGCAGCGGCAGACCTTCCGGTACAGCTCGGCGTAGGAGAAAACCCGCTCAGCATTGTCCTCGCCGACCCAGATCAGCGCCACCTTGTTCTTGCGCCAGGTCTTGAGGTGCCGGTCGAGGCAGTTGTGCGTGATGTTGCACGTGGCGCCCACGAACCACTTTGCCCAGGGATAGTCCCACTGGAGGACCTGCGTCCACGGGGAGAACCATTCCAGCTCGCGGGCGGCTTTCTCCCAGAACCCCGGCATGTCCTTGATGGACTCCGCATAGGCCTTGTCATAGTCCTTGATCCAGGCCTTCTCCATGGTCTCGGCCGATGGGTAGAAGACTTCTTGGACCTTCAAGAAGCTATCGACTTTTTCTTCCATGGTGTGCTCCGCGTCTCTCTTCGCCTCAGTCCGCGCCGCCTTTCAGATAGTTGAGGCCGATTTTCAGCGCGCGCCGGGTCATCTCCGGCCACCGGTTCTCGGGGAACGCAGCTAAGATAGCGGCGGCTTTCGGGTCCTGCAGGTAGAAGTTGGTAATGTATACGATCCCATCTTCGATCCTGATTTCTCGGGCCTGTTCCATGGCTCACCTTTTCAAGAATTTCCGTATCTTACAGACCTGTCGCACACCGCGTCAACGACGGTCCTCCTGCTTTCTTGACAGGGGGGGACCCCCATGTTAGCCTTTCTCATATATAAGGAGGCACTGCTATGAAGTTCAACGGCGATAAGACACTGATCCTGACGGTGGTTGTCGCCACCGGGTCGTTTCTGCTGGCTGCCTGTTCAAGTGTTCCGAAATGGGTCGACAAGGGCGGCGGGTACATGACCGAGAAGGACGGCAAGGCCTTCTACGGAGTCGGGGCCGTGACGGGGATCCGGAACGAGCCGCTGGCCAAAGAGACCGCCGACAACCGCGCGCGTGCCGACCTGGCCAAGTACATGGACACCTATACGTCCTATTTGATGCGCGACTACGCCGCGTCAACGACGGCCGGGGACTTCACGAAGACCAGCGAGGAACAGAACGTCGAGCGCGCCCTTAAGACCTTTGTCTCGACCCACCTCTCTGGCGTTCTGGTCGTGGACCGCTGGGAGAAGGATGATAAGACCGGCAAGATCATCTACTCGCTGGCCAAGCTGGACCTTGACAAGTTCAAGGAACAGGTCGGGCAGATGAAGGAGCTCAACGATGCGGCACGGGACTTTGTGCGGAAGAACGCCGAGAAGGCGTTCGAACGCCTGCAACAAGAGGAGGACAAACGTGGCGCCAAGTGACGGCCGGCATCGCATCGGAACAGTCCTCCTGGGATGGGGCGCCGGAGCTTTCCTGCTTGCGTCCGCCGGCTGCGCCTCCACCACCGTCACACGCGTGGATACAGCGTCTGTCACGGACCTGAGCGGCCACTGGAACGACGCTGACTCCCGGCTGGTCGCCGAGGAGATGGTCAAGGAGGCCCTGTCCGGCCCCTGGCTCGATACCTACACCGGCGCGAACAAGCGACGCCCGGTGGTGGTCGTGGGGACGGTGTCGAACCGGAGCCACGAGCACATCAACGTGCAGACCTTCATCAACGACCTCCAGCGCGAGCTGACCAACTCGGGCAAGGTAACCTTCGTGGCCGGCAAAGGCGAGCGGGAGGAGGTCCGCGAAGAGCGACGCGAGCAGGCCGCCAACGCCCTCGAGTCCACGCAGAAGCCGCCTGGCAAGGAGATCGGCGCCGACTACCTGCTGCGCGGCACGATCAGCACTATCCAGGATGAAGCCGAGGGGACGAAGGCGATCTTCTACCAGGTCGATCTTGAGATGGTCGACCTCTCCAACAACGTCAAGTCTTGGTTCGGCCAGAAGAAGATCAAGAAGGTCGTGGAACGGAAGCGCGTCGTGTTCTGACGCGACGGTCCGGCTTGTTCAGACATCTCACACCTGCGTCGACGGGACGGTGGAGTCCCGTCCTCCTGGTTCTGTTCTCCGTCACCGCCGTATCCGCCTGCGCACACGAGCTTCCCTATGCGCGCATTGATCGTGCGCTCCAGGACGGCAATCCCGCTGAAGGAGTGGCCCTTCTTGAAACGGCTCAGGACATCTATGGAAGCAAGAGCACGGCGCTGTACCTCATGGACAAAGGGATGGTCCAGTACCTGGCCGGCCGCTACACCGACAGCATCCAGTCCCTGTCTGCCGCCGAGGCGTTGACCGAGGACCTCTATACCCGCCGCATCCGGTCCGAAGTCGAGGCCTTTCTCACGTCGGACAACGCCCTGCCGTATGAGGGCGAGGAGTTCGAAAAGGTGCTGCTGAACGTCTTCCTGGCTATCGACTACGTCCATCTCGGGCAGTGGAATGACGCGCTTGTCGAGGCACGCAAGGTGGACCACAAGCTTACCGTGCTGGCAGACCGAAATCAAAAGCGCATGGCGTACACCCGTGACGCGCTCGCCCGCTATCTGAGCGGTATCCTCTACGAAGCCACCGGCGACCTGAGCAATGCCTTCGTCTCATACCGGCTCGCGCTGGAGGCGTTCGAGAACTACCGGAAGAACTATAGCACCGCCGTGCCGGAACTCGTCCGTCAGGACCTGCTGCGCGTGTCCGAGGCGCTCGGACTCAATCAGGAACACCAGGAGTACCAGCAGGCCTTTCCGGGACTTACGTGGCAATCGGAGGCGGCCTCAAAGTCGGACGGTGAGCTGGTATTCATCACCCACGCAGGCCGGGCGCCCATCAAGCGTGACCTATTCGTGGACGTCCCGTTCAGCCCTGCCGCGCTCGCCGTGGTCCTGGCCACGAAACGCTATGACCGATACGATACGTACAATCATCGTGCAGCCGAGAGCATTCTCTATGGCCTGACCGGCAGGGTGGTGAGGCTGGCAGTCCCCCAGTTCGTGCCACGGCGCTCGATGATCGCGCACACAGAGGCGGTCATCCTGAGCGGGAACGCGCGATACACGGCGCGCGCGGCCTTGATGGAAGACATCACGGCGATCGCCGTAAAAGACCTGGATGACCGTCTCCTCAGAACGACGGTCAAGGCGGTGGCGCGTGCGGCCTGGAAATTCGCCCTCGCGGAAGCTGTACGGGTCGGGGTGCGTGGTTCAATCAAGGACAAGGAAGCAGGCGCAGTTGCCGGTGCCATCGCTGGCGCAGTGGCGCACATGATCGCCGTCGCATCGGAGGAAGCGGACAAGCGGAGCTGGGCAACCCTCCCGGACCGCATCTTCGTCGGGCGATTGAAGGTCCCGCCCGGAACCTACGACGTGGAACTGCGCCACATCGGGGCCTACGGAGGTGTGGTGGCCACCCAGGTACTCAAGGGCGTCACCATCACCGAACGGGGCAAGCACTTCGTCAGCACGCGGGTCCTGCAATGAACGTGAATGTCATGAGCAAAATGGGGTCAGAGTCCAGTTTTCTTCCTCGGTCCCAGCATTTGGTCTTCTTGGGAAATTGGACTCTGACCCCATTTTGCCTCCTTCTGTTCCTATCCTTACTTTTCACAGGCTGCGCCGGGACCGCGAAGCCGCCGGACTGGGTCACCGGGGTGAAGACCGCCGGCTATACTTACGAGCAGTTCCTGATCGGCGTCGGGCAGGCGGACTCCAGGCCGGTGGCGGAGGAGCGCGCCTACGCGGCAGTTTCCCGGATCTTCAAAGCGGAAGTGACCAGTCAGTCCCAGGATTGGGAGTCCTACCTGAGCCTGGAGAAGAAGGGGGATGTCCAGGCCGAGCGGAAACTGGTCGTGGACACGATGACAAAGGTGTCCACCGACAAGCTGCTGGAGAACGTGAAGATCGCCGAAACCTGGCAGGACACGAAGACCGGTCTCTACTCCGCCCTGGCCGTCATGGATCGTGGAGTCGCACGAATGTTGCTGACAAGCCGGATCGCGGAACTGGACGAGGCGATCGCCCATGACGTGAAAGAGGCCCGCGCGGCGACGGACAAGCTCATGAGGATCCGAGGCCTCCGGCGCGCGATCCGGACCCACATCGCCCGAGACACCTACAACAGCGACCTGCGGGTCGTGAGCGGCGGCAGGGGAGTCCCGTCCGAGTACACTGTGCCAGGGCTGACGAGGGAGCTGGAAAAGTTCCTGCAAGAAAGCTTGGTCTTAACGATTGAAGTCCATGGAGACCAGGCCGATGCCGTGCGGCAGGCCATCATGGAAGGGTTGTTGCGTGAAGGACTGCCGGTGACCGCGACAAATTCCCAGCCGGCATCAGGGGAAGTCGGCCACGCGGACCTGCTGATCAGGGGCGAGGCCCGCCTGTGGCCTATTGAGGTTCCGGACCCGAACTTTCGCTATGTCCGCTGGTGCGCGGACTTCGTCGTGCTGAGCCAAGGGGACCAGGGCGTCGTCGGCAGCGTGGCCCGCTCAGGCCGCGAAGGCCACCTGAACTACCCGGAAGCCTCCAACCGTGCTCTCAAGTCCCTCCAGCAGGAAGTCTCCTCCGCCCTCGCCAAGAGCC
>WNGA01007688.1_pt1 | contig 32725 bp, 26 predicted proteins | sample 5400061 | NCBI WGS metagenome assembly WNGA01 (sample SAMN13153366, study PRJNA577476) | soil metagenome | isolation source: 100 cm soil or saprolite under grassland replicate 2 | place: USA:California | collected 2016-06-15 | reverse complement strand
CCGAGGAGCTGCCGGAGCCGGCCGAGCTGGATCTCCACGATGCGGCCGACGTGGTCCCGGGTGAGTGGCCGGAACACCACGATCTCGTCCACCCGGTTCAGGAACTCGGGCCGGAACTCCGCGCGGAGGTTCTCGAGCGCCGCCTCGCGGATCGCCTGCACGTCGGTGCCGGGGCGCCCCGCGAGCCGCTGGATCTCCTGCGACCCGACGTTGGAGGTCATGATGAGGACCGCGTTGCGGAAGTCCACGGTGCGCCCCTGGCCGTCGGTGAGCCGGCCGTCGTCGAGGATCTGGAGGAGCACGTTGAAGACGTCGTGGTGCGCCTTCTCGATCTCGTCGAAGAGGATCACCGCGTAGGGCCGGCGCCGCACCGCCTCGGTGAGCTGCCCGCCCTCGTCGTAGCCGACGTAGCCCGGGGGCGCGCCGATGAGGCGCGACACCGCGTGCTTCTCCATGTACTCGGACATGTCGAGCCGCACCATCGCCTGCTCGTCGTCGAACATGAACTCGGCGAGCGCGCGGGCGGTCTCGGTCTTCCCGACGCCGGTCGGGCCGAGGAAGATGAACGAGCCGACCGGACGATCGGGATCCTGCAGGCCGGAGCGGGCGCGCCGCACCGCCGCCGAGACGGCCTGGACCGCCTCCTCCTGGCCGACGACGCGCAGCTTCAGGCGGTCCTCCATCCCGAGGAGCTTCTCGACCTCGCCCTCGAGCAGCTTCGAGACCGGGATGCCGGTCCATTTGGAGACGACCTCGGCGATCTCCTCCGGAGTCACCTCCTCGCGCAGCATCGCCCCGCCCTTCTGGAACTCCGCGAGCCGCGCCTGCGCCTCGTTCGCCTTCCGCTCGAGCTCCGGCAGCCGCCCGAACTTGATCTCCGCCGCCCTGTGGAAGTTCGCCTCGCGCTCGGCGCGCGCCTGGTCGTTCCTGAGCTGGTCGATCTCCTGCTTCGCGGCGGAGACCTCCTGGATCGCCTGCTTCTCGGCGTCCCAGCGCCCCTTGAGCCGCGCGAACTCCTCGTTCCGCGCCGCGAGCTCCTTCTCCGCTTGCGCGAGCCGCGCGCGCGACGCCTCGTCCGTCTCCTTCACGAGCCCCTGCCGCTCGATCTCGAGCTGCGCGATGCGGCGCCGCACCTCGTCCACCTCGGTCGGCATCGAGTCGATCTCGATGCGCAGGCGGCTCGCCGCCTCGTCCACGAGGTCGATGGCCTTGTCGGGGAGGAACCGGTCCGCGATGTAGCGGTGCGAGAGGCGCGCGGCGTCGACGAGCGCCGCGTCCTGGATCCGCACCTTGTGGTGCAGCTCGTAGCGGTCCTTGAGGCCGCGCAGGATCGAGATCGTGTCGGGGACCGAAGGCTCTCCGACGAACACCGGCTGGAACCGCCGCTCGAGCGCCGGGTCCTTCTCGACGTGCTTGCGGTACTCGTTCGCGGTGGTCGCGCCGATGGCGTGCAGCTCCCCGCGCGCGAGGGCGGGCTTCAGCATGTTGCCCGCGTCCATCGCCCCCTCGGCGGCGCCGGCGCCGACGATGGTGTGCATCTCGTCGATGAAGAGGATGACGCTCCCCTCCGAGGCGACGACCTCCTTCAGCACCCCCTTCAGCCGCTCCTCGAACTCGCCGCGGTACTTCGCGCCCGCCACCATCGACGCGAGGTCGAGCGCGAGGAGCCGCTTGCCCTTCAGCCCCTCCGGCACGTCGCCGTCCACGATGCGGCGGGCGAGCCCCTCGACGATGGCGGTCTTGCCGACGCCCGGGTCCCCGACGAGCACCGGGTTGTTCTTCGTCCGCCGCGACAGGATCTGCACGACGCGCCTGATCTCGTCGTCGCGCCCGACGACGGGATCGAGCTTCCCCTGCCGGGCGAGCTCGGTGAGGTCCTTCGCGTACTTCTCGAGCGCGCGGTACTGGCTCTCCGCCTCGGGGGAGGTGACGCGCGCGCCGCCGCGCACGTCCTTCAGCGCCTCGCGGACGCGGTCGGGCGTCGCGCCCGACGCCCGCAGCGCCTCGCCGGCGCCAGACTTCTCCGCCGCAGCGGCGAGCAGGAGGTGCTCGGTCGAGACGTACTCGTCCTTCAGCTTCTTCGCCTCGTCCTCCGCCCGGTCGATGAGCTTCGCGAGCCGGTTCGCGAGGTACGGCTCCGCCCCCGCGACCTTCGGGACCGTCCGCAGCTCGTCCTCCACGCGCGACACGACGAGCGACGGCTCGGCGCCGATCTTGTCGAGGATCGGGCGGGCGACGCCCTCCTCCTGCGCGAGCAGCGCAAGGACGAGGTGCTCGACCTCGACCGCCTGGTGGTCGCGGCGGCGCGCCTCGGCCTGCGCGCCCGAGAGCGCCTCCTGGGCCTTCACGGTGAGCTTTTCCGGTCGCATTTCGCGAACGTAAGACCGCAAGGGGGCTTGGCAAGCGAGGCGAAATGTCGGAGTTGGCCAGGCGGCGCCGAGGGTTGCATACTGCGACCCCACCGGGATCGTGGATGACTGCGCGCGCGAACACGAGGGATGCGACCTGGGGCGCCGTAGTCGCGCTCGCCGCCGCAGGCCTGCCGATCCCGCTGCTCCTCGCGGCGCAGCCGTACGGGCTCGCGTTCCCGGGCTCGCTTTACCTCCCCGTCCACACGGCGCTCGAGGCCACCGTCGTCGCGGGCGGCATCGCGACGTTCGCGGTCCAGTGGTTCGCGGCCGGGGCGGGCGCCTTCCGCGAGGCGCGCGCCCGCTTCATCGGGCCGGCGTTCCTCGCGGCGGCGATCCTGGAGCTCGTCCACCTCCTCGTCTTCCCGGGGATGCCCGGCTTCTTCGGCCCCGCGACGACCGAGCGCGGGATCGCCTACTGGCTCGCCGCCCGCTTCATCACGGTCGGGGCGCTCCTCGCCGCCGCGCGCATCGACCGGCGGAGCGACAGCCCGCTCCTGAGGCGCGGGCGCCTCCTCGGCGCGAACCTGGCGGTCGTCGTGGTGGTGATGGGCGTCGAGCTCTCGCTCCCCGCCCAGCGCGCCGTCTTCTTCGTCGACGGGGTGGGGCTCACCCGGCTCAAGATCGTCCTCGAGGCGGCGGTCGCGGCGGGCGCCGCCGTGGGCGCGCTCGTCCACGCGCGGGCGTGGCGGATCACCCGCGAGCGGACCTCGGCGAAGCTCGCGGTGGCGCTCGCCCTCACGGCGTACGGCGAGCTCTGCTTCATGCTGTACGCACACCCGTACGATCCGTTCAACGTCGTCGGGCACGCCTACCTCGTCGCGTCCTTCTGGTTCGTGTTCGACGCGCTCTTCGTCGCCGCCCTCGTCCACCCGTACGACGAGCTTGACGCGCTGCGCACCCATGTGGAGGACGAGCTCGTCGTCACGATCCGGCAGCTCCGCGAGACGACCGAGCAACGCGAGGACCTCCTCCGCGCGGTCTCGCACGATCTGCGGAACCCGCTCCAGATCGTGATGCTGCAGGCGCAGCGGCTGCTCCGCGACGCGGACGACCGCACGCGCCGCCCCGCCGCCGGCATCATCACCGCCGCGAAGCGGATCGACCGGATGCTGCGCGATCTCGCGGACTCCGCGCGGGCCGAGTCGGGGCGCCTCGAGCTCGCCTGGTCGAAGATCCCGCTCCGCACGTTCATGGCGGACCTGCTCGAGACTTCGGACGGCGTGCTCGACGTCGCACGGGTGGAGAACGCGATCCCCGGCGAGCTGCCGGACGTGCTCGTCGACCCCGACCGGCTCGACCGGATCCTCGCGAACCTCGTCGGGAACGCCCTCAAGTACTCGCGCGAGCGGGTGGTCGTGACGGCGGCGCCGGACGGCGAGGCGAGCGTGAAGGTGACCGTCGCCGACCGCGGTCCCGGGATCTTGGCGGCCGACCTCCCGCGCATCTTCGAGCGCTACTACCGCGGCCAGCGGCACGAGGGGGAGGGGCTCGGCCTCGGCCTCTTCATCGTGCGCAAGCTCGTCGAGGCGCACGGCGGGATGATCTGGGCGGAGAGCCGGGTGGGGGAGGGGAGCCGGTTCACCTTCACCCTCCCCACGGCTGAGGCCTGACGGCTCCCTCCGCAGCACGCCAGGGACGGGCACCCGTCCCGGACCTTGAAACCGCGAGTCCGCGCGGGCATCCCTGTTGGGACGCCGATGGCCGCCGCCGACGACACGCACCCCGCAATCCTGTCCGTCGGCCGTGCGCTGCCGCCGAACTACGTCGACCAGGAGACGCTCATCGCCGCGCTCTCCGCCTACTGGGCGACGAAGCACCACAACGTGGAGCGGCTCGCCGACGTGCACCGCGCTGCCCAGGTCGGCGGGCGCCACCTCGCCCTGCCGCTCGCCGAGTACCCGGCGCTCGACTCGTTCGGAAAGACGAACGACGCGTTCATCCGGGTCGGCGTCGAGATCGGCGAGGCCGCGATCCGCGGCGCGCTCGCGGCGGCGGGGCTCTCGCCGCGCGACGTGGACCACCTATACTTCGTGACCGTCACCGGCATCTCGACGCCCTCGCTCGACGCGAAGCTCATGAACCGGCTCGGCCTCAAGTCGTCGGTGAAGCGGACGCCGATCTTCGGGCTCGGCTGCCTCGCCGGCGCGGCGGGCCTCGCCCGCGCGTCCGACGCGCTGCGCGCCTTCCCGGGCGAGGTGGCCGTGATGCTCTCCGTCGAGCTCTGCTCGCTCACGCTGCAGCGCGATGACGCGTCGGTCGCGAACCTCGTCGCGACCGGCCTCTTCGGCGACGGCGCGGCGGCGGTCGTCCTCGCCGGTGGCGCCCGCGCGAACGGCGCGGTCGGCCCGCGTGTCGTCGCGACGCGCTCCGTCCTCTACCCCGAGACGGAGTGGGTGATGGGCTGGGACGTCGGCGACGGGGGCTTCAAGGTCGTCCTCTCCGCGAAGGTGCCGGAGGTGATCGAGGCGCGCGTCGGCGGAGACGTGGACGCCTTCCTCGCCGAGCACGGCCTCGTCCGCGGCGACGTCCGCCACTGGGTGGCGCACACCGGCGGTCCGAAGGTGATCGAGGCCTTCCGACGCGCGCTCGCGCTCCCGCCCGCCGCGCTCGAGCGCTCGTGGCGCTCGCTCCGCGAGGTCGGGAACCTCTCGTCCGCCTCGGTGCTCTTCGTCCTCGGCGACTTCCTCGACGCGAAGGACGCACGTCCCGGCGACGTCGGCCTGCTCGCCGCGATGGGGCCGGGGTTCTCGTCCGAGCTGCTCCTGCTCCGGTGGTGAACGTGATGGTCCCTGCTCCCCCTCCCGCGCCGGATCGCTGGGACGAGGCCGTCGGCGGCCTCGCCGGGCGCGAGCGGGCGATCGCGCGCGAGATCCTGCGGATCGCGCGCGACGACCTCCGGCTCGAGGGCGACCCGCCGGCGCCGGACGAGCCGCTCGGGGAGCGGCTCGACTCGCTCGCGCTCCTCGGCCTCGTCGTCGCCGTCGAGGATCGATTCCGGGTCATCCTCACGGACGACGACGCGGCGGAGACACGGACGCTCGCCGACCTCGCCCGGCTCGTCGCGTCACGCGCGGCGCCCGCGCACCTCCCCGCCGCGGAGGACGGCGCGCCGTGATCCTGCGGGGCCCGCCCGCGCCGCCGGCGCGCCACCCGACGCTCGCCCACGCGCTCGCGCGCGCGTCGAGTCACCCATCCGGCGTCACCTTCGTGGATCTGAACGAGCGCGAGACCTGGCTGTCGTGGTCGGAGGTCCGCGGCCGGGCCGAGCGCGCCGCAGCGGCGTTCGCAGCGATGGGCGTCCGGCACGGCGACCGGATCGCGATCGTGCTGCGCACCGAGCCCGCGTTCCTCGACGCCTTCTTCGGCGCGTGGCTCGCCGGCGCGGTGCCGGTGCCGCTCTACCCGCCGGTGCGGCTCGGGCGGATGGACGAGTACGGCGCCGCGACCGGGCGGATGCTCGCCGTCTCCGGCGCGCGCCTCGTCGTGTCGGGCGGCGGCACGCGCCGGCTGCTCGGCGCCGCGGTCGAGCGCGCGCGCCCGGAGCTCGGGTGCCGCGACGCGGGAGAGCTCGCCGGCATCCCGGCGCGCATCTCGCGGGACGTCGCGCCGGAGGCGCTCGGGCTCGTGCAGTTCTCGTCGGGTTCGACCGTGGATCCGAAGCCCGTCGCGCTCACGCACGCCGCGCTCGCCGCCCAGGCGGACGCGCTCGTCGCGGCGACCGCGCCCGGCCCCGCCGACGTGCTCGTGTCGTGGCTGCCGCTCTACCACGACATGGGGCTCATCGGAGCGCTGCTCGGCGCGATGAGCTACCCGGGGCCGCTCGTGCTCCTCCCCCCCGAGCACTTCCTCGCGCGCCCCGCCCTCTGGCTCCGCGCGATCGCGCGCCACCGCGGGACGATCTCCGCCGCGCCGAGCTTCGCGTACGCCTACGCCGCCGCGCGCGTGCGCGACGAGGACCTCGAGGGGCACTCGCTCGCGCCCTGGCGGCTCGCGCTCGACGGGGCGGAGCCCGTCTCGGGCGACGCCATGCGCCGCTTCGCCGAGCGGTTCGGGAGACACGGGTTCGACGGCGGAGCGCTCGTGCCGGTCTACGGCCTCGCCGAGGCGGCGCTCGCGGTCACCTTCGCGCGGCCGGGGCGGCCGCTCGAGGGGCGCCGCATCGACCCCGTGCGGCTCGCGACGGACGGCGTCGTCGCGCCGGGGAGCCGCGAGGTGGTGTCCGTCGGCGCGCCGCTGCCGGGGGTCGAGGTCGAGCTGCGCGACGCCGACGGCGCTTCCGCCGGCGAGGGGCGGCTCGCCCGGATCTTCGTGCGAGGGCCGTCGCTCCTGCGCGAGATCCTCGGCGATCCCGTCGCCACCGCGGAGGCGCTGCGCGGCGGCTGGCTCGACACGGGCGACCTCGGGTTCGCGCAGGGCGGTGAGCTCTTCGTCCATGGGCGCGCGAAGGACCTCGTCGTGGTGCGCGGCGCGAACCGCGCGCCCGACGAGTTCGAGGCGGCGCTCGCGGGGCTCGCGGGCCTGCGCCCGGGCTGCGCCGTCGCCCTCGGGTTCGTGCCGCCGGGCGGGGACGGCGAGGCGCTGCTCGTCCTCGCGGAGCGGCGCGCGGAGGACGGCGCGAGCGATGCCGCCGTCGAGGCCGCCGCGCGTCGAGCGATCCTCGATCGGACGGGGGTCGCGCCGCACACGCTCGTCCTGCTCGACCCCGGCACGCTGCCCCGGACCTCGTCCGGCAAGCTCCGCAGGCAGGAGGCGCTGCGGCGGTTCCAGGCGGGCGCGCTCGCGCCGCCGCGGGCCGTCAGCCCGCTCCGGCTCGTCCTCGAGGCGGCGCGCTCGCACCTCGCCTTCCGGCGCGCGCGGCGGCGGGGAGGCGGGTGACCGGGCGCGTCCGCGACGTCGTGGTGGTGGGCGGCGGCCCGGCGGGCCTCGCCTTCGCGGCCTTCGCGGCGCGGCGCGGGCTCGACGTCGCCGTCCTCGAGCGGCGCGAGGGGCCGCTCGACAAGGCGTGCGGGGAGGGGCTGCTCCCTGCCGGCCTCCGCGCCCTCGCGCCCCTCGCCGTCCTCGACCTCGTCCCCGCCGAGGACCGGTCGTCCCTCGCGGCGATCCGCTGGATCGACGCCTCCGCGGGCGAGGCGCGCCTCGCCCTGCCGCCGCCCGGCGGCGTCGCCGTCCGGCGCACCGCGCTCTCGGCGGCGCTGCTCGCCCGGGCGCGCGAGGCGGGCGCGGAGGTGATCCAGGGCGCCCCCGTCGTCCGCCACCGCCGCGAGGCGGACGCCATCGTCGCGGAGGCGCCCGGGCTCGAGGTCCGCGCCCGCGTCCTCGTGGGGGCGGACGGGCTCAACTCGCCGACCCGCCGCCGCGAGGGGCTCGCGCTCCCACCCCACGCGCCGTCGAGGTACGGGCTGCGGCGCCACTTCGCGGTGGCGCCGTGGTCCGGGGACGTCGAGGTCCACTTCGGCGAGGGCGCCGAGGCCTACGTCTGGCCGGCGGGCCAGGCGCGCGTCGGGGTCGCCTTCCTCTACGAGCCCGGCGCGTCGGGGGACCCGCGCCGCCTGCTCGAGCGCTTCCCGGCGGTCGCGCGGCGGGTCGCCGGCGCCGAGGAGGTCTCCGCGCCGCGCGGCGCGGGGCCCTTCGACCAGGCGGCGCGCGCGCGCGTCGCGGACCGGCTCGTCCTCCTCGGCGACGCCGCCGGGTACGTCGACGCGCTCACGGGCGAGGGGCTCTCGCTCGCGTTCGGCTGCGCCGCCGACCTCGCGGCGCTCCTCCCCGCCGCGCTCGCCCGCGGCGCGACCGCCGAGGCCCTCCGTCCGTACGAGGCGGACTGGCGCCGGCGCTTCCTCCCCTACGCCGCCTGGACGCGGCTCCTCCTCGCGCTCTCGCGGCGGCCGGCGCTCCGGCGACGCGTGCTCGCGCTCGCGGCCGCCCGGCCGTGGCCGTTCGAGAAGCTCGTCGCCGCCGCCGTCGGGTGAGAGCGTCCTCTCGCCGCGAGGCGCCGGTCGGTCGCCCGCTCGGGGCCCTCCCGTTTCCGGCGCGCGCCGGCGCGCCTCGCGGGTAGGATGGACGTCACTCGAAGGGAGGACGTCCATGCGTTGCACCGTGCTCGGCGCCGGCTCGTGGGGAACCGCACTCGCCTCGCTCCTCGCCGGAAAGGGCTACACCGTCACGGCGTGGGACAAGGACACCTCGCTCCTCGACGACATCTCGAAGAACCACCGGAACGAGCGGTACCTGACGGGCGTGGCGCTCCCCGCGTCGCTCCACGCGGCCGCCGACATCGCGAAGGCGCTCGAGGGCGCCGAGCTCGTCGTCGTCGCGGTGCCGTCGCACGCGGTGCGGCAGGTGGCGATCGAGGCGAAGCGGCACGTCCACGCCGGGACCCCCATCGTCTGCGTTGCGAAGGGGATCGAGCTCGAGACGCTCATGACGATGAGCGAGGTGCTGGAGGACGTGCTCCCGGTGCCGCTCCACCCGTACATCGCGGTCCTCTCCGGCCCGTCGTTCGCGAAGGAGGTCGCGAAGGGGCTCCCCACCGCCGTCACCGTGGCGGCGCGCTGGGAGCGGATCGCGAGGCAGGTGCAGGACGCCTTCCACACGAAGAGCTTCCGGCCCTACACGTCGGGCGACGTCGTCGGCTGCGAGATCGGCGGCTGCGTGAAGAACGTCGTCGCCATCGCGGCCGGCATCTCCGACGGGTTCGGGTTCGGCGCGAACTCGCTCGCCGCGCTCATCACGCGCGGCCTCGCCGAGATCTCGCGGCTCGCGGTCCGCAAGGGGGCGAACCCGCTCACGCTCTCCGGCCTCTCGGGGCTCGGCGATCTCGTGCTCACCTGCTCCTCCGACCTGTCGCGCAACCGGACCGTCGGCCGCGGCCTCGCCGCGGGGAAGACCGCGGACGAGATCCAGAAGGAGCTCGGCCAGGTCGCAGAGGGGGTCCGGAACGCGAAGAGCGCGCGCGAGCTGGCGCGCCGGATCGGCGTCGAGATGCCGATCACCGAGGCCGTGTACCGCGTGCTGTACGAGGGGGTGCCGCCGAAGGACGCGGTCACGTGGATCATGACGCGCGAGACGAAGCCGGAGATGTAGGCGGGTCGGCGTCGCGGGCCGAGCGCGGGCGCCGGGGCTCTGAGCGGCTCGCAGGGAAGTAGCCGCGGCGAGGCGCGCGGTTAATATCCCCGCACCCATGCGCCCCGACGCGTCCCGAGAGCTGACCCGCACCCCGGAAGAGTTCACGAACGGTTGCCGGCGCGACATGGAGCGCGCCCGCGTCGAGTCCGAGCGCGCGAAGGCGATCGGCGCGCGCGACGCCGCGGGCACGCTCCGCGCGTTCGACGCGGCGTTCTCGGCGCTCGGCGAGGCGGCCTCGCGCGCAAGCCTCGCGCGGAACGTCCACCCCGACCCGCGGCTGCGCGACTCGGCAGAGGCGGCCGAGCAGGAGGTCGACGCGCTCTCCACCGAGCTCTCGCTCGACCGCGGCCTGCACGACGCGCTCGCCGCGCTCGACGTCTCCGAGGAGGACGGCGCGACGCGCCACCTCGTCGTGAAGAGTCTGCGCGACTTCCGGCGCGCCGGCGTCGACCGCGACGAGCCGACGCGGGCGCGGGTGCGGGCGCTCCGCGACGACCTCGTCCGGATCGGCCAGGAGTTCGGGCGGAACATCAAGGACGATGTGCGGAGACTCGACCTCGATCCCGCCGACCTCGACGGTCTGCCGGAGGACTGGCGGAAAAAGCACCCGGCCGGCCCCGACGGGAAGGTGGCCGTCACGACCGACAACACCGACTACGTGCCGTTCATGACGTACGCGCGGAGCGAGCGGGCGCGCGAGGCGCTCTGGCGCCTCTACCGGCTCCGCGGCCACCCGCGGAACCTCGACGTCCTCTCGCGGATGCTCGCGCGCCGCGCCGAGCTCGCGCGCGTGCTCGGGTACCCGTCCTGGGCGGCCTACGTCACCGAGGACAAGATGATCGGCTCGGCCGACGCGGCCGCCGAGTTCGTCGAGAAGATCGCGCACGCCGCCGAGGCGCGCATGCGCCGCGATCACGCGCAGCTCCTCGGGCGCAAGCGCAAGGACGCGCCCGGCGCCGAGCGGGTCGAGCCGTGGGACTCGGCCTGGCTCCAGGAGCGGATCAAGGCGGAGGAGTACGGCTTCGACTCGCAGTCGGTGCGGCCCTACTTCGAGTACACGCGGGTGAAGGACGGCGTGCTCGACGTGACCGCGCGGCTCTTCGGGATCGCGTACCGCCGCGTCGAGGCGCCGGTGTGGCACCCGGAGGTCGAGGTCTACGACGTCGTAGAGGGCGAGGAGCTCCTCGGGCGCGTCTACCTCGACATGCACCCGCGCGACGGCAAGTACAAGCACTACGCCCAGTTCACGCTCGCGGCGGGGCAGCAGGGCGTGCGGCTGCCGGAGGGCGTCCTCGTCTGCAACTTCCCGCGCCCGGCGCCGGACGCGCCCGCGCTCATGGAGCACGGGGACGTGAAGACGTTCTTCCACGAGTTCGGACACCTGCTCCACCACGTGCTCGGCGGCCACACGCGCTGGGCGGGGCAGTCCGGCGTCGCGACCGAGTGGGACTTCGTCGAGGCGCCGTCGCAGATGCTCGAGGAGTGGGTCTGGGACCCGGGAGTGCTCGCCACCTTCGCGCGCCACGTCGAGACCGGGGAGGCGATCCCCGCCGCGCTCGTGAAGCGCATGAAGGCCGCGGACGAGTACGGCAAGGGGCTCATGGTGCGGCAGCAGATGTTCTACGCCGCGACGAGCCTCGAGCTGCACCGCCGCGATCCGGAGGGGCTCGACACGACCGCTCTCGTCGGCCAGCTGCAGGAGCGCTACACGCCGTTCCGCCACGTGGACGGGACCTACTTCCAGGAGTCCTTCGGCCACCTCGACGGCTACTCGGCCATCTACTACACGTACATGTGGTCACTCGTCATCGCGAAGGACCTCTTCGGCCCGTTCCGCGAGGCCGGCCTCATGAGCCCCGAGCCCGCGCGCCGCTACCGCAAGGCGATCCTCGAGGCCGGCGGCTCGAAGCCCGCGGCCGACCTCGTGAAGGACTTCCTCGGACGGCCGCATTCGTTCGAGGCGTACCAACAGTGGCTCGACTCCGAGTAGGGGCGGAGGAGCCGAGGGCGACCCGGCGCGAGCGGGCGGGGCCGACGCAGCGACTGGGAGTGGGCGTGCGGGGCCGAGGGAGCGACCGGGGCGGTGCAGCGGGCGGTTTCCTGGCTGGATTGCGGGCGTTCCGCGCGTTGGCGGGCAGGAAGCACCGTAGCTGCGAGCGTGATGGCGTGGCCGACGGCGCACACCAAACCGTACGAAGGCCCTGTGACTCAGCGGTCCCGTGACGAGCGGCGAGTCCACGCGAGTCCACCGCGCTCGACCGCCCGCGGGGAGACACGGGGGAGACGGCGCCCGCCCGCGCCGGCGACGGGTTGCGTGGAAGCCTGGGTTGGGAGTTCCTTCGCGGCGAAATGCCCGGGAGGGACTGCGTCCCCTCGGAGTCACCCGCCCGGGCCGATCTCATTCGCCGCGGCGCCGCCTATGTGAACGTAATCGCCCGCATGGCGCGGGCGAGTCGCGAAGGGCGGCGTATCGCCCGGCGCCGGGTGTCTCCGCCGGGACCTGCACCGCGGGAGGAGCATGCATGGCTCGGTGGAACCGGATCGCGGTCGTCGTGGCGGTGCTCGGTGCGGGGGGGCTGGCGCACGGCGCCGAGTACGGCACGCGGGAAGAGGCGAAGGCGATGCTCGACAAGATCGTCGCCGAGATGAAGGCCGACAAGGCGGCGACGCTCGACAAGATCAACAAGAAGGGCTTCAACGACCGCGACCTCTACCCGTTCTGCAGCGGCCCCGACGGGAAGATCACCGCGCACGGAGCGATCCCGGAGCGGCTCGGCGTGGACCAGGCGACGCTCAAGGACTCCGCCGGGAAGTCGTTCGGCGCCGAGATTCGGAAGGTCGCGAAGCCCGGGAAGATCGCGGAGGTGAGCTACATGTACAAGCGCCCCGGCAGCACCGAGCAGGAGCCGAAGGTGAGCCTCGTCACGCAAGTCGGGGATCAGGTCTGCGCGGTCGGTTACTACAAGAAGTGACGGGCGCGGCGGGCTCTCATACCGCGCCGCGACCTCCCATCGCTCGCGCGAGCCGGTGGCATGACCTCGCGGCCGCGCCGTCGGTCAGTCCCGATTTCAGCCTCTTTAAGTTCGCCCGCCCCGCTCGTTGCGGGCGCCCGAAATGCAGAAGCCCCGGTTACCTTGCGGCGACCGGGGCTCCGGATACTGGTCGCGGGGGCCTGCAGGCGCGGCCTAGTCGTGGCCCGCGCCGCGGCGCGCGCCGCAGCGGAAGGGAAGCGCGAGGGACTGCTGCGAGGCAGTGTTCGTCGCCGGCATGGACGAACTCTGCCATGGTGGTCTGACAAACGCTGCCAATGCACAGCAATGACGGTCAGCCGATGACCATATCGGCCGATTCAAAGTGGGTGGCCGGCGCCGTCGACTCCGCACTGCTGCAGCGGCGCTACGCTCAGGGTGCGCGCGCCTCTCGCGCCGGGGTTGACCTCTCCCGTTCGCAGCTTCGCGCGCATCTGGGAATCCGTCTTCTGACGGTTCGACGACTTGCGCGTCGAGCGGCGCGAAGGCTTCCCGACCGAGTCCTCGAGCACGTACGCCGCCTTCTTCGCGGCGTGCCCCGACTCCTTGCGCCCCGCCTTGCGGTCGGTCGCGCTCACGCCGGGTTGCGAGGTGTCCACCGGGACATCGCGCCGCGGTCGGGGCGAGCTCTTCGGCTTCTTCGGGCCGGACCGCTCCTTCCAATAGCGGAACTCCTCCGCTTTCGTCGCCATGGGATCTCCTCGCGGCTGGGGACGTTCCTATAGCGCCGCCGGGAACGGCTGCAGATCCTCGCGGGAGGTGCGCGGAAGGCGCGCAGGCGCCCGCCCGGCCGGGCGCGCGCCGGCGCTTCCCCCGCGCGGGAGCCTACGCGTCCGCCGTTCCGATTCCGCGGCTTTCCCATCTGCTCGATCGTGACGTGCACGGTCCCCGCCGCCTTCGCCGGGCGCGCGGAGAGGCGCAGATCCGTTCGGCCCTCCGCCGTGTGTCGCATACGCACGGTGAATGGGCGGCGGCGCGCGCCGATCGCTTCTCGCGGTCGCCGAGCCGCTTCGCGGCGGTCTCCCGCGATCACCAGTAGCGCTCGACGTGGATCTCGCCCGGGGCGCGCGGCGCATGGAGGCGGAACCCCTCGCCCTCGAGCAGGACCGTCATGTCGTCGATCATCGCCGGATTGCCGCAGAGGAACACGTGGGTGTCCGCAGGCGCCGGCCGGAAGCCCCACGCCTTCTCGAGCGCCCCGCCGCTCCACAAGTGCTGCACGTGACCGACCGGCCCCGTCCACGGCTCGCGCTCCTCCTTCGGACGGCTCACGATGCGGAGGACGGTGAGCTCGGAGGACTCGCGCTGCATCGTGAAGAGCTCGCGGGAGTAGCCGAGGTCCCACGAGTGACGGGCGCCGAGGAGGAGCGCGATCCTGCGCCCGGAGCGGCCGAGGAGCTCCGTCCGGAGCATGCTCATGTACGGCGCGAGCCCGGTGCCGGTGGCGACCATCACGAGGTTCCGGTCGGGCGGCACGTCGCGCAGCGTGAACATCCCCGTGAACTTCGCGCCGAGCCAGAGCGGGTCGCCGGGGCGGAGCGCGAGGAGCCGCGGCGTGAGCTCGCCCGAGGTGACGAGGGCGACGAACAGCTCCACGTACTCGCGCTGCCTCGACGAGGACGCGATCGAGTAGGCGCGACGGATGAAGCGGCCCGGGTCGGCGCCGGGGTCCTCGGGGTCCGAGCGCGGGACGCGCGGCGCCGACGCGGGCAGGCCGATCACCGCGAACTGCCCGGGCGTGAACGCGGGGAGCGTCCACCCGCGCGGCGCGATGCGCAGCACGACGAGCCCGGGCGCGACGTCCGCCCGCTCGACGAGGACCGCGTTCAGCTCGACCGGCTTGCCCACGCTGCGAGGTGTAGCTGCGCGAAAGGGCCCGCGCTCGCCCGAACCGGCGCGGGCGCGCCTCCGCCTTCCGGGTTACGCTCCTCGGGTGCGCAGCGCGCTCCGGGCCGTTCCCACCCTCGTCCGCGTCGGCCTCGCCGAGGCCGTCGCGTACCGCGCCGAGATGCTCGTGTGGCTCCTCTCCACGACGATGCCGCTCGTGATGCTCGCGCTCATGAGCGCGGTCGCGCGCGACGCGCCCGTCGGTCGGTTCGGGCAGGCCGACTTCACCGCGTATTACCTCGCCGCGCTCGTCGTCCGGCTCATGACGGGCGCGTGGGTGATCTGGGAGGTGAACTTCGAGATCCGCCAGGGGACGCTCGCCTACCGGCTCCTCCGCCCCATCCACCCGCTCGTCGCGTACGCCGCGGAGAACGTCGGGGCGATGCCGCTCCGGCTCGTCGCCGTCATCCCGATCGCCCTCGGCGCGCTCATCGCCACGGGCGGCGAGCGGCTCACGCGCGACCCGCTCCTGCTCGGGATCTTCCCGCTCGCGATCGTCGGCGCCTGGCTCATCACCTTTCTCGCCATGTCGGTCATCGGCGCGCTCGCCTTCTGGGTCGAGTCCTCCGGCGCGCTCTTCGAGGTCTGGCTCGGCCTGTTCGGCGTCTTCTCGGGCTACCTCGTGCCGCTCGAGCTCTTCCCGCGCTGGCTCGAGGTGACGGCGCGCTTCCTGCCGTTCCGGTACATGCTCGCGTTCCCGGTCGAGATGGTGATCGGCCTCACGCCTCGCGCGGCCGCGTTGCGCGAGCTCGTCATCCAGTGGGCGTTCGTCGGCGTGCTCGGGGCGGGCGCGCGCCTCGTCTGGCGGGCGGGACTCCGCCGCTTCTCCGCGTTCGGCGGGTGAGGAGCCCACCCGCACCGACATGGCGCGGAACCTCGCGCACGTGTGCGACCGGCTCTCCGAACGCGCCGCCGCCGAGGCACCGCTGCAGGAGGAGGTCCTGGAGCCGCTCGCCGAGGCGGAGGACGGGGCGCGCCGTGCCGGCGCTCAGCGGATCCGCGCCGGCGAGCGGTTCGACGTCATCCTCTGCGATCTCATGATGCCGGAGGTCTCCGGATACCGGACCGCCCTCCGCGACACCCTACGCCGGGTCGGCTGAACGCGCGCCGCGGCGGGCGGGCAACCCGCGCCGCGCCGGGTTACGCTCACCGGACCCGATGCTCCGCTACCTCCGGCTCCTCGCGATCCAGCTCCGCGCGTCCGCGACCGTCGCGATGCAGTACCGCCTCGACTTCCTCGTGCAGGGGGGGCTCGCCGTGTTCTGGACGGCGTGGGGGCTCGTCCCGCTCCTCGTCGTGTTCGGGAAGCGCGCAGGGATCGCGGGCTGGAGCTTCGAGGAGGCGCTCGTCGTGATGGGCTGGTTCATGGTGATGAAGGGGGTGCTCGAGGGCGCGGTGAACCCGTCGCTCGCGAGCGTCGTCGAGCACATCCGCAAGGGCACGCTCGACTTCGTCCTCCTGAAGCCCGCCGACGCGCAGTTCCTCGTGTCGACGCAGAAGTTCCAGCCGTGGCGCGTCGTCGACGTCCTCGGCGGCCTCGCCATCTTCGCCGTGGCGTTCCACCGGCTCGGGCGCTGGCCGGCGCCCGCCCACGTGGTCGCGGCGACCCTCCTCCTCGGGTGCGCCGCGCTCATCCTCTACTCCCTGTGGATCCTGGTGGTCTCCGCCGCGTTCTTCGTCGTGAAGGTGGACAACCTGTCGTACCTGTTCGTCTCGATCTTCGACGCGGCGCGCTGGCCGTCCGACGTCTTTCGCGGCGCGCTCCGCGCGGTGTTCACGTTCGTCGTCCCGCTCGCGATCATGACCACGTTCCCGGCGCGGGCGCTGCTCGGGAAGGACTTCGGCCCCGTCGACGCGGTCGCGGCGCTCGCCGGGGCGGCCGCGTTCGCGGCCTTCTCGCGTGTCGTCTGGCTCCGCTCGATCGGCCGGTACACGTCCGCGAGCTCGTAGCCGCGACCCGATGGCCCACGACGCGTATGCCGCGCTGCGGTTTCGCGAGTACCGCGCCTTCCTCGTCGCGATCGGTGCCGTCCAGATCGCGACGCAGATCCAGAGCGCCGTCCTCGGCTGGCAGGTGTACGCCCTCACCGGCGACCCGCTCTCGCTCGGCCTCGTCGGCCTCTCCGAGGCCGCGCCGTTCCTCGCGCTGACGCTCGTCGGCGGCTGGGCGGCGGACCGGGTGGACCGGCGCGCCCTGTCCGCCGCGACCCTCGTCGTCGTCGCCGCGAGCGGCGCGTGGCTCCTCGTCCTCTCGCTCGGGGCGCCCCGCTCGGTGCTGCCTTTCTACGCCGCGCAGGCGCTCGCCGGCCTCGGCCGGGCCTTCTTCCGCCCGACGACCTCGGCGCTCGGCGCCGAACTCGTCCCGCGCGAGCACTACCTCAACGCCTCGACCTGGCGCTCCTCGATCTTCCACTCCGCGATGGTGGTGGGGCCAGCGGTCGGCGGCGGCCTCATCGCGCTCGGCGGGCCGCGGCTCGCCTACGCCATCGTCGTCGCGCTGTCCGCGGTCGGGCTCGTCGGCCTCGCGGCGATCGCGCCGCGGCCGCGGCAGCCGGCGGGAGACGGACGCCTCGTCGCGGACCGACGGCGTCCGCTTCGTCTTCCGCCAGCCGCTCCTCCTCGGGGCGATGAGCCTCGACCTCTTCGCCGTCCTCTTCGGCGGCGCGACCGCGCTCCTCCCCATCTTCGCCCGCGACGTGCTCCGGGTGGGCGAGGTGGGGTTCGGGTTCCTGCGCGCCGCCCCGGCGGTCGGCTCGGTCCTCATGTCGTTCGCCCTTGCGCGCTCGGGACCGTTCCGCCGCGCGGGCGGGGCGCTCCTCTGGAGTGTGGGGTTCTTCGGAGTCACCTGGATCGCGTTCGCCCTCTCGCGCTCCTACCCGCTCTCCCTCGCGCTCCTCGCGGTGGGGGGCGCGCTCGACTCGGTCTCCGTGGTGCTCCGCTCGACGCTCGTCCAGCTCGAGACGCCCCACGAGAAGATGGGTCGCGTGGCCGCGGTGAACTCCTTCTTCATCGGCTCGTCGAACGAGGTCGGCGCCTTCGAGAGCGGCGTCGCGGCGCGGCTCCTCGGAACGGTGCCGTCGGTCGTCCTCGGCGGGATCATGACGCTCGTCACCGTAGCGCTCGTCGCGTGGCGCGCGCCGGCACTCCGGCGGCTCCGCTCGCTCGGGCCGGGTTCCGCGTAGGCGGGCGCGCCCGATCCCGCTACATTCCGGCCGATGCTGCGCCTCACCTTCCTCGGCACCTCGGCCGCCCAGCCGACGATCCAGCGGAACCTCACCGGACTCGCGGTGCGGCGGGAGCGCGAGCTCTTCCTCGTGGACTGCGGCGAGGGCACGCAGCGCCAGATGATCCGGTTCGGCACCGGGTTCGACGTGGACGCGATCTTCTTCACCCACTTCCACGCGGACCACTACCTCGGCGCGATCGGGTTCCTGCGCACGCTCTCGATGGCCGGGCGCGAGCCGCCGCTCGACGTGTACGGCCCGCGCCCCGCGCAGCGGCTCCTCGACGTCATGCTCTTCACCGGCACGGAGAAGCTCGCCTTCGAGGTCCGGATCCACGAGGTGGCCGCCGGCGACGTCGTCCGGCGCGACGGCTGCGCCATGACCGCGTTCGAGACCGACCACCGCACGCCATCGGTCGGATGGGCGCTCGTCGAGGACGAGCGGCCGGGACGGTTCCACCCGGAGAAGGCGCAGGCGCTGGGCGTGCCGAAGGGCCCGCTCTTCGGCGCGCTCCAGCACGGGCGCGAGGTCGTGCTCGAGGGCGGGCGCGTCGTCCGGCCGGACGAGGTGGTCGAGGAGTCGCGGCGCGGGCGGCGCGTCGTCGTGACCGGCGACACGCGGCCGTGCCGGGGCACGATCGAGGCGGCGCGCGGCGCCGATCTCCTCGTGCACGACTCGACGTTCGGCGACGCGGAGCAGGCGCGCGCCGAGGAGACGATGCACTCGACGGCGCGCGAGGCGGCCCGCGTCGCGCGCGACGCCGGGGCGGCGCGGCTCGTCCTGACGCACCTCTCGACCCGCTACGACCGTGCGTTCGCGCCGCTCGTCGAGCAGGCGCGCGCGGAGTACGCGGGCACGCTCGACGTCGCCGCGGACGGCATGGTCATCGAGGTGCCGCTGCCGTGAAGGGCGGGCGAGCGCGACCTGGCCCGGCCGGAGCTCCGCCGGGAGGCCGACGCCTGCTTTCACCCCGAGCGGGAGGCGCAACGGCGCGCGCCGCAGCGCATCCAAGGGACCGGAGGCGTCATGCGCGACAGCGAGTACCTGATCGTGGGCGGTGGAATGACGGGTCACGCCGCCGCGGCGGCGATCCGCGAGCTGGACGGGCGCGGCCGGATCACGATGCTCGCCGCGGAGCCGGACCGGCCCTACGCGCGGCCGCCGCTCTCGAAGGGGCTCTGGCTCGGCAAGGCCGAGGAGAGCGTCTGGTTGCCGGACGTGCCGGGCCTCGACCTCCTCACGGGGCGGCGCGCGGCCGCGCTCGACGCGCTCGCGCGCGAGGTGCGCGACGACCAGGGCGAGGTCCACCGGTACGAGCGGCTCCTCCTCGCGACCGGCGGGACGCCCAGGCGCCTCCCGTCCGGCGGGGACCGGGTCGTCTATTTCCGGACCATCGCCGACTACCGCCGGCTCCGCGATGCGCCGGGACGGCGCGTCGTCGTCATCGGCGGCGGGTTCATCGGCTCGGAGATCGCGGCGTCGCTCACCTCGGTCGGTCGCCGGGTCACGATGATCTTCCCGGAGGGGGCGATCGGCGCGCGCTCCTACCCGGCCGAGCTCGCCGAGTACGTGACGCGCACGTTCCGCGAGAAGGGCGTGCGCGTGCTCGCCGGGGATACGGTCGCGGCCATCGAGCCGCGCGGCGCGGTCACGGTCGTACGGACCGGCGGCGGGGAGGAGTTGCTCGCGGACGTGGTGGTGGCGGGGCTCGGCATCCGGCCCGAGACCGGGCTCGCCGAGGCGGCGGGCCTTCGCTGCGAGGACGGGATCATCGTTGACGAGCGGCTCGAGACGAGCGCGCCCGGCGTCTTCGCGGCGGGCGACGTCGCGCGCTTTCCGTGCGGTCCGCTCGGCGAGGCGCTGCGGGTCGAGCACGAGGACGCGGCGCTCACGATGGGGCGGCTCGCCGGACGGAACATGGCGGGCGCCGGCGAGCTCTACGGCCACCTGCCGTTCTTCTACTCGGACCTGTTCGAGCTCGGGTACGAGGCGGTCGGGAGGCTCGACCCGCGCCTCGAGACGGTCGTGTCGTGGAAGACGCCCTTCCGCGAGGGGGTCGTCTACTACGTCGAGGGCGACCGCGTCCGCGGCGTCCTGCTCTGGGGGGTCTTCGGCCAGGTGGACGCGGCCCGCGCGCTCATCGCACGCCGCGCACCCGCCTCGCGCGTGGCGCTCGCGGCCTCGATCCCGACGTAGCGCGCCGCGGGGAGCTCCTCGGCGGACCTGACGGCCCGGCCGCGCCGGGTTACAACGGCGGTCCGTGCCCGACGCCGCCCAGGATCTCGCCCGCTGGATCCCGCGCCTCCTCTCGACCTGGCGCGCGACGCGCCGCGGCGGAGCCGCTCCCCCGGCTCCCCGCGGGCGCACGCACCGAGGAGCCCACGGTGGAGCGTACGGCCGCGCTCAGGATCGCGGATCGGCGCGCCCGCTCCCGGCCGAGCTCCTCGACCCGGACGAGCTGCGCGAGGTCGCGGCGGCGGTCGCCCGGCTGTCGAAGGGGCTCACGCGCGAGCGCGAGCTCGCCGGCGCGCGGTACATGGACGAGGAGAAGCTGCTCGGCGCGTACCTGCTCTTCTACTGGCCGGTCTCCTACCTCCAGGGGCGCGGGACCATCTCCGAGCTGCCGCGGCGGCCGCGCTCGGTCCTCGACCTCGGCAGCGGTCCTGGCCCGCTCGCCTTCGCCGCCCTCGACGCCGGCGCCGCCGAGGTGGTCGCCGCCGATCGCTCCGCACGGGCGCTCGCCACCGCGCGCGCCCTCGCCGTCGAGGCGGGCGAGCCGCTCGCGACGCGCGAGTGGAACCCCGCGAAGGGGAGGCCGCTCGCGGAGCTCGCGCAGAACCGGCGCTTCGACCTCGTCACGATGGGTCACGTTGTCAACGAGCTGTTCCAGGGCCCGGACGCCGAGAAGCGCCGCGCCGATCTCCTCGAGGAGGCCGCCGCGCTCCTCGCCCCCGGCGGCTCGCTCCTCGTACTCGAGCCAGCGCTGCGCGACACCTCGCGCGCGCTGCTCCGGGTCCGCGACCTCCTCGTCGCGCGCGGCTTCGCCGTCCGCGCGCCGTGCCTGTTCCGCGGCGCATGCCCGGCGCTCCTTCGCGAGACCGACTGGTGCCACGCGGAGCGACCCATCGAGCCGCCGCCGCTCGTCGCCCAGATCGGCAAGGCCGCGGGGCTCCGCAAGGAGGCGGTGAAGATGAGCTACCTCGTCCTCGCGCCGAGGGGCGAGGCCTGGCCGGTGCCGCCGCAGGGGCGCGTCTTCCGCATCGTGTCCGAGCCGCTCCCGTCGAAGGGCCGCCTCCGCTACATGGGCTGCGGCCCGGAGGGGCGGATGGGGCTCTCGCTCCAGGAGAAGCACGTCACCGACGCGAACCGCCGCTTCGCCTCGCTCCTGCGCGGGGACGTCGTCCTCGTCACGGCGGGCGAGCCCCGCGGAGACGGCGTCGCGCTCGGCGAGGCGTCCGAGGTGAAGGTCATCGCGCCGGCGGGAAGCGCGGTCCCGGGCGGCTCGAATCCTTGACGCCCGGGCGAGCTCGAAGGAAGGGTGCGGGAGATGACCGATGGATCGCACGCCACCGGCTGTCTCGTCTGCGGCGCGGAGCTCCTCTACCTCGCCGCGAGCGAGCCGATGACCTGCGCCCTTTGTAGCGGCGCGCGTCCCTCGGCCGCCCGCTGCGCCTCGGGCCACTTCGTCTGCGACGCCTGCCACTCCGCGCCGGCGAACGACCTCATCGAGCGGACCTGCGCCGCGGCGGAGGACGTCGATCCCGTCGCCCTGGCCGTCCGGCTCATGCGCCACCCGTCCGTGAAGATGCACGGGCCCGAGCACCACTTCCTCGTCCCGGCGGTCCTGCTCGCGGCGCACTGCAACGCGAAGGGCGCGCCCGGACGGAGGGCCGAGCTGATCCGCGAGGCGCGCCGGCGCTCCGAGCCGGTGCTCGGCGGGTTCTGCGGGCTGCAGGGCGCGTGCGGGGCCGGGATCGGCACGGGCATCTTCGTCGCGCTCGCGACGGGGTCGACGCCGCTCCTCGGCACACAGCGTGGCCTCGCGAACCAGATGACCGCCCGGGCGCTCGACGTCGTCTCGCGGACGGGCGGTGCCCGCTGCTGCAAGCGCGACTCCTTCCTTGCCATCCTCGCGGCCGCGCGCTTCGCGACGGAGCACCTCGGCGTCGCGCTCCCCGCGCGCGGCCCGGACTGCGAGTGGTCGGGGACGAACGGCGAGTGCCTGGAAGAGGACTGCCCGTTCCACCGGCCGCGGCACTGACGAGGCAGCATTTCTCCCTCGCCCTGAGACTGGGCAGCATTTCTCCCTCGCCGTGAGACTGGGCAGCATTTCTCCCTCGCCCCCGCGGAGTGGGGGAGAGGGCCGGGGAGAGGGGGCTGGACTGAGCCGCTGCCGCCGGCGAGAGACGCCGCGTCGCCGCAGGCGCTCCGGCGCCAGCGACCGTCGCGCGCGACGAGACCAGCCACCGCGCCGCTGCGGAACTGAGATGGTTGGACCTGTCAACTGCGCGGGGACGCACCTGATTCGGACGGCGAAAAGCGACGGACGAGCGGAGCGAGTAGTCGACGGCGGATCGGACCTGAGATTCGCGGGTTGGATACCGCATGACCGGTGATCCGTCGGGGGCTGCCTCTGTCTCCCGTCGAGCGTACGGCGTCGGCCGTGCTCAAGTTTCGCAGCGAGCGTTCCCGTTTGGCCGGCTTCGGATCGCCCGCCGCTCTCGCCGTCCGAATATGTGTCAGCTCAGCAGCTTCTCGACGCGTCCCGCGGACCAGAGAAACCCCGCCAGCTCCGCGGGCGACCGCCGTCGCCGCCTTGTTGGATGGCTTCCCGCGCGCAAGCAGCTTCTGGCGCTTCGCACAGAGCCGCCCCTGAGCGCGCCACGCGATCTCGCGCACCGCGTCCGATGCGGCGGCCCCGCGCTTCCTGAGCGATCTGCCGAGGAACGGCCGGTGGCGATAGGCCCACGCTGCTTCCGTGAGGATGCGGCGGACGTGGCCGTTGCCGGCGCGCGTGATCGCGCCCTGTCTGCGCTCGTTCCCGCTGGAGTGCTCGGATGGCACGAGACCGAGGTAGCTCATGAACTGCGGGGCGCTCGCAAAGCGTCGGAAATCGCGCCGTCGGCGCCCCGGCCGGCTTCGCTGCGTGTCTGCGTGCGCGCGAGCTGACTCACGGAACGCTCAGGCAGCCCCGAGCGGAACATTCCGCGGGGCGCGGGGAGGTGGCACGCTCTCGCCATGCTCGCCCGCCGCGCGGCGCTCGCCGCCGCCCTGCTCGCCGCCGCGCCCGCCCGCGCCCTCGACCGCTTCGAGATCCAGGTCTACGAGGCGGACGTGAACGAGCCGGGCCAGCTCGGCCTCGAGGCGCACCTCAACTTCACGGCACGGGGTACGCGCACCCCCGAGTACGTGGGCCAGGTGCCGCCGCAACACGTCGGCCGCCTCACGCTCGAGCCCGCGATCGGCGTCACGGAATGGCTCGAGCTCGGCGCCTACCTCCAGTTCATGTGGGCGCCGGGCGGCGACGGCCGCTTCGGCGGTGCGAAGGCGCGCGCGAAGCTCGTCGTGCCCGAGTCGCTCGGCCTGCCCGTGTTCCTCGGGCTCAACATCGAGGTGGGGCGGGTCCCGTACGCGGTCGAGGAGCAGCGCTGGGCGAACGAGTTCCGCCCCATCATCGGCTTCAAGGGCGGGCGCTGGCTCGTCGTGGTGAACCCGATCTTCGGCTACGCGCTCTCCGGTCCCGACCGCTTCCGCCCGGACCTCGAGCCGTGCGGGAAGGTGGCGTTCGACACGCGCCTCGGGTTCTCGGTCGGAGCCGAGTACTACGCGAGCCTCGGGTTGGTGAATGACCTCGCGCCGCTGCGCGACGAGGAGCACCTCGTCTTCGCGGTCGTGGACCTCGTGCCGCGCGCGCCGACGCCGGCCTCCGGCTCGCCCGCCTGGGCCTCGACGTGGGAGCTGAACGTCGGATTGGGCGCGGCGCTCACGGACGCGCCGGGGCCGCACGTGATCGCGAAAGCGATCTTGGGCCGGGGGTTCTGATGACGAGGGCGGCCCTCGCCGCGCGACCCGGGCGCCGTCATGGCGCCGCGGCGAGGCGCGACGCGCGGAACAGCTCGGACATGACCTCCTCGAGTGGCGGATCCTCCACCGTGAGGTCCGACACCGGGAGCGCGCCGAGCATCCGCGCCACCGCGCCCGAGACGTCCTCGGCCGCGACCTGGAAGGTCACCTTCCCCGGCTCCGCCGCGACCACCTCGCCGAAGCGCGCGAGGTCCTGCGCCGTCGGGGCCGCGCCGTTCCCGTCGGCGAACCGGACGACGATCCGCTTGTCAGGTCGGATCTTGTGCGAGAGCGCGCGCAGGTCGCCGTCGTAGATGAGCCGCCCGCGGTCGATGACGATGACGCGCGGGCAGAGCTGGACGACGTCTTCCATGTAGTGGCTCGTGAGGAGCACCGTCGCGCCGAACCGCTCGTTGTACGAGCGGACGAACCCACGGACGGTGGCCTGCATCGACACGTCGAGCCCGATGGTCGGCTCGTCGAGGAACAGCACGCGTGGGCGGTGGAGGAGCGCCGCCGCGAGCTCGCACTTCATCCGCTCCCCGAGCGACAGCTGCCGGGTCGGCTTGTTCACGAGCTCGCCGAGCTCGAGGAGCCGGACGAGCTCCGAGAGCGTCTCCTCGAACTCCGCGCGGGGGATCTCGTAGATCGCGCGGTTCATCGCGAACGTCTCCGCGGGCGGCAGGTCCCAGAGGAGCTGCTGCTTCTGCCCCATCACGAGCGTGATCGCCTTCAGGAAGGCCGCCTCGCGCCGCCGCGGCACGTGCCCGGCGACCGACACGTCGCCCGCCGTCGGGTGGAGGAGGCCGGAGAGCATCTTGAGGGTCGTCGTCTTGCCGGCGCCGTTCGGGCCGAGGAAGCCCACGCGCTCCCCTTCACCCACCGAGAAGTCGATCCCGTCCACCGCCCGCACGGTGTCGTAGCGCCGGCGGAACACCGAGCGCAGGGCCGCGCCAATCCCGGGCGGGCGCTGGTGCACCTGGTAGTGCTTCGAGAGACCGTGGACGTCGATCACCGCCCGATCTTAGTACGCGCCGGCCGCCCTGCACGGGGCGAATGCGCGTCGGCGCCGCTCTCCGGAGCCGCCCGGGTGAGCGGATTGCTAGGATGCGGCATGGCCCAGAAGAAGCGCCCGGTGACGAAGAGCGGCCGCCCTCGCGCCCGGAAGGGCGTGAAGCTGAAGCCCACGGACCTCGTCCCCGCGCAGCTCGCGCTCGTGGACCGGCCGCCGGAGGTGGACGCGCTCGCGCGCCAGGTCGAGGCGGACGGCGGGGCCGTGCTCGCCGCCTACCGCGAGCCGCTCGGCGGCCACCCGCTCCTCTTCGTGGCGCTCCCGATCGACAAGGTGGACCGGACGCCGTTCCAGCGCGACATCTCCGACGCCCACGTCCGCAAGCTCACGCTCGCGATGGACAAGACGAAGCGCTACCTCGATCCCATCGTCGCGATCCGCGAGGGGGACGGCTACCAGACCCCGAACGGCGGGCACCGGCTCACGGCGCTGAAGGAGCTCGGGGCGAAGAGCGTCCTCGCGCTGCTCGTGCCGGAGCGGGCCGTCGCCTACCAGATCCTCGCGCTCAACATCGAGAAGGCCCACAACCTGCGCGAGAAGGCGCTCGAGGTCGTCCGCATGTACCGCGACCTCGCCGGCTCGCTCGACCCGCGCGAGCCCGAGATGGCGCTCGAGTTCGAGGAGGCGACGCTCGTGACGCTCGGCTTCGCGTACGAGCAGCGCCCGCGCCTCTCCGGCGGGGCCTACGCGCCCATCCTCCGGAAGGTGGACGCGCTCCTCGACGAGCGGCTCTCGAAGGCGCTCGCCGAGCGCGAGCGCCGGGCGAAGGTGCTGCTCGAGTTCGACGACGCGGTCGCCGAGGCGGTGGCGCGTCTCAAGGAGCGCGGGTTCGACTCGCCGTACCTCAAGGCGTTCGTCGTCGCGCGGGTGAACCCGCTCCGCTTCATGAAGGGGGAGGCGCCGCCGTACGACGTCATCCTCGAGCAGATGACGAAGCGCGCGCGCGGGATGGACCCGGCGAAGGTGCGGGGCGAGGACGTCGCGCGCAGCGGCGGCGCGCCCGAGCCGGAGTGAGCCCTGCCGGACGACGCTAGCGCCGGGCGCTCTTCGCGTCCGAGCGGGCGATGACGAGCCGCTTCTCGAGCTCGCCGCCGATCGTCGCGAGGGTCGCCTCGTCGACGTGGCCCTCCGCGTAGGGGAAGAGCTCGCGCTCCTCCCAGCGCACGTGGCGCTCGAGCAGGTCGGCGAACGCGGCGAGGTGGGCGCGCAGGTCGCCCGGGCGCGCCGTCTTCGAGAGGTCGAGGAGCCTCGTCATCTCGCCGTGCTCGGTGCGCAGCCGCTCCATGGCGGTGGCCTCGATGAACCGGCCGAGCAGGTCCTCCTCGGCGCGCGCGTGCGTCCTGAAGATCTGCTCGTCGAAGCGCCGCGCGAGCCCGAGCAGGCCCGGCAGGTCCTTCGGGGCGCCGGCCGACTCGGGATGTCCCGCGAGCCCCTGCTTCAGCTGGAACGCGACGAGGAGCGCCTGGTGGTGTTCGCTCGAGAGCGGCTTCAGCTCGCGGGACCGCTTCATGCCTCGATGCTTGTCCGGGGCGGGGGGGTGACGCAAGGGGCACGGCGCCCACCACCCTCGGCGCGCGCCCGGCGGGGGCCATCCACGCGAGGGTTGACGCCGTGCGCCATGACCAATAGATCTGCAAGAGCAGCCGACCGATTCCCAAATCAGGGAGCGACCCCATGCGCATGAACGGATCCCTTCCGGCGGGTCGCCGCGCCGCCGTCGTGGCCGGCGTCCGCACCCCCTTCGTCAAGGCGGGCACCGACTTCAAGGACCTCTCCGCCGTCGATCTCGGTGCGCTCGTCGTGAACGAGCTCGTCGCGCGCACCGGCATCTCGCCAAAGGAGTTCGACTCCCTCGTCTTCGGTCAGGTGATCCCGTCCGCCACGGTGACGCTCGTCGGGCGCGAGATGGTGCTCAGGACCCAGCTCCCGAGGAACGTCCAGGCCCACACCGTCGCGCGCGCCTGCGCGACGTCGATCCAGACGACCACCGACGCGGCCGACCAGATCCAGCTCGGCCACTCCGACTGCGCGATCTCCGGCGGCGCGGAGTCGATCTCCGACGCGCCCATCTTCGCCTCGCGCCCGCTTGCGCAGGCCCTCGTCGACGTCTCGCGCGCGAAGTCCTTGCCCGATCGCGTGAAGATCCTGTCGCGCCTGCGCCCGAAGGACTTCACGCCGGTGCCGCCCGCGCTGAAGGAGCCGACGACCGGCCTCACCATGGGCGAGAGCGCGGAAGCGATGGCGCAGAAGAACGGGATCTCGCGTGAGGCGCAGGACGACTTCGCCTGGAAGAGCCACGCCCGCGCCGCCGCGGCGTGGGACGCGGGGAAGTTCGAGGGCGAGGTGATGCACGTCCCGGTGCCGCCCCGCTACGACAAGGTCTCCGCGAAGGACAACATCGTCCGCAAGGACACGACCCCCGAGGCGCTCGGGCAGCTCCGCCCGGTGTTCGACCGGCGCTACGGCACCATCACCGCCGGCAACGCCTCGCCGCTCACCGACGGGGCCGCCGCGCTCGTGCTCATGAGCGAGGAGAAGGCGAAGGCGCTCGGGCTGACGCCCCTCGGGTTCGTGAAGGCGTACGCGTACGCGGCGCTCGACCCGCGCGATCAGCTCCTGCAGGGTCCGGCCTACGCGGCGCCGGTCGCGCTCGACCGCGCCGGGCTGCGCCTCGCCGACATGGATCTCGTCGACATGCACGAGGCGTTCGCGGCGCAGGTGCTCTCGAACCTCAAGGCGTTCGCCTCGAGGGAGTTCGCGGAGAAGGCCCTCGGCCGCGCGGAGCCGCTCGGCGAGGTGGACCCGGCGAAGCTCAACGTGAACGGCGGCTCGATCGCGCTCGGCCACCCGTTCGCCGCGACCGGCGCGCGCATGATCCTGCAGACGCTCCGCGAGCTCGGCCGCCGCAAGGGGCAGCACGCGCTCCTCACCGTCTGCGCCGCCGGCGCGCTCGGCGCGGCGCTCGTCCTGGAGCGCGAGTGAGCAGCGCCATGACCGAGGTGACCGCGATGAGGAACGCAGAGGCGCTGGAGCTTCAGAAGACCCGCTTCTTCCGTGTGGAGACCGCCGGCGGCGTCGCGACGCTCCTCGTCGACGATCCGGGCGAGCGGGTGAACACAGTTCACCCGGAGCTCATGCTCGAGTTCGTGCGGATCCTCGACGCGCTCGAGCGCGACCCCGCGGTCCAGGCGGTCGTGCTCGCGAGCGGCAAGCCGGAGGGGTTCGTCGCCGGCGCGAAGATCGAGCTCATGCAGACTGTGAGGGACGCCGCGTCCGCGGAGAAGCTCGCCCGCGACAGCCAGGCGATCTACGGCCGGGTGGAGCGCTTCCCGAAGCCGATCGTCGCGGCGATCCACGGCGCCTGCCTCGGCGGCGGATGCGAGTGGGTGCTCGCCTGCCGCTACCGGGTGGCGAGCGACGAGCCGCGCACGCAGATCGGCCAGCCGGAGGTCCAGCTCGGCCTCATCCCCGGCGGCGGCGGGACCCAGAGGCTGCCGCGCCTCGTCGGGCTCCGCGCCGCGCTCGACATCCTCCTCGCCGGCAAGGCGCTCAAGGCGCGGAAGGCCGCGAAGATCGGGCTCGTCGACGAGGCGGTGCCCCCGGCGCTCCTCCTCGAGGTCGCGCGGGGCCGCGCGGCGGCGCTCGCCGCGGGGAAGCTCCGCCGCGAGCCGCCGCGGAAGACGGGCGCCACCGCGCAGGTGGCGGCGTTCGCCCTCGACGAGAACTTCCTCGGCCGCGAGCTCGTCTTCCGCCAGGCGCGCAAGGCGGCGCTCGCGAAGACGAGGGGGCACTACCCGGCGCCGCTCCGCGCGCTCGACGCGGTCGAGCACGGCCTGAAGCACGGGATGGCGAAGGGACTCGAGCTCGAGGCGCGGCTCTTCGGCGAGCTCGCGGTGTCGCCGGTGGCTCGCCGGCTCATGGAGATCTTCTTCGCCACGACCGCGCTCAAGAAGGACAACGGCACGGGCGACCCGACGGTGAAGCCGCGCAAGGTCGAGAAGGTGGGCGTGCTCGGCGGCGGCCTCATGGGGAGCGGCATCTCGTACGTGACGGTGAACGCCGGCATGCCGGTCCGGATCCGCGAGCGCGACGACCTCGCCGCCGCGAAGGCGCTCGGCGCCGTCCGCGTCATCCTCGACGAGCGCGTGAAGAAGCGCTCCATCGACAAGCTCGAGCGGCTCGACAAGATGCGGCTCCTCACCGAGACGACCGACTGGTCCGGGTTCGCCGACGTCGACGTGGTCATCGAGGCGGTCTTCGAGGACCTCGCGCTCAAGCAGGAGATGGTGCGGGCGTTCGAGGCGGTGAACCGGCACGGCCTCTTCGCCTCGAACACCTCGTCCATCCCGATCGGCAAGATCGCCGAGGCCTCGCGGCGGCCCGAGGACGTCCTCGGGATGCACTACTTCTCGCCCGTCCAGAAGATGCCGCTCCTCGAGATCATCGTGACCCCGAGGACGTCGAAGGAGGCGACCGCGACCGCGGTCGCGCTCGGGAAGAAGCAGGGGAAGACGGTCATCGTCGTCGGCGACGGGCCGGGGTTCTACACGAGCCGGATCGTCGCGCCGTACATGAACGAGGCGGCCCACCTCCTCGCGGAGGGGGCGGCGATCGATGCGATCGACCGCGCCATCGTGGCGTTCGGCTTCCCGGTCGGCCCGATCACGCTCCTCGACGAGGTGGGCATCGACGTGGGCGAGAAGGTCGGGAAGATCCTGCACGGCGCGTTCGGCGCGCGGATGGCGCCGCCCGCCGCCCTCCACGACGTCGTCGCGGCGGGAAGGCTCGGCCGCAAGAACCGGAAGGGCTTCTACACCTACGACGAGAAGGAGAAGCGCGTGGACGAGACCGTCTACGACCTCCTCCCCGGCGGTCGCACGAGGAAGCCGGTCGACCTCCAGGACATCCAGGACCGAGTCGTCGTCCAGATGGTGAACGAGGCGATCCGCTGCCTCGGCGAGGGGATCCTCCGCAGCGCGCGTGACGGCGACGTGGGCGCGGTCTTCGGGCTCGGGTTCCCGCCGTTCCGCGGCGGCCCGTTCCGGTGGGCCGACGAGGTCGGCGCCCGCGCGCTCCTCGCGAAGGTGGAGGCGCTCCGGGCCCGCTTCGGGGAGCGCTTCGAGCCGGCGCCGCTCCTCGTCGAGCACGGCCGCGCCGGGCGCCCGTTCCACGGGTGACCGGCGCGACCGCGGCGGCGGGGACACGGACCCGGCGCCCGTGTGTGGACCCCCTGCGGTCCGCTCGCCGGCAATCTGCTATAGTCGCGTGCCAATTCGACCCGGCCGCGCGCGGCTCGCCCGCGCGCACGCAGAGGAACCCGCATGCGCTCCGCCCCCCTCGCCATCCTCGTCGTCGTCGCGCTCGCCTCCGCCTGCGGGACCGCCCGGGAGATCGACGCCGCCCAGACGACGGCGCGCTGCACCGCCTGCCACGGCTACCCGCCGCCGCCGGGCGCAGTGGGGGCTGCGACCTCGCACCCGCAGAGCGCGAGCTGCTCCCTCTGCCACGCGGACACGGTCGACGCGAACGGGGACTTGCTGCCCGGATCGAAGCACATGGACGGGCACGTCGACGTGACGACGCACGCGCTGCCCTTCGTCGCCCAGCACACCGCCGCCGCGCTCGCCGACATCGCGGTGTGCACGCAGTGCCACGGCGCCGAGTACGACGGCGGCGCGAGCGGCACCTCCTGCACCGGCTGCCACGAGACGTTCGGCTTCGGCGACTGGAAGGCGAACTGCACCTTCTGCCACGGCACGCGGACGGCCGGCTGGACGGTCGCCGAGCTCACGCTCGCGGCGCCGCCCCGCGGAGTGCACGGCGAGACGCTGCCGTCGCAGCCGGCGGTGGGCGCCCACGCGAAGCACGTCGGCGCGGGCAGCGCGATCTCGAATGGCGTCGCATGCGGCGAGTGCCACGCGGTGCCGGCGGCGCAGCCGCTCGCGCACCTCGACGGCACCGCCCTCGTGACGTTCGGGACGCTCGCGCGCACGGGCGGCGCGGCCCCTCGGTTCGATGAGACGACGCTCGGCTGCGCGGCGACCTACTGCCACGGCGCGGCGCTGCTCGGCGGGTCGTCCCCCGGCCCGACGTGGACGGGCTCGGCTGCCTGCGGCACCTGCCACGGCCTGCCGCCCGCGACCGGGCGGCACGCCATCCCCGAGCACGGGATGCTTTGCGTGAACTGCCACCGGCAGGTGGCGGACTGGACGTCGGTCGGGATCCGCGACGACGCCGCCGCGAAGGCGCTGCACGTGAACGGCACGAAGGACGTGGAGCTGCCGTCCCCCGGCACCTGGAGCGCGGCGGACCGGACGTGCAGCAACGTCGCCTGCCATCAGGGCGCCTCCATCAGGACCTGGGGCAACTAGAGCGCGCTCCGGAGCGGCCGAGGCCCTCCGCCCGTCACGCCAACCGCAGCAATTCCGCGCGCCTCCGCCAGCGGCGCGGTGGTGGCGCGCGCGGGCACGCGCGGCCCACCCGCGACGGAGCGTGCGGGTCCGCTGCGCAGCGTTTGCGTCGCGCGATGTGGCGCAATGTAGGTCAATCCGGCGACGCGTTCGCAGCATCACGGAATCGCCCGTCGGTGCGCCACATTGCGCCTGTGGCGAAAGGACGCAGGCGCGGAGGCGCCGCGCACTCATTGCGCAACGCTAAGTATTCGGGATCACGATTGTAATCATCTTTGATCGCCGGCGTCTTGACGTGCAGCCCCGCCGGCGGTTTAACGCTGTCGCGCAATCCTCACGCGCCTTCCTGGTCGTCGTCCGTCCCAACAAAACACGTCGGAGATCAATCCTCGATGAATCTCGTCCAGATCAGGCGCGCCGGCGCGCTGCTCCTCGCCGGCACCCTCGCGATGGCCGGCTGCGCCGCCGACAAGGGAGCCGACGGGAAGTCCTGCTCGGTCACGGACAACGGCAACGGCTCCGCGACGGTCTCCTGTCCCGACGGCACCTCCGCGACCGTGAACAACGGCACGAACGGCCAGGACGGGACGCCCGCCTCGTGCACGATCAAACGGCACGAAGACGATCCGCTGCTCGGACGGGACGGTCGTGACCGTCTCCGACGCGGTCCTCGACTTCAACCTCCTCACCGCCGCGGACCGCGCCGACCTCGACCCGGCCACGGTCATCACCGCCGTGTCGATCGGCATCGACGGGCGCCCGGTCGTCGGGTTCAAGGTGAACGATCGCCACGGCAACGGCGTGAAGGGCCTCGTCGCGCAGGCGACCACGGTCCGCCTCGGCATCCTGAAGCTCGCCGCGCCCGGCGTGAACGGCAGCGCGAACGAGACCTGGGTCAGCTACGACGCGGACAGCGCGGCGAGCACGTCGTCCTACGAGACGCCCACCACGGCGGGCGCGGTCATGACGGACAACGGCGACGGCACCTACGCGTTCAAGTTCGCGAAGGACATCACGGCCGGCGCGACCGCCGGCACGACCTACGAGCCGACGCGGATCCACCGCGTCGTGGCGCTCATCTACACCTCCGGTAACCCGTACGCGCCCATGAACGCGGTCTTCGACTTCGTCCCGGCGACGGGCGAGGTGAAGCCGGTGAACGACCAGGAGACGGTGGACGGCGCGGCGTGCCTCCAGTGCCACGGCGCCTTCCGCGCGAAGGCCGGCCAGAGCACCGGCTTCCACGGCGGCGCGCGCTACCTGGTCTCGGGCTGCGTGCTCTGCCACAACGACCAGAGCCGGTTCCTCAAGCCCGACGGGAACAACAAGGACGACTCCGCGATCGATCCGTCCGGCGTCTGGACGGGAAACCTCGTCAAGCTGAACGGCGAGTCGACCTTCAACCTGCCGGTCTTCATCCACAAGATCCACATGGGTGAGGAGCTGACGCTGAAGGGCGGCACCTACCGCGCGGTCGCGAAGCCCTGGGAGGTCACCTATCCCCAGG
>WNGA01002403.1_pt1 | contig 32726 bp, 33 predicted proteins | sample 5400061 | NCBI WGS metagenome assembly WNGA01 (sample SAMN13153366, study PRJNA577476) | soil metagenome | isolation source: 100 cm soil or saprolite under grassland replicate 2 | place: USA:California | collected 2016-06-15 | reverse complement strand
GAGCAGCTTCGCCGCGGTCACCACGTTCTGCACCCACCGTCCCGACGCGACGCCCACCAGGTTGATCCCCGTGAACAGGGCGACCAGCCCCGCGCCGAGCGGCGCGATGAGCGCGGGCGGCCAGCCGGAGAGGCGAACGAGGAACTCACCCGCGGCCACGCCGATCGCGGCGATCGCCACGCCGTTGGTGCCCAGGGCCTCGACCCAGCCCACCACGAAGCCGGCGCGGAGGCCGAACGCCTCGCGCACGAAGGCGTACTTGCCGGCGGCGCGAGGTTGGCGCGTGGTGAGCTCGGCGAAGCACAGCGCGCCCAGGAACGCCAGCGCGGCGCCCAGCACCCAGACCACGAAGGTGAGTCCCGGGCTGCCGAGTCGCGCCGCCACGATTCCGGGGGTGCGAAAGATCCCGGCGCCCACGGTCATCCCCACTACCATGGCCAGCCCGTCGGCCAGCCGCAGCGAGCGCTTGAGGTCGGTCATGCGGCCGGAGAATGTGCACCCAAAAAAGCAGGGGCGCTGCCTCGAGCGCCCCTGCTTCTACCCTGCGGATGCTTCGTTACGGCTTGCGGCGTGAGCCTCCGCCGCTGTTGCCGTGGTTCCCGCCCCCATCACCTCGGTTGGCCGGCGCCGAGCGGGCGCCACGGTCACCACCGCTCGGGGCGCGCGGAGCGCTCACCCGATCGCCCCCGCCCCCGCCCCCACCCCCACCGCCGCCGCCGCGCCGCTCCGGAGCAGCCCGCCCGCCGTCGCGATCTCCCCCGCCGCGTCGCTCGGGCTCGCGCGCCGTGGGTGTGGAGCGGTCGGGACGGTCGCCGCGATCGCGCACCTCTCCACGATCCCGCTCGGGACGGTCGCCGCGATCGCGCGTTTCCCCACGATCCCGCGCGGGGAAGACCACTCGGTCACCACCGTCACGGCGCATCGCATCGCGCTCGCGCACCGGCGATGTGTCGGGGCGCCGCCGTGTGACCAGCGTGCCGTCGGGGACCCGGAACCTCGGGCCCACGCCACCGACTGCCGCGTTGGTGCCGGGCTGGTCCTTGAAGGACATCTGGAAGCCGGAGCCCGTGCGCACGCGGTTGATGAACAGGTTGCGCGGGCGGTTGTAGAACCTGTACCCGCCGCCGTAGTACCGCGGATAGCCGTACCCGTAAAACCCGTAGCCGTAGGGCCGGTAGAAGATCGGATCGTAGCAGGAGAACGGATCGTAGTAGAACGGATCGTAGCACGTGCCGTAATAGCCGTAGCGGTAGCGGTACGGCCAGCCCCAGCCGAAGCCCACCGCCGTGTAGTGGGGATAGTACGAGTTGTAGTACGCCCGCGCCGACGTCACCACATACGTGACCGCGTCGTAGTCGAAGCGCCCCTCTGTGGTCATGCGCTGCACCATGTCGAGCAGCGCCGCTTCCTTATCGTCTCCCGCTTGACGCGCGTCGAGCACGCGATAGTCCCAGTGATCGCCGCGCACGAACTCATCGAACTTGAACGGCGCGGTGGACCGGGCGGCGAGCACCAGCCCCGAGCCTTCGCGATCGTCCACGTAGAACGCTTCGCGATCGCCCCGGCCGCGCACTTCGATGGTCTCGTGGCCGCGCACGAAGTTGTCGTTCGACGGGTCGAGCGGGAACAGCACCCGCACGCGCCCCTCGGCGTCGGCGCGGAGTACGAGCAGATAGCCGTCGTCGGTCAACTTCACGTTGACCCGGGCCTTGTCGCCCCGCTGGAAATAGTTGTCGTGATTGAGCCAGACCTTGACCGGTGGATCGTCGGTCGCGGAAACGACGAGCGAAAGCAGCAGTGGAAGCATCATGGCGCTATCCTCTATATACCTAGCCCGGCTAACAGATCAAGAACCATGCCGGTTCCAGATGGACCGTCCGCGCCCCGAGCGTGTTAAGCGCGCTCCCTGGCTGACTCCCCCAGGGGACACGGATTGTCTGTTATCGAGACGCCTCCTTTCCCGCATCCGGCACGAATAGGCTCTGGCCGAACCGCGCCTTGCCGAAATCACCGATCAAGCGTTGCGCCTCCGGAGACACCAGGAAATCGGCGAACGCCCGGCCGCCTCGGACGTTGATGCGCGGGGCGTTCTTCGGATTCAGCTCGAGCACGTGGTAGACGTTGTACAGTCGCGGGTCTCCCTCCACCACCGGCACGAGCTGGAGCTTGTCGCGCCAAGCCAGATAAGTCGCGCGGTCGGTGATCGTGTAGGCCCGTTTCTGGTCGGTCATCTGCAGCGTCTCGCCCATGCCGTGGCCGGACTCGGTGTACCAGCCACCCGCGCTCAGCGGCTGAAGTCCCGTGAGGCGCCACAGCCTTTGCTCCAGCTGGTGGGTCCCCGATTGATCCCCGCGGGAGACGAACGGCGCCTCGCGCTGCGCGATCTGCTGCAGCGCGGCGACGGGGTCCGTCATGCCGCGCAGGCCCGCCGGATCGCCGGGAGGACCGACGAACAGGAAGTCGTTGTGCATCACGAGGAGGCGGCGCACGAAGTACCCCGAGTCGACGAGCGCGCGCTCCGCGTCCGGCGCGTGCGACAGCACCACGTCCGCGTCCCCGCGCCGGCCCATCGCGAGCGCCTGCCCGCTGCCCACGGCGATCACCTTCACGGTGTAGCGGGTTTGCCGCTCGAACACGGGCAGCAGACTGTCGAGCAGGCCCGCGTCGCGGGTGGAGGTCGTGGTGGCGAGGAGGATTTGCCGGGACTGGAGGTCGGTGGAGGTTGGTGCAGGTCGCTGGAGGATGGCGGCGCCGACGAGCACACCTCCACCAACCTGCACCAACCTCCACCATCCTCCGCGACGTGCCTTCATCACCACCTCGCCTGCATCTGTACGATGACCCGGTTGTTGCTCACGGCCGGGCTCTGCTCGTCGAACACTGTGTACTCGAGCTGCAGCTTCAGGTCGTCGCTCGAGAAGAAGTACTGCGCCGCGCCGGTGTAGCCCGTGATCCGGTTCGCCCCCGCGCGGTCGTTCGGGTCGAATTGCTGCACGCGGCCGACCAGCTGGAGCCGCTTGGGCACCACACGGTAGGCGCCCAGGGCGTACCAGCCCAGGGTCGTCACGGCGGCGAGCGAGCGGTGCCGCGCGAGGAACTCGCCCCGCACGGCGACCCGGCCCCGCTCCAGCCACGCTTCGGCGTCCCAGGTGGTGGTGTCGGGCTTTGCGGCGGCCGACACCCCGAGGTAGGCCCCCTTCGCGGCGCGGACGACGGCGCGTCCGATGTAGAGAAACCGCTTGTCCCGGTTCGCGGCGCGGTTGATCCCGTCGCCGTTGAAGACCCCGCCCTGGAGCGCCAGTACCCCGGCGGTGTTCCACTCGAGCTTGACGCCGACATCCCGGTTGGGCGAGAGCGAGTCGACCGCCATGGAGCGCTCCGGCAGCTCGAGCACGGTCGACGAGCGGATGAACTCGACCGACAGCGGTGTCTTCGACTGGCCGATCGTGGCGCTCCAGAGTCGATGGGTCAGGGCGACGTAGAGATCGGTCGCGGCGACGGTCGCGGCGGTCGCGCCGGTGCCAGCACTGCGCAGCTCGCCTTGCACCTTGTAGCTCGCCCAGGGCGCGAGATTCCCTTGAGCGCCGAAGCGGACGCGCCGCAGGAAAAAGACCGCGGAGTCGCCGATCGATTGGAAGCGGGCCTGGACGTACCCGGTGAGCTTCGGGGTGGTGGAGACTGGCGCCGGCGTCTGAGCCGTCAGTCGCGGCGCCGAGCACACTATCAGAACGGCGACGGCGCAGGACCAGCGCATGGGCGGCCAAACTAGCCATCGACACGCCGATAGGCAATACCGTGCCTATCGGCGCACGATCTTTCGAAATGCGACGTCGCTCAGGCGCACGGCTTCGCGTCGCCACCGCGCGAACAACTTCACGAGTCGTCGAGCCTGGGGCGTGAGGCGGGCGCCGCCCCGGCTCGAGCCACCGCGCGTGGTGGCCAGCACTTTGGCGCCGAGCACGCGCTCCATCTCGCGGATGCGGTTGAGGCAGGTACGATAGCTCCAGCCGACTTCCCGCCCCGCCGCCCGGATCGTCCCGACGCGGTCGACGGCGTCGAGGAAGTGCAGGTAGCGCGGCCCCATGAGAAACGCCCCGTCCCAGTCGAGCCACAGCTTGTGGTCCAATGAGCCAACTCCTCGACGCCATCGCCGGCGTCCCCAACGCCTGCGAGCCGATCCCCGGGATCGTGACGGGAGGACAGCCTGCGCCTGAGCATCTGGCGGCGCTGAAGCGCGCCGGATGCGCGGTGGTGATCGACATCCGTGAAGCGATGGAGCCGCGCCCGTTCAAGACCCCCGACGCCGTGGTCCAGGCGGGACTCGAGTACCGCAGCATCCCCGTGGGGCACGGTGCGGTGAGCGATGCCACGTTCAGCCGGCTGGTGGACGCCGTGCGCGAGCTTGCCGGCAAGCGGCCGGCCTTCGTGCACTGCTCGAGCGGCAATCGGGTCGGGGCCGGTCTCCTTCCTTACTTCATGCTGGAGCAGGGGCTGGAAGAAGAGGACGCCGTCGCTCAGGCGATGCGGGTGGGACTGCGCAGCGCCGAGCTGATGGAGCGGGCGCTCGAATACGTCAGAAGCCGGCAGGGGATCTAGGGTCTATGCCAATACATCCGCATCTCGGTGATCTTACCGTCCTTGGTCTCGCAGAAGATCGCCCCGCGGGCGTCCACCCATTCGCCGCTGCGGCGCCGGCGGTAGGTGCACCGGAACTCGGCCGCGAACCACGGGCCCGCGACGTACACCTCCCCGGACTTGAACGTCACGTCGGCCTGGTTCTGCGGGACGTCCTTCCAGTAGGCGCGGATCGCGTCGATGCCGGTGCTCTTGGCGCTGAAGGGGGTCTCGAGAAACACGGCATCGGGCGCGAAGACGGAGGCGATCTCATCCACGGCGCCGCGCTCCCACCCGCGGCCAAACGTATCCAGCAGCTCGCGATAGGCCTCGGCCATGGCGCCCAATATACGTGAAATCTGGAACCGCCGGTCGGGACGTATGGTAGACGGGGAGCAGCCGTGGGTCGCTCCCTCAGTTTCTCGCAGTTTTCTCGTACTGTACACAGGAGGATGAACGATGCTGAAGCGTATCCTCGCCACTACCGCCGTACTGGCCTGCTGCGCGCTGCCGCTCGCGGCACAAGGCCACGCGATGACGGCGGGCGACGAGATGACGATCACCGGTCAGGTGGTCGACTTGAACTGCAACACGACGAACGGCGCGTCCGGCCCGGGCCATAAAGCCTGCGCCCAGGCGTGCGCCAAAGCAGGTGTGCCGCTCGGGATCCTCGCGAGCGACGGCACGATGTACTTGCCGGTAAGCTCGAAGCCCGGCGATCCGCAGAACTCGAAGCTCATGCAGTTCGCAGAGAGCAAGGTGAAGGTGACGGGCACGCATCGCCTCGTCAGCGGCTTGCACACGATCGAGATCAAGACGGTCTCGGCCGCGTCCTGATGCGGCTGGTGTTGGGGGGCGGGGCCGCCCTGCTCCTGGCGCTCATCGGCTGCCGCCCCCCGGCGCCCCGCTTCACCCTCCTGTTCCTGGGCCGCTCCCCGGCCGCGTCCCTGGGCGGCCTGTCGTGGGCGCCCGATCCCGAGCATGGCCGGCTCGTCGCCTTCGATCGCGAGCTGCGCGTCACCCGCCGGATTACGAATCCCCGTCTCGCAACTCCTGTGGCCGTGACGCCGCTCGGCAGGACGGAGCTGCTCGTCACCGAGCGCACCGGCGAGGGTGTAGTGGTCGACACTGCAGGGGGGGGCCGCGTGGTGCGCGAATGGGAGAGCCCGGATGTCGCGTCGCTGTACGCCGCGGGCGCGGGCCGGGTGGCCGCGACCCGTTCTCCGTACTATGTCCCCCAGCTCGGCGCACCCGAGCCCGACACGGCGCCCCTGATCCGGATGCTCGATACCCTGGGGCGTCCCATCGGGGGACTCGCCACAATCCGCCGGCCGGCGACGCCGTTGCTCGACTACGTGGTGAACGCGGGCGCCGTAGCCGTGGGGCCGGATGGGGCGGTGTACTACGCGCCGCTGGTGCGCGACGAGATCCGGAAGTACGCGCCCGGGGGCCAGGTCTCCTGGACCGCGAAGCGCGGGCTGTTCCTGGGGGAGAGCGAGCCCGATCCCGAGTTCCTCCCAGCCAAAGGCACCGAGCTGCGGCTCAAGAAGGCGCTCGTGAACGTCGCGCTCGCGTTCGGGCCCCCGCCCGGCGGCCGGCTGTACGCGCTCGGCTCCGACGATTCCGCCGCGACGCGGCTGCGGGTCGATGTGCTCGACGCAGCGACCGGCGCGATCGTCGCGACCCGGCACCTCGGTCCCCGCGAGACGGCGGTGGCGGTGGACGCGAGCGGCGCGCTCGCCGCGTTCGACGCGGATTCGCTGGTCGCGAACGTCGACGGCTCCGCACCCGGTACGCGGGAGCCGTTCGCTCCCGCGTTCGCGCTGCCCGACCTCGCGGGCGACACGGTCACCCTGGCCGGGTTCCGAGGCAAGGTGACGCTCGTCAACTTCTGGGCGTCGTGGTGCGACCCCTGCCGCGAGGAGTTCCCCCACATGGCCGAGCTGTACCGCGAGTTCGACCGCAAGGACTTCGAGATCGCGGGCGTGTCGGACGACGTGGACTCAGGGCGTATGGTGGCGTTCGTGCGCCGCTTCCGGCCGCCGTTCCCGATCCTGGTGGGGGGCGGCCGCATGAAGGAGGCCTATCACTATCGGGGCCTGCCCTATTCCGTGCTGCTCGACCGCCGGGGTCGGGTGATCGAGCGGATCTTCGGGTTCGGCGGAGCGGAGGAGTTCCGGAAGCTGCGTCTGACTATTGCAAACGAGGTGCGTGCTCCCTAGCGTTTAGCCGTGCCAGCGCCGACGCATCCCGCATCCCGCCTCCCGCATCCCGTTTTGATCGATACCGACCCCGGCATCGACGACATGCTGGCGCTGCTGTTGGCGCTGGCGTCGCCGGAGCTCGACATCCGGGGCATCTCCGTCTCCTACGGCAACACGGTGGTGGAGAACGCATTCCGGAACGCCGTCGCGATCCTGCGTCGCGCCGGCAAGCGCACGACGCTCGCCGTGGGCGCCCGGCGCCCGCTCAAGCGGCCGCTCGCGGTGGCCCGCGACACGCACGGCGAGTCGGGTCTGGGATACGCAGAGCTGCCACCGGCGGGCGTGATCCTCGACTTCGTGAAGTCGCTCCCTCGCCTGCTCGCCGAGCAGCCGAATCCCGTCACCCTGGTGACGCTCGGCCCGGTGACGAGCCTCGCGCTCGCGCTACGGAGCGATCCGGAGCTGGTGCGGGCCAAGGTCGCGCGGCACATCGCGATGATCGGGAACGTCGGCGCCAAGGGCAACACGACCCGGTATGCCGAGTTCAACGCGTGGTGCGACCCCGAGGCGCTGGACATCGTGCTCCGCGCCGAGCTGCCGACCGAGATGGTGGGCCTCGACGTCACCCGCCAGGTGGTGCTCGCCCCGCACGAGACGACGCGACTGCAGCACGCCGGGGCGCCGCAGGCGCGCTGGATCAATGATGCGCTCCGCTTCTACATCGAGTTCCACAAGCAGCAGGAGGGGCTGGACGGCTGCATCGTGAACGACGTGCTGCCGATCGCGGCACTCGTGAAGCCCGCGGCGCTGAGCTTCGAGGAGCAGCGGCTGGTGGTGGATCTCGAGGAGGGAGAGCACCGGGGTCACACGCGGATCGATCCGAAGGGCCCGCGCGTGAAAGTGGCCACGCGGGTGGACGTAGCGGTAGTGCGTCCGCTTCTGTCGGAGCGCGTGTTCCGCTGGGCCGTGCACCAGACGACGACGCCGATCGTATCACAGGAGGCGGCGGTGTGACGACGATGCCCCGCAAAGTCACGGTGATCGGCGCGGGCGACATCGGCTGCGGCTGGGCGGCGCTGTGCGCGTCGGCAGGCTGGCCGGTGACCGTCTTCGACGCCAGCGCACACGGGCTGGAGCGCGCCGCCGCCGAAGTGCCGCGCCGCACCCGCGCGCTGGTAGCGCTGGAGCGCGCGACCCAGGGCATCGTGGAGCGCGGCTTGCTCGAGTTCACGCAGGCGCGGAGCCTGCTCCAGGCGGTCCAGGACGCCGACTGGGTGATCGAGGCAATCACCGAAGACGCGATCGCGAAGCAGAAGCTGTTCGGCTCCATCGAGCAGGTAGCGGGTCCCGACACGCTGCTCACCAGCTCCTCGAGCGGCATTCCCCCCGCCGAGATCTTCGCGCGCTGCCGCCGCCAGGACCGCTGCCTGGTGGCACACCCGTTGAACCCGCCCGAGCTGATCCCCCTGGTCGAAGTCGTGCCGTCGGCGCACACCAGCGCAGCCGCCGTGGTGCGGACGCAGGAGTACCTCCGCGCCCTCGGCCGCATGCCGATCCTCCTCAAGAAGCCGATCCCGGGCTATGTGGTGGGACGGATCACCGCCGCGGTGTGGCGACAGTGTATCGATCTTGTCCTGGAGGGTGTGATCGACGTCGACCAGCTCGATCGCGCCGTCTCACTCGGCCCCGCGCTCGGCTGGGCGGCGGCGGGACCGCATCTTACCTATCACCTCGCCGCGGGCGACGGAGGCGTCACCCTGTTCCTGCAGCAATTGCTCGGGAGCTTCGAGACCTGGTGGTCCCAGCTCGCCACGTGGCAGCGGCTCGAGCCCGAGCAGCAGCGCGCGCTGATCCACAGCATCGAGCGGGCCTATAAGAGCAACATCGAGCAGCTGCGCGAAGCGCGAGACCGGAGGTTGGGGGCCATCCTGAGGGTGCTTGAACAAGCAAGAACTGCATAAGGCGTCATTTCTTCTCCGCCCTGACCATCAAGATGGGAATCTTCGTCTGATGTCGTAATGCTGTCGCGGTGCTGCCCTTGACCACATCCTCCAGCAATCGGTGGCCGTGGGTGGCCATGGCGATCAGGTCGCAGCGCTCCCGCTCGGCCGCGGCGGCGATCTCCTTCGCGGGGTCACCCGCCGCGAGGACGGCATCGACGTCCAGACCGTCCGCCTCGAGCCGGGCGCTGACTTCTTCCAGGTAGGCGCGGTCGTCGCGCATCTCCTCCGATTCGCGCAGGTCGAGCTCCTTGATGTTCCGCGCCACCCATCCGTCCGCCACGTGCACGAGAACGAGGGCCGAGCCGAGGCGTTTGGCCAACCCGCGCACGTGGGCGAGGATCGTCTCGTCGGCGGGGGAGTGCTCGAGGGGAACGAGGATTCGGGCGTACATCAACCGAGCCAGCCGCGGAACGTCTGGGCAAGGAGCCAGACGTTGAGGCCCGCGATCACGACGGCCACGAAGTAGGCCAGCGCTTTGACCCAGGTGGAGTTCACGAACTCGCCCATCTTCAGGCGATTGGAAGTGAACCACACGAGCGGGAACACGGCGAACGACAGCTGCAGGCTCAGGATCACCTGGCTCAGGATGAGGAGCTTGGCGGTACCGCTCTCCCCGAAGAAGATAGCGGTGAGCGCGGCGGGCACAATCGCGATCAGGCGGGTGATGAGGCGCCGCAACCACGGCCGGATCCGGATGTTCAGGAAGCCCTCCATCACGATCTGACCGGCGAGCGTCCCGGTGAGCGTCGAGTTCTGCCCCGACGCGAGCAGCGCCAGGGCGAACACGGCGCTCGCCCCCGCTACGCCGAGCAGCGGCGAGAGCAGCTGGTACGCTTCCTGGATCTCGGCGACTCCGGTATGGCCGGCGCGATGGAAGGTGGCCGCGGCGACGATCAGGATCGCCGCGTTGATGAACAGCGCGAAGCTGAGCGCCACGGTCGAATCGAGAAACGCGTACTTCACCGCCATCCGCTTGCCCGCCGGGGTCTCCTCGTACGCCCTGGTCTGCACCACCGACGAATGCAAATACAGGTTGTGCGGCATCACGGTGGCGCCGAGGATCCCGATGGCGATGTACAGCTTGTTGGGATCGGCGAGGATTGAGGTGGTCGGCAGGAATCCCCCGGCGACGGCACCCAGGTCGGGGTGCGAAATGACGATCTCGAACAGGAAGCAGCCCGCGATGGTCGCGATCAGCGCCACGACGAGCGCCTCGAGCAGCCGGAAGCCCTTGTGCTGCAGGAACAGCACGATCAGCACGTCGAGCGCCGTGATCGCGATGCCCCATGGTAGGGGAATCCCGAACAGCAGGTTCAGCCCGATCGCCGACCCGATCACCTCCGCCAGGTCGCACGCGGCGATCGCCACCTCGCACAACACCCAGAGGCCGAGCGTGGTCGGACGCGAGAAGTGGTCGCGGCACGCCTGCGCCAGATCGCGCCCGGTCACGATGCCGAGTTTCGCGGCGAGCCCCTGCAGCAGGATCGCCATGAGGTTCGAGAGGAGGACGACGGAGAGCAGCGCGTACCCGAAGCGCGAGCCGCCCGCGAGATCGGTGGCCCAGTTGCCGGGGTCCATGTACCCCACGGCCACCAAGTAGCCGGGGCCCGCGAACGCCAGCGCCTTGCGCCACCAAGCACCCGTGCTGACGGGAACGGTGCGATAGACTTCGGCGAGGCTGGGCGCGAGACGCGGGCGCCGCCATCCCGGCTCCGGGCCGGCGACAGGAAGATCGGCCTGTGGCGCCGCCATCAGTGACTCCCGCTCCGGAAGGGATGCTCGAAGCTCAGATACAAGAGTACCGCGTCGTCACCGGTGCTAGGGCCCAGGCCGATCGGGAACGCGACGCCCGGCACAACCTGCAGTCCGCTGGAAAAGTTGTACGCCCAGCGGATCCCGGGACTGATCGACAGGCGGTCGCTCGCCGCGGCGCGACCGGGACCCGTCACGGCCTCTTCACGCGTCCAGACGATTTCGATCAGGGCATTGAAGGTCGGCCGCGCCAACCACACGACACTCGCGCCGAGGTTGTACGCGAGCGTCGTCGCCTTGGCACCGACCGCGTTCTTGGCCGAGGGTGTGATGGTGCCGCCGGCATTCCAGTGTGTGACCAGCTTGCTCGCGACGACCACGCTGGCGGGCACGTTCACCTGAACACCGAGAGCGCCCGCACCCAGGTCCGACTTGGCGCGCCCGGTCGGCAGGAGCAGGGACAATCGCGGGGCGATCGACAGCCGTTCCGCCCCGGCCAGCTGATAGCGATAGTTGACCGCCACATCACCGAGGCCCGTCGCGACCGATGAACCGTCGTGCATTCGCTGGATCGGCAGGGTGAAGCTCAGCTGGTGGGTCCGGCTGAACAGCGGCCATTCCTGGGTGAAGCTGTAGGCCCACGAGTCGGCACCGCGGAACAGCTGGAACGCGCTGATGTGCTGCACCACGCCGGGCTCTTGATTGTAGGCCTCTTCCATCAGGAAGCTGTTGTCGGAGATGGAGGGCGGAGCGGCCTGCTCCTGGGCGCCCGTCCGTGTCGCGGCGGCTGCCAGCAGGACGCCGAGGCAGAGCGACGACCGCCCGCTCACGCGCCGATCTCCTGGCACAACAAGAGCTGCGCCAACTCCCGCCCCACCACGCGCGGGTCTCCGGAGGGCACCAGCGCGATGGTCGTGGGGCCGTTGAACGGCTGGCGCTCGCTCACCGTGAGCAGCACGCCGGGAGTGAGCCCCTGCTCCGCGAAGTAGTGCAGGCGCGCCGCGTCCTGCGTCCCCACCTGCCGCAGCTCGAGCTTCGTACCGACGCGCGCGTCGGCGAGCGCGACGAGCTCCGCTTCTTCGATGTCACCGGCGGCCGTGGGGATCGGATCGCCGTGCGGGTCGTATTGGGGCTGTCCCAACGCGCTCGCCATCCGCTCGATCAGGTCGTCCGACACGGCGTGCTCGAGCCGCTCCGCTTCGGCATGCACCCCGCCCCAGTCGTAACCCAGGTGCTGCGTGAGATAGAGCTCGAGGATCCGGTGCCGGCGGATCATCCGGAGCGCCGCCCGTCGCCCCTGCGAGGTGAGCTGCACGCCGCGGTAGGGCACATGCTCGATCAGCCCCATTTCCGAGAGCCGCTTCACCATGCCGCTCACCGACGGTGGGGAGAGGTCGAGCATGGCGGCGATGTCGCTCGTCGCGGCGAAGCCGCCCTGGCTCGAGAGATGGTAGATCGCCTTGAGGTAGTCTTCGACCGACCGGGTGAGCGGGGGGCTAGGGTCGCGTAAGATTGGTTGCATGCCGATTTCTCCCTGCCGCACAGGCAGGTGTTGAGTGCCAGGTATCAGGTGTTAGGGCAAGGATTTGACTCCTGATACCAAAACCAGCTTAGTCTATACTAATCATGAGATACTGTCAAGCAAATATGTGGATTTTGAGAGGCTATAAACGGGGCTTAAACGTGCTCACGAGGTCGACGAACGGGGTGAGGATCCGCTCCGTCATCCCCCAAATCAGCTCATCGTCCACCAGGTAGGCCGGGAGGGTGCGCGGGGCGCCACGCAGGGTCAGCGTCACCTCGCGGCGCACGCCCGGCTCCGAGAGTCGCCCCAGCGGCAGCCAGAAGGCGCGCTGCACCTCGTCGCTCGGGACGAGCGCGGCGCGGCGGGCGAGCGCGAAGACGAACGGCCGCACGACCACGGGCGGCAGGGCGGAGGTGCGGGGATAGAGATCGTCCAGCACCCCCAGCCGCTCCGCGCCCGACAGGTCGACGCCCGTCTCCTCGCGCGTCTCCCGAACCGCCGTGGCCTCGAGGTCCCGATCGCCGACGTCGTAACGGCCGCCCGGGAGCGCGATCTGACCGGACCACGGGTCGTCGGCGCGCTCGGCGCGCTTGATGAGCAGGATCTCGATACCCTGCGGACCATCCAGCAGGACGAGGGCGACCGCGGCGGGGCGGGCATCCGGCGCATCGGCCACCTGGGGGCGGTGGTCTCGCAACGCCCGACGGACCGTTGCGAGGGCGATCACACGAAGTGTTTCGCCAGCCACTGCACAATGGTCGCCGCCGCGAGCTCGACCGGCGTGTCGCGCACGACGAGCCCGGGCACGCGGACACCCGCGGCGCCTCGAGCCAGCGCGATCGAGCCGTCGTCGCGGGACTCGATCAACGCATAGTTGTCCGAGTCGACGCCCAACACTCCGCGCCCCAGCGCGTCCAGCACGATGTCGAGGCCCGGGTCCCCCGGCGGATCAAACGACACCACCGCGAAGCCGGCCCGCGCGAGCCGCACGGCGAGCCCGGGCTGGGGCCGGCCGCTCAAGACCACCACGGGACGCTGCCCCGCGGCGCTCATGACCTCGACGGCCACGGGCGACCCCGCGGCCCCCGTCAGGCGGAACGATCGTTTCGCGGGCGTGGCCACAGGCAGGCTAGGTTGCGGAGCGTGGTGGCGTCGGTGATCATTGTGCCCGGAAATAATACCGTGCGATCGATCGGAAGCCACGTCTCGATGGCGCTCGGGCTCGCGGCGGGGCTCGGGTTGGGACTCGCCGCCGTCTTGACGCACTCGCCTCTGCTGCTGGCCGCGACGCAGTGGCTGCGGCCACTCGGCACCCTGTTCTTGAACCTGCTGTCGATGGTCGTGATCCCGCTCGTCGCCACGGCGCTGTTCGCCGGGGTGGCGGGGCTCGGCGACCTGCGAAGCGTGGGCCGGCTCGGTGTCCGGACGCTCGCCTTCTTCTGGGCCACGACGCTCGCGGCGATCCTGATCGGCTTCGTCGTGGCGGCGCTGCTGCTGCCGCTCGCGCCCATCACGCCCGACCAGCAGGCGGCGCTCCGTCAGGCGGCCGCCGCCGACTCCGGCGCCGTCCGACACGCGGCGGAGCAGATCACCACGGGTGCGCGGTTCATCGTGGAGCTGATCCCGTCCAACCCGGTGCGTGCCGCGGTGGATGGGAATCTCCTCCCCTTGATCGTGTTCATCACGATTCTCGCGGTGGCCACCGCGGCGCTGCCCGACGAGAAGCGTCACGCACTCACCGACCTCGCCGACGTGGCCACGCAGGCGCTGATCCGGATCGTGCGCTGGGTGTTGCTGCTCGCCCCGCTCGGCATTTTTGCAATCGTCGCCGGCGCAGTGGCGCAGTTCGGCGTCGACCTGATCGAGGCCATGGCGGTGTTCATCCTGGCCGTGATCGCGGGGCTCGCCGTATTGATCGCTGCCGTGTACCTCCCCGCCGTGGCGGTGGTCGCGCGGCTCGGCGCGTGGCGTTATCTGCGAGCCATCCGTGCCTCCCTACTTATGGCGTTCTCGACCACTTCGTCGCTCGCCACGCTCCCTGTCATGCTCGAAGCCGCGGAGAGCGACCTGCGGATCTCGCGCACTGTAGCGAGCTTCGCGCTCCCGCTGGGGGCGAGCATCGGCCGTTCGGGGAGCGCGCTGTTCCAGGCGGTGGCGGTGCTGTTCGTCGCGCGGCTCTACGGCGTCCCGCTCGGTCTCGGCGGCACGTTCCAAGCGGGCGCCGCCGTGTTCCTCGCGTCCCTCACCGTCGCGAGCGTTCCCTCGGCGAGTATCGTGAGTCTCGTGCCGGCGTTCACCGCGACGGGGCTCCCGCTCGCCGGGCTGCAGCTGCTGCTCGGACTCGATCGCATTCCCGACATGTTCCGCACCATGACCAACGTTTTCGGGACGCTCACGGCGGCGACCGTCGTGGCCGCGGTGGAGTCGAAGAACGAAGAAGGCTAGACGCCGCACGCCTGAAACACGGGCGGGTGGTCGCCGCGCTGTAACAGGTCGTGCAGCATCTCGTGCTCGGCGAGGCGACGGTCGTTCAACCGGGTCTCTGCCATGTAGATCGTGTGCGGCGAGCGCCACCATCCGTCGCACCGGCCCTCGTACGCGGGACAGGAGTAGCTCGAGCCCGGCACCTGGTACCACTCCACGCGAGCGAAGTCACCCCACAGGCCGGCGCAGCGCTCGATCTCCGTCCACCAGACCTGGTAGACGGCGGGTGGCGTGAACGGCGTCGCGCCGGCGGGGGCGAACGCGTCGAGACAGCCGAGGAGCAAGATTACCGGGATCCAGCGGAGTCGTATGAGCATGCAAATCTCAGAAATACACCGTCGCCGCGAACGAGAGCCCTTGGATCGCGCCAGAGTAGGCCCATCGCTTATCGACCCCGCCGCCCGAGCCCTTCGCGGTGCTTCGCTGGTACGAGAACGCCACCGTCGCGGTGCCGCCGACACTGAAGTGCCGGGTAATCAAGTACGCTCCGCCGAGCTCTCCGTACGCGCCCGCCGTCCAGCCATTGGAGCACGAACCGCCCGAAACCGTGGGTTGCTTGAATGACTGGCACGCGTGCGCGTAACCGCCAATGAGGCCGACCGTCTGGAAGCTCACCACCGACTTCCCGCGGCCCTGATAGAAGCGGCGCCCGATGCGAGCGTCGATGTTTGCATTGGAGGTGTATCCGTCGCCGACGAGCGTGTCCTGGACATATTGCCTGTCGTGCGAGTGGCCGCCCGTGAAGCGGAAGTCGAGCAACCACGCTCGGGTGGGTGCGGTGAAGCGAAGGACGCCGAGGCTCGCGAAGCTCGTCCCGCCCGCGAACTGCGCCGCCCACTGATGCCGGTGAAAGGGGATCGTGTCGGGCGCGGAGTCCTGTGCGGAAGCGAGGGTGGGCCACAGCGCGAGCACCATGCACACCGGCAAGCGAGGAGCGAACAAAGCGGCCTCCGAGTGGGAGCGAGGCGCTTAACTATTCACGGCTCGCTTCAAACCGCCAGGGCACCGCCTTCTCACTGCGAAGCCACTCGCCCGGCCAGCGCCACCCCCACCGCCACGCTCGCCGCGGCGCTTCCCACGTGGAGCAGCGTCGTCCAGCGTGCGCTCCGCGTCGAGGCGAGCCGCACCACGCTCGCGAGCGAGACCGACACGGCGAGCATCCCGATCATCGTCCCGATCGCGAACGCGACGAGGTAGGCGAGCTGGGCCGTACGGGTCGGTGCCGCCGCGACGAGCAGCACGAGGATCGCGGCGCTGCCTGCGAGCCCGTGCAGCAGGCCGAACCCCAGCGAGCGGCGCGCATCGCCCTGCGGGTGCGCGTGCTGGTGCGCCGCCTCCTGGGCGTGGCTATGGAGATGAAGGTGCGAACCTCCGGCGTGCGCGTGTACGTGCAGATGCCACCGCCCGCGCGCGTAACGCAGGATCACGGTCCCGCCGAGGCCGATCAGCAGCAGCGCCACCAGGAGGTCCGCTGCAGGCCAGAGCCGGGCGGGAAGATGCACCCCGAACACGATGATCGCGCCTACTACCGCGCCGATGCTCGCGGTGTGGCCCAGCGCCCACGCGAGCCCCAAGCGACAGGCGTCGCGCAGACGGCCCTGGCGCGTCGCGAGCGTCGAAACCGCGGCGAGGTGGTCGGGCTCGAACGCGTGACGGAACCCCAGCAGCAGGCCCAGGCCCGCGAGGGCGAGGAGGTTGGGAGGGGGGCTCATGGCGGCACGCAATTTACTCTAACCATTCTCCCCTGTGCGTCTGTGCGTCTAGTACTAGCCTTTCCCCCGCTCCTACAACCTTTTAGCTCTATGTCCCATCGAATCAGGCACATGGAGCTCACCACTCCCGGGGTGGCGACACTGCGCAGAGATCCGGACCAGCGGGCGTTGGGGGACGCGGAAACGGCCGACGCGGCGCTCGCCGCCTCCGGTGACGGCCGGGCCTTCGAGCGCCTGTACCGGGCCCACGTGGCGCGGGTGCACAGCCTGGTGCGGCGGATGGTCGGACCGGACCATGCCGACGACATCGCCCAAGACGTGTTCGTCCGCGCCTGGACCAAGCTCGCGACGTTCCGCGGCGACGCGGCGTTCGGGACGTGGCTGCACCGCCTGGCCGTGAACCTCATCCTCGCCCGGCGCACCACGCTCGGCACGGAGCGCGGCCGCTACGACGACTCGGCCGACATTCTCGACGGCGTGGCGGGTCGCCCGGCGGCGCCGGAGTTGTCGATGGATTTTGAGGAAGCGATCGGGCGGCTGCCCGACGGCGCGCGACAGGTGTTCGTCCTGCACGATGTCGAGGGGTACCGGCACGAGGAGATCGCCGACATGCTGGGGATCGTGGCCGGCACGTCGAAGTCGCAGCTGCATCATGCCCGCATGGCGCTGCGCAGGCATCTCGAGCGATGAAGGAGCTGGAACGATGAACGACCAGTGGACGGATCGACTCTCGGAGTATCTCGACGGCGAGCTCGCGGCGCCCGAGCGGACGGCGCTCGAGGCGCACCTCGCCTCGTGCGATAGATGCGGAACGACGCTCGATGAGCTGCGACGCGTGGTGACCAACGCGTGCGCGCTCGACGATCGCCCGCCCACTGCGGATCTGTGGCCGGCCGTGGCGGCTCGGATCGGGCTGTCATCCCGATTGAAGGCACGGCCCGTGGTGAGACGTTTTTCCTTCACTGTGCCGCAGCTCGCCGCGGCATCGGTGGTGCTCGCGCTACTGTCGGGTGGCGCGGCGTGGCTGATCGGGCGACGCGGGACCGTTCCGACCCCGCCCGTCGTAGTCTCGGAACGCGGTCCGGTGCTCTTCAACGCGTCCGCATACCCGGCCGACGCCCGGTTCGACGCCCAGGTGGCGGATCTCGAGCGCGCCGTCGCGCTCGGGCGCGGCCGGCTCGACACGGCCACCGTGCGCGTGATCGAGCGGAATCTGAGAATCATCGATCGGGCGATCCGCAGCGCGCAGAGCGCGCTTGCGGCCGACCCCGCGAATTCTTATCTGAACCTGCACCTCGCCCAAGAGATGCGGCGGAAACTGGAGCTCTTGCGCCAAGCGGCGGCACTCGCCGGCGCGCGGAGCTAGGAGGAGGACCGACCAGCATGCTGACGACCCTGGCGACGCTCACGGCGCTCGCGCTGACGCAGCAGACCGACACGACCGTCCCGGTGCGGGCGGGCGCCCGCCTCGAGATCAACAATTTCGGGGGAGAGATCGCCGTCAAGACGTGGAACCGCAACGCCGTGCGCGTCGTGGCCGACCATTCGAGTCGCGACCGGATCCGCGTCGATGCATCCGATCAGGTCGTCCGCGTGAAGACCGAACCGGGACGGCGCGGGCCGTCGCAGATCGACTACGCCGTCACCGTGCCGGCGTGGATGGCCCTGAACCTCTCCGGGGTCTACACCGACATCAGGGTGGACGGTGCCCAGAACGAGGTCACCGCCGAGACGGTGCAGGGCGAGATCACGGTGCTGGGCGGGTCGGGCAACGTGTCGCTCAAGTCCGTCATGGGAGCCGTGACACTCGAGAAGGCGCGCGGTCGTATCGACTTGAGCAGCGTCAACGAAGAAATCCGGGCGACGGAGGTCTCGGGCGACCTCACCGCGGAAACCGTGAACGGCGACATCACGCTCATTCAGATCGAATCCGCCAATGCCGAAGCCAACACGGTCAACGGCGACATCACGTACGACGGCACGATCAAGGACGGGGGCCGCTATCGCTTTGGGACGCATGACGGCGACGTGCGGGTGTCGGTCCCCGAGAAGGCGAACGTCTCGGTCTCCGTTTCGACGTTCAACGGCGAGTTCAACGCCTGCTTCCCGGTGCAGCTGACGGGAAAGACGAAGCACCGCTTCAGCTTCACGCTCGGCTCGGGCAGCGCCCGGCTCGAGCTCGAGTCCTTCGGCGGCGACATCAGGATGTGCCGTCCAGGGCAGCTGCTCAGAGACATGCATGACAAGCAGGAAGACCACCAGGAGGAATGACCATGCGCATCCCCAAACTCGCGCTGCTCCCCGCCGTGGCGGCCCTGTTGCTGGTGCCGCGCGCGGCAGCCGCACAGGGTGAGTTCCACTGGAAGGGCAAAGTCGCCCCCGGCAAAGCGATCGAGATCAAGGGCGTGAACGGCGATGTCCGCGCCGTCGCCGGCTCGGGGGACGTCGAGGTGACCGCCGTGAAGCACGCGCGCAGGAGCGACCCCGACGACGTGAAGATCGAGGTCGTTCAGCACGAGGACGGCGTCACGATCTGCGCCGTTTACCCGAGCGACGGCCGCCGGGAGAACACCTGCGAGGCGGGCGACGGCGGCCATATGAACGTGCGCGATAACGACGTGACCGTCGACTTCACCGTGCGCGTGCCCGCAGGCGTGCGTTTCGTCGGGACGACGGTGAACGGCGAGGTGGAGGCCGCGCATCTCTCGAGCGACGTCCAAGCGACCTCGGTAAATGGCAGTATACGCATCTCGACGACGGAGTATGCGGAGGCGCGTACGGTGAACGGCTCGATCGTGGCCGCGATGGGCCGCGCCACGTGGAGCGACGCGCTCGGCTTCACGACCGTGAACGGCGCGATCACGCTCGAGCTTCCGGCCGACCTGTCGACCGAGGTCCGCGCCACGACCGTCAACGGCGACATCCAGACCGATTTCCCGCTCATGGTCACGGGACGGCTCGGGCCCCGCAGCCTGCGCGGCACGATCGGGAGCGGGGGGCGACGGCTTGCCCTCGAGACGGTGAATGGGAGCATAAGACTAAGAAAGGCCAGTTAGAGGCCCGTGAGAGGCCCGGCAGAGGCCGGGGAAGGGTGGCTAGGGACGCGCCACGAGACTTCGGATCAAACCGATGAGGAGTCCAATCAAGCGCTCACACCGCTGCAACGCGTCCGCTACGGGCTCGGGCTTCGCAAACAGTTCGAGCTCCTGAACGATCTCGAGGTGCGTGCGAAGCTCCATGGCGGAGCCTAGCGCAATACGGAGGCACCGAACGAACTGCGGCTTGGTGGCCAATCCATAGCCCTCCGCCACATTGGCTGGCACTGACGGAGCCGCTCGCCGTATCTGGTCCGCCAATGAGAAATGGCGACTCAGTGGGGGTTCAAGCGTGAGCCGATAGGCGAGCACCGCCAGTTGGCGGGCGGCCCTCCAAGCTTCGAGCGATTCCAGCCTCCGCATCATCCCACCGTACGCGCCTGAGATGCCGCGCCGTCACCGGTTCCATGCGAGCGGCATCCTGTCATTGCCTTTACCCTTCCCCGGCCTGTCACGGGCCTTTCACGGGCGTTTTTGCCCGCGTGGTTTTGATCGCCGTCGCAATTCCCTGGTACCGAATCGAGGAGCGCGCTGAGCTAGCGTAGCCCCCTCCGAACCAGGGGTCCCGTGGTGCTGCGAGAACTTCTCGCCCGCACCGAGCAGATCGACGATCTTCGCCACCTCTTTGGGGCGCTCGGGTTTCACGCGGCGTGGGAGCCCGTGCCACCCGGACCCTGGCTCGGTCCGGCGCAGGCAGAAGCGGCGGGCGTCATCCGAGCGGCGCTGGTGGCGCGTCACGAGGCGTTCCGCGTGTTCGCGATCGAGGCCCGCGACCCCGAGCGAGCGGTCCGCGCGGCGGCCCAGCGGCTGGCCGCGCAGGCCGAGCGGGGCCTCGCGTGCGCACTCGGCGTGGGCCCGCGGCGCCTCGTCTGCGCGAGCTGGCGCGCGGCTGCCCGCGAGGGGAGGGGGAGGGGGAGGGGGGGCCCCGCAGTCCGCCTCGCCACGATTCCCCTCGAGCGACCGCCCGGTGGCTCGCTCGCCACGCTCGAGCGGTTCAGTCCCCTCGCGGGGGAAACGTCGCTCGCGCTCAGCCTGCGGATCGGCGAAGCGCTCGCGAGCGAAGGGGTCACCCCGCGGTTCTTCCGGGCGTTCCGAGCCACGTTGGAGCGGCTGACAGACCGGCTGGCGGCGCCCCGCAGCCGGTCCGAGCGGCACACGCTCGCGCTCACCGCGCTCACCCGGGTGTTGTTCCTCTACTTCGTGCAGGCGAAAGGCTGGCTGGACGGCGACCGGCGCTACCTGATCCACCGCTTCGATGAGAGCCTCGCCGGCCGGCGCCACTTCCAGCGTCAGGTCTTCGATCCCCTCTGCTTCGGCGCTCTCAACCGCCCGGCGTCCGCGCGCTCCGGCGCGGCGCGCGCATTGGGCCGCCTGCCATTCCTGAACGGCGGGCTATTCGAGCCCACCGCCCTCGAGCGGCGCGACGGCCCGGCTCGCTGGACCAATACCGACTGGCGCGATGCGTTCGACGGGCTGTTCGAGCGGTTCCACTTCTCGGCGCGGGAGGCGGACGACGGCGGCAATAGCGTCGCGCCCGACATGCTGGGCCGCGTGTTCGAGGGCGTGATGGACCCGGCCGAGCGACGCGCGAGCGGCAGCTACTACACTCCCGCCGCGCTGGTGCGCGAGATCGTGCGCGCCGGTCTGGCCGCGATCCTCGTACACCGCTTCGGACTTGCCCCGTTGGCCGTGGAGCGCTGGATGCACGACGGTGACCCGCCCGATGTGCGACCCGATCTCCGCCGGGTCGCCGTGCTCGACCCGGCGGTCGGCTCCGGGGCGTTTCTCTTGGGCGCACTGGAGGAGCTCACGCACCTGCGCTGCGCCGCGGGCGACGGACCCGCCGCCACGGTGCGTCGCGACGTGGTGGCGCACTCACTGTTCGGTGTGGACCTGAAGCTCACCGCCGTGCGGCTCGCCGAGCTGCGTCTATGGCTCGCCCTCGTGGCGGACCAGGACCAAACCGACCTCGCTCGGATCGCTCCACTGCCGAACCTCGACGGGCACGTGCGTCAGGGAGACGCGCTGCTCGACCCCCTCACGCTGGCCCACGCGCTGGGGAGCGGCGCCGCGGCAACCGCGGTCCCGTCGGCGGAGGTCGAGCGGCTCACCACGGCCCGGCGCGCGCTCTTCAGCCTCGCCGGACCGGCCAAGCGGCAGGCACTGGGCGAGCTCGCCGGCGCCGAGGGGGCGCTCGCACGGCGCTTGTTCGCGGCAGCGGTCGCCGCGCTCGAGCGGCGCGCCGCCGAGCTGGTCGCCGCGGGCAAAGATCGCGACCTGTTCGGGACCCGGCGCGGGCTCCGCCCGGACGAGCGCGCGCTGCTCCGCCGCGTGCGCGCCAGTCGCCGCGAGCTTCGGTCCGCGGCGCGCCGCCTCTCCCGTGAGGGCGGTGCCCCGTCCTTCGCCTTCGAATCCCACTTCGCCGACATCCTGGCGCGCGGCGGGTTCGACCTCGTCGCCGGGAATCCGCCCTGGGTCCGCGGCGAGCGGGTGCCCGCCCAGGTGCGGGAGACGCTGGCGACCCGCTATGCCACGTGGCGGCCGGCGCGCGGGCCCGGGTTTGCGCACCTGCCCGACCTCGCGGTTGCGTTCGTGGAGCGCGCGCTCGAGCTCGCCGCTCCCGGTGGAGCGGCGGCGCTCCTCGTCCCCGCGAAGCTCGCGTCGAGCGGCTACGCGGAGCCGCTGCGGCGGCGGCTCGCCGCAAGCACGCGCCTCGAACGGGTGGCACCGGTCGACCAGGCGGGTGCGTTCGGGGGGGGAGCCGCAATCTATCCCATGGCACTTGTGGCAGCGCGAGCCGAGCCGACCGGCCGCGAGCGCGTGGCCACTGCCCTCGGCCCCAAGACCAAAGCTCCGGCGATCCCCCAGCGCGCCCTCGCCGCAGACGGTCCGTGGATCCTCGCAGGTGGGGCCACGCGGATCGCGTGTCATCTGCGAACCTTCTGCCCGACGGTGGGCGATCGCTGGACCCCGCAGCTCGGCGTCAAGACCGGGGCGGACGACGTGTTCCTGGTCGCGCAGCCGGGACCCCGGACCCGGCCCGTCGTCCGCGGCCGGGACGTGGGGCCATGGCGGGCGACGCCGCGCGCACACATGCTGTGGACCCACGGGCCCGACGGCCGGCCGCTCGCCCGCCTCCCGGCCGAGCTGGCGCGCGCGCTCGACCCACATCTCGAGCGCCTCCGCCGCCGCAGCGACTATCGCGGGGGTCCGGTGTGGCAGTTGTTCCGCATCGCGCTGGCCGACGCCCCGTACCGGGTGATCTGGCCGGACCTCGCGCGGCGACTCGCCGCCGTCGTACCCGACGCTGGCGTTGTTCCGCTGAACACCGTCTACGGCATCGCCACCCGCGTCGCGGACGACGCGCACGCGCTGGCAGCGCTCTTCAACTCGCGCTGGCTCTCCTCCCTCGCGCGGCTGTCTGCCGATCCAGCCCGCGGTGGCTTCCGGCGCTTCAACGCGCGCGTCGTGCGGGGGCTACCTCTCCCACCCGCGAGCGCGGCGGCCTGGCGCGCCCTCGCGGATCAGGGACGGGCGAATGCCACGGACGACGACGCCATTGCCGACCTGTACCAGCTCGAGGCGGCGGACCGCCGTGCCCTGGACGCATCCGCCGCGGATCCTCTCTGAGCACCTCGCCCCGCTCCCCGAGCCGCTCGCCTGTCTCCTCACGCCGGGGGCGGTCGGCCCGGCGCCGGCGGTCGCAGCGCTCGGGGCGCGCGCGCTGCTCGACCTCGCACCGGTGGCGCTCGAGGACAGAGCGCTGTGGCCGGCATGGCTCGCCCCGCACCAGGTCCCCGCCGCGGAGCGCCTCGTCGGTATCCTGGCCCGCCACGGCGGCGCTCTGCTCGCGGACGCCGTGGGCCTCGGCAAGTCGTACGTCGCGCTCGCGGTCGCCCTCGCGCTCGGCGAGCCGTTCGCGCTGGTCGTGCCAGCGGTATTGGTGGGCCAGTGGCGCGCGCTCCTCGCGGAGCACGGGGCCGAGGCACCGATCCTCACCCATGAGTCGCTCAGCACCCCAACAGTCCGCCTGTCCCACCTTCCGACCGTCCGCCTGTTCGTCGTCGACGAAGCCCACCGCTTCCGAAACGCCGACACCAACCGCTACCGCACGCTCGCGAAGCTCGTGGTCGGTGCGCGCGTCCTCCTCGTGACGGCCACGCCGGTGCACAACCGGATCGCGGACCTGTTCCACCTGTTCCGCCTCTTCCTCCGGGACCATGACCTCACGGCGCTGGGTGTGCCCTCACTGTGGCACGCGGCGCGGGGCAACGCCGATCCGCACGCCGTGACGGCCGCGGCCGCCCGGCTGAGTGTGGCGCGCTCGCGCGAGCGCGTGCAGACCGGATACGGGACGGGGCCGGCCGTGCTCTCTTTCCCCAGGCGCGCGGCCGGTGTGTCGATCCGCGTCGGCGCGGCGCCCGACCGCGCGCTCCAGGACCTCGTGACCGACATCGCCCGGCTCGAGGCGGGCGGCGAGGCGGCGGCCCTGTTCCGCCTGCTCCTCCTGTCGCAGCTCGCCTCGAGCCTGCCCGCGTTTCGCGCGAGCCTCGCTCGGTACGAAGCCTTCCTCGAGCTGGGCGCCGCAGCCGCGGCGCAAGGGACGGCGCTCGGGCGCCACGACTTCAGGCGGCTGTTCCCCGCCGGATCGGACGACCTGCAGCTCGCGTTCTTCCCGCTGGTCCTTCCTCCCGGACCCGGCGCCGCGACCGAGCGGGACCGCGACGTGGTGCGGCGGCTGCGCGCGTTCGCCCGCCCAGCGGACGATCCCAAGGCAGACGCGCTTGCGCGCCTGCTCGAGGGGCGCGTGGACAAGACGATCGTCTTCGTCCAGCCGCGGGCCACGGTGCATCATCTGATGCGCCGCCTCCGAGGCTGGCGCCTCGCGGCGGTGACTGGAGAGCGGGGCTGGTTCGGGAGCGAGCCCGCCGAACGGGAGGAAGTGCTGCGCGCGTTCGCACCGCGAGCGCAGGGCGCTCCCCTTCCCGCCCCCGCGCTCGAGACCGACGTTCTCGTCGCGACCGATCTCCTGAGTGAGGGCCTGAATCTCCAGGACGCCGCCCGAGTGATCCACTACGACCTGCCCTGGAGCCCCGCCCGGCTGGCGCAGCGCGTGGGCCGGATCGATCGCGCCGGCTCGCCCCACGGGCGCATCGAGACCGTCACGTTCCTCCCGCCGCAGCCGCTCTCCGACGCGCTGGCAATGGAGCGCCGGCTGGTCGCGAAGCGGCGCATGCAATCCCGAGCCGGCTCCGGCCCCCACGGGTTCGATTGGTGCGATCGGCTGCAGGGACTCGCCGCCCGCGCAGGATCGCCCGCTACGCCCGGGACCTGCGCGACGGTCGCGGCGGCGGAACCCGCAGTCGTGCTCGTCGTGCGGCTGGGGTGTCTGGTGGAGGGGGTGGTGGTCACCGACACGGATGCCCGGGCCGATCCCGCGCGCGCCACGCGGCTGCTCGAGCATGCGGCCGCGGCGGCGTCCGCCCCGTTCGACCGCGCGGTGCTCGAGCGCGCGATCCGAACGGCTGCGCCCCTCGTCCGCGGCCGGCTCGCCGAGCTCGAGGACGCGCGCTGGCGTGCGGCCCACCGCGACCGCCTCAGTCGCCGGCTCATCCCATGGGTGTTGGCCGCCGCGCGCCGCGCCGCCACACGGCGTCGCCACGCCGACCTCGCCCGCCTCGATGGCCTCGTGTCGCGACTCGCGCTCGGCATGACGGCCGGAGAAGAGCAGGGCCTGGAAGATCTACTGGCTCGCCGCGCGCCGCTCTCGGTGCGGGACGTGCTGGCGTGGCACGAGCGCATGCCGCCGCTCGGGACCGGCGCCGAGGCGCCCCAGGTCGAATTGGTGGCGGCCATCGTGCTGGGTTGACCGTCACTCGTGATGGAGCAGCAGCTCTTCGTAGTCGAGCTCTCGCTGGACGCGTCGCATCACGGCGTCCGAGATCGCGCCGTTGTCGCGTAAGCGGAGCAACTGCTGTCGCTCTACGGCGAGCAGCTCTCTTGCGAGCCGCAGGTGCGCGACGGATTTGGTCTCTGTCGGGCTGTCCACGACGCCATCCGCGTGGCCGCGCAGGTGGCGCGTGCGATACCGGTAACGATCGCGGGTGTGCGACAGTGCGTCCGGGTGCATCCACGACTCCGACGCGAGCTCCTCGAGCCGCGCGAGCGCCGCCTCCGAGGCATCGATACGTGCCGCGAGCTCCTCGCGGCGCTCGTCGTCGCCCGTCTCGCGCACGGCGAGCCAGCGCAGCAGCGGTGCCAGCGTAAAGCCTTGACCGAGCAGCGTGACGAGAATGACGGCGTAAGAGACGGCGATGATGGTGTTGCGGCCGGGGAAGGGCGCGCCGGCGGCCGTCACGGTGGGGATCGAGGCGGCGAGAATGAGCGTGACGCCCCCCCGCAACCCGGCCCAACCCACGACCGTCAGCACTTGCCACCGCGGCCGCGGCTCGCGTGGCCGTAGCCGGGGGCCCAGGAGCCAGCGGAAGTTTCCGGCGAAGTAGAGCCACACGAGGCGCGCGATGACCACGGCGAGGCTCACCAGGACTGCCGCGCGCGCCAGCTCGAGCGCGGCTGCGCCGGTCAGCCCCTCCAGAACGGGCCGCAGCGCGAGCCCCGTCAGGACGAAGATGAGCCCCTCGAGCACGAACACCACCACGTCCCACATGCCGGCGTTCTGCACCCGGGTGTCCGCCGCCACGAACCGGGGCCCGACGCGCCCCAAGTAGATCCCCATGGCGAACACCGCCAGGATCCCGGACACGCCCAAGTGCTCGGCGGGCAGATAGGCTGCGTAGCCACTGAGCAGCGAGATGGTGTTCTCGACCTCGGGGTCGTGAATGTGACGGCGAACCGCGGCCAGCAGCCACCCGACGGCGAGACCGACCACGACGCCCCCGGCGCCCATTACCAGGAACCGGAGCCCCGCGCCCGCGAGCGAGAACGTGCCGGTCACCGCGGCCGCGACCGCCATGCGGTACGCGACGATCGCCGCCGCGTCGTTGATCATGCTCTCGCCCTCGAGGATGGTCACGACGCGCCGCGGCACCGGCAGCCGGCGCAGGAACGCGGTCGCGGCAGCCACGTCCGGCGGCGAGACCACGGCGCCGAGCGCGAAGGCGGAGGCCCAAGGCAGCCCCGGGATCGCGCGGTGCGCGACCCACGCGACCGCGATCGTCGCGAACAGCACGTGCCCCACGCCGAGCGACAGGATGGGCCGAAAGTTGGCCCGCACATCGCGATAGGAGGCCAGCAATGACGCGCGATACAGCAGCGGTGGGATGAATACCAGGAACACGAGCTGCGGGTCGAACCGCACCACGGGGAGTCCGGGGACCAAGGCGACCAGCAAGCCGCCCGCGACGAGCAGCGCGGGCGTGGGGAGCTGGAAGCGGCGAGCCACCAACGCCAGGAAGGTGACGCCGACGAGCAGCGTGAGGACGGTCTCGAAATTGCGCATGGCGTTTGCGACCCTCAAAGGTACCTTCCGGCGTGCCTCTCTCAACGTTCCTGTTCGACCTCGACGGCACGCTCATCGACTCCATCGAGCTGATCCTGCGCTCCTACCGCCACACCATGCGCCTGCACCGCGGGCTGGAGCCGTCGGACGACGTCTGGATGCAGGGGCTGGGCACTCCGCTGTGGGTACAGTTCCGGCAATTCACCGAGGACCCCGCCGAGGTCGAGGCCATGGTGGCGACGTACCGCGCCTACAACCTCGCGCATCACGACGCGCTGGTGCGTCCCTATGCCGGCGTGGTCGAGGCGGTGCTGGCGCTGCGGGACCACGGGAAGACCCTGGGCCTCGTCACGAGCAAGATGCGGAGCGGCGCCCTCCGCGGGCTCAAGGTCGCCGGGCTCGAGGACGCCTTCCAGGTGATCGTCGGCGCGGACGAAGTCACGCATCCCAAGCCGCATCCCGAGCCGGTGCTCATGGCACTCGAGCGCCTGGGCGCGCCGGCCGCGGGCGCCGTGTTCGTGGGCGACTCGCGCCACGACGTCGAGTGCGGCCGCGCCGCGGGCGTGAAGACGGCGGCCGTGCTGTGGGGACCCTTCGACCGCTCGCATCTCGAGGACCTCGAGCCGGATTACTGGCTGGAAACGCCGGCAGACCTCACTTTACTGGCACCTGACTCCTAGCACCCAGCACCTGGAGGTTCCTTGCGGTTCGTTCCGTTCGAGCTGGAGCGCTGGCAGAGCACCTGGGAGAACCGGGTGCGCTACAACCTGTCCGAGTCGGGCGTGCACCCGCTCTCGATCCAGGAGCTGCTCGGCCTGGCCGGCGCGTCCCCGGCGCCCCTGCTCGACGTCCGGCTTGGCTACAGCCAGTCGAACGGCACCGACCTCCTGCGCGGGCGCATCGCGTCGCTGTACAACGGGGTCTCGCCGGAGCAGGTCCTGGTTACGACCGGCAGCGCCGAAGCGAACTTCGTCGTCTGTTGGCGGCTGGTCGAGCCCGGCGACTCGGTCGCCGTGATGCTCCCGAATTACCTCCAGACCTGGGGGCTCGCCCAGAACTTCGGGGCCCAAGTGCGCGGCTTCACGCTGCGCGCCGAGGCGCAGTGGGAGCCCTCCCCCGAAGACGTGCGAGCCGCCATCGCGCCGGGCACGAAGCTGGTTGTCGTCACCAATCCGCACAATCCCACGGGACATGTGCTCTCGCAGGAGATGCGAAAGGCCATCGTGAGTCGCGCGGCCGAGGTCGGCGCGTGGCTGCTCGCGGACGAGGTCTACCAGGGAGCGGAGCGTGATGGCTCGACGACGCCGTCGTTCTGGGGCAGCTACGAGCGCGTGATCGTCGTGAACGGCCTCTCGAAGGCGTACGGCCTGCCGGGCCTGCGGATCGGCTGGGTCGTGGCACCCCCGGCGTTCTCGGGCGAAGCGTGGGCGCGGCACGACTACACCACGATCGGACCGGCGGGCGCGAGCGACCACCTCGCCGCGATTGCGCTCGAGCCGGGGGTGCGGGACAAGGTGCTCGCGCGCACCCGCGGGATTCTCCGCTCCAACTACCCGGTGATCGAGCAGTGGCTGAAGCGTTTCGGCGACACGTTCAGCTGGCATCCTCCGCAGGCGGGGGCCATCTGTCTCGTGCGCTACCGCCAGGCGATCAGCGCCCTCGACCTGGTGGAGAAGATGCGGGCCGAGCACAGCGTGCTGCTCGTCCCGGGCGACCACTTCGGGTTGCCGAACCACATCCGCTTCGGCTTCGGGGAGGAGCTGCACCACTTTCGGGAAGCGCTCGCCGAGGCCGAGCGAGGCCTGAAACGCGTGTTCGCCGATTGAGATGCGGGTCGTCCCGCTCGAGGCGTTCGGTGACAAGATCCCCTTCGCCGTGGCGATCGCTGCAGTCGAGCGTGGCTTCGGCGCGCTCGGGCGCGGCGAGGCGGCCCTTCCCGACCCGATGGTGCTGGAGCTGCGCGAGCAGCAGGCCGAAGTGCACGTGAAGGGCGCGCACCTCGCGGGCGGGCGGCACATCGTCCTCAAGGTGGCGACGGGGTTCTATCGCAATCGCGCGCGCGGCCTGCCCTCGGGTGACGGCATGTTCCTGTTGCTCGACGCCGACACCGGCGTCCCCGCCGTGCTGCTCGAGGAGCACGGCTACCTCACCGACTTCCGCACGGCGGCGGCGGTGGCCCTGACGCTCAAGTACCTGGCACCCAAGGACACACGCGAGGCCCTGCTCGTCGGCGCGGGCGCGCTCGCCCGGTTGACGGCGCGCGCCATGGTCGCGCAGCTGCCGCTCGCGCGGCTCACGCTGTGGAATCGCACCCGTGAGCGTGCTGAGGGGCTCGCGAGGGAGCTCGGTCAAGCCGTCGAGACGCGCATTGCTCCGGCGCTCGAGTCCGCCGTGCGCGACCACCGGGTGATCGTGACCGCGACCGCCAGCACGACGCCGCTCGTGATGGCCTCCTGGGTGGGGCCCGGCACGCACGTCACCTCGGTGGGGACCGGCAGCCCGGAGAAAATCGAGCTCGAGCCGGCATTACTGCAGCGGGCCGACAAGCTCGTGGCGGACCGCGTATTCCAGACCGAGCGCTACGGCAACCTGCATCATGCCATAGAGGCCGGAGTGGTGACCCGCGACAAGGTCTACGCGGAACTCGGCGACCTCGCCGCCGGTCGGCTCCCCGGACGAGAGAACGCGGGCGAGATTACCGTGGCGGACCTGACCGGCGTGGGCGTGCAGGACGCCGCGATCGCGCAGGCAGTCGTGGAGGTGCTGGGACTGTGAACCAGCCAGAGAAGGTGCGACACCGCCTCGTCGACCTCCTGGGGTTCACCCCCATGGCACACCGGCCGCCACTGCCGAGACGGTGGTGGGTCTACTGCACCGTCGCCTACCTCTCCCCCAGCCTCGTGCTCGCCCTCGTTCCGGCTGACGAGGTGCCGTATCGCGACCTCGTCTGGCTCCTCACGCTCGTGCCGGCGTATCTCCTGTCGCTGCACTACGGCATGCGCGGCGCCGTCGCCGGCCTGGTGATGGGAACGGTGCTCTTCACTTCGATCCAGCTCCTCGTCGCCATGAAGCTCGATGCCGAAGACTGGCGCATCACCGTTCCCATCTACACAGCCTACGGGACGATCGCGATCTCGGTGGGTTGGCTGTCGCAGCAGCTACACGAGTTCTACGAACGCGCCATCGAGGGAGAGCGGGTGGCGGTGATCAGGCAGCTGGCAGTGACGATGCGCCACGAGGTCAACAACGCGCTTGCGGCCATCCTGGCGGAAGGGCAGCTGCTCGAGCACGACGCCGTGCTCACGCACCCGGAGGACAAGCAGTCCCTGCAGAACATCCTGGCGATGGCGCGACGTATCCAGCACAGCATGGACACGCTGGTGAACGTCACCCACGCGCCGGTCACCGAATACGTGGAGGGCGTGTCGATGATCGACTTGAAAAAGGTGACTTCAGCCCAACAGCGCCCGCAGGACTAGGTACGCGAGGCCGGCGATCCCCGCCGCGGCCGGGATCGTGAGAATCCACGCCCACACGATGCGTCCCGCCACCCCCCACCGCACCGCCGAGAGCCGCTGCGCCGCGCCCACGCCGGCGATGGCGCCGGTGATGGTGTGCGTCGTGCTCGCCGGAATCCCGGCGTAGGTGCAGATAAAGAGCAGGGCGGCGCCGCTCGTTTCCGCGCAGAAGCCGCCGAACGGCGTGAGCTTGGTGAGCCGCTGTCCCATGGTCTTCACGATCCGCCAGCCGCCCGCCGCCGTGCCGAAGGCGATCGCTGTGTGCGCAGCGAGGATGACCCAGAGCGGGATGTCGTGCGTCGTCAGGTGGAACGCCTGAACCGGGAAGTTCACGAACTTGTCCTGCTCGGCCACCAGGAGGCCGACGATGATGCCCATGGTCTTTTGAGCGTCGTTGCCGCCGTGGCCGAGCGAAAAAGCAGCGGCCGATCCGAGCTGCAGCACCCGAAACGCCTTGTCCACCCGCCGCGGGAGCGCACGTCGCAACAGCCAAGAGAGCGCGACGGTCAAGGTGAGTGCGAAGATCAGCCCCAACAGTGGTGCGAGGAAGATGAAGGTGATCGTGCCGACCCACTTGCCCGGTAGCACCAGCGCGGCGATCCCCGCTTTGGCGATCGCGGCCCCCGCGAGCCCGCCCACGAGGGCGTGCGAGGACGATGATGGGATGCCGCCGTACCAGGTGATCAAGTCCCACGTGATCGCGCCGATCAACGTGGCGAGCATGACGCTCGAATCCACGATGCTGGGGTCGACGATCCCCTTCGCGATGGTCTTGGCGACGGCGGTGGTGAAAATGAACGCCGCGACGAAGTTGAAGAACGCGGCCCAGACGACGGCAAAGCTGGGAGAGAGGACCCGAGTGGACACGACAGTGGCGATCGAGTTCGCCGCGTCGTGGAACCCGTTGACGAAATCGAAGGCGAGCGCGACCAGCACGATCGCGAGGACGAACCAGGCCGAATGCACCATTAGGCGTGCTTGATGGTGATGGACTCGAGCACGTTGGCGACGTCTTCGCCCTGGTCGAGCGTCGTTTCGAGGTTGTCGTAGATCTCCTTCCACTTGATGATCTCGAGGGCGTCCCGCTCGGTCTCGAACATGTGGCCGAGTGCCTCTTGGTAGATCGCGTCGCCTTCTTCCTCGAGTTTTTTCGCCTCGATGCAGTACTTCATAACGTCGTCGCCCTTCTTGAGGCGGCCGACGGCCTCGGCGAGCACACCCACCATCCGCTGGATCACCTCGGTGAGCTGCTTCACGCCTTGGGGTGCGAGACCCAGGTGAAAGATCTGAGAGCGGCGGGCGGTGCCGTCGATCGCGTCCATCACGTCGTCCAGATCGGACGCGAGCTGGTGGATGTCCTCGCGATCGAGCGGCGTGATGAACGTGCGATCGAGCCGGTTCACCACTTCGTGCGTGACCTGGTCGGCCTCGTGCTCCAGTCGCTTGATCGCCTCGACGCGGGCGATGCGGCGATCGGGAGGCGCGTCGAACAGCTCGCGCAGATGCTCGGCCGCGACCGTGTTGCGCGTGGCGACCGCGACGAACAGGTCGAAGAACTCTTCTTCCCGGGGCAAGAGGCGCACAGTCATCCTCCCGTGATTGAGGGGGTACGGGGTCGGGGAACATAGCGGCCCCACCCCGGAGCCACTAGGTTACCTCGCCAAATGGCCACGACCCAACAGCCACAGGCCGATTTCGTTAAAGCGCTCTCCCGGCTCGACGCCACCGCGCTCGTGGTCGGGTCGATGATCGGCTCGGGGATCTTCATCGTTTCCGCGGAGATCCTCCGCGAAGTCCATGCCCCGGGCCTGCTGCTCGTGGTGTGGGCGCTATCGGGCATCGTCACCCTGATGGGCGCGCTCACGTACGGCGAGCTGGCGGCGATGTTCCCCCGCGCGGGCGGACAGTACGTGTACCTGCGCGAAGGCATCTCGCCGCTGTTCGGCTACCTGTACGGCTGGACGCTGTTCGTGGTCATCCAGACCGGCACCATCGCGGCCGTCGCGGTCGCGTTCGCGCGGTTCACAGCCGTCTTCTGGCCCGGCCTCTCGCCCGACGTGTTCCTCGGGTTCACCCTGCACTTCCCGAAGCCGATCGGCGACATCGCGGTCGGCCTGTCGCCGCAGCGCATCCTCGCGGTCCTGTCGGTCGCCCTGCTCACCTGGATCAACGTGCGCGGCGTGCGCACCGCGGCCCTGATCCAGACGTCCCTCACCGCGATCAAGACCGGTGCGCTCGCGCTGCTGATCCTGCTCGGCATCACCATCGGCCGCAACGTCGACGCGTTGGCCGCCAACTTCGGCGGCAACTTCTGGGCCACAGGCGGCGCGGCCGTCGGGCTGGGGACGATCGGCGCCGCG